>FLNU01001357.1_pt1 | contig 32499 bp, 31 predicted proteins | sample 1140361 | NCBI WGS metagenome assembly FLNU01 (sample SAMEA3878206, study PRJEB12797) | bioreactor metagenome | biome: Moose rumen | place: Sweden | collected 2011-10 | reverse complement strand
ATTATTGCCGCCCGCTTCTCTTTTAAAACTAATATGTTCCGCCGGTTTGCATTGTGTCGGATGCATTTGGTTTAGGATAAGTTATTGGTTCTTCTATTATTACCGGTTCTGACTCTTGCTCTGTTTCTTGCGGCACATTAATAAATTCATTTATATAGTCACCATTTATAAAATTATCCATTTGTTCTCGTTCATATAAATCGGACATTTTATCCTCGCTATCAAGAATTTTTTGTAACTCTGATTTGTACTGAGAAGTATTTTTGCAAGATTTATAAGAATCCATTATTGCAATTAATGATCTTATATTTCCTTGAGCTACCCCTTGCTTTGACATATCAGATTGTCCTTGAGTAAGCTTATAAAAGGAAACCGCATTATGATAAGCAAAATCTACATAAGCACAAGATGCATTTTTTACAATAAAATCTTTATTTTGATTAAGCTTTGAATTTAAGAAATCAGAATTTGAAAGATATTGATAATATTTTTCAGAATCAGGCATTTGATTATTATTTTCAAGTTCTTCAAAATCTATTTTTGAAGTTAATGTTTTCGTTTCAATATAAGAAGAAATAGAATAAGCTGAAAGAAAAAGTCCTGCAACAAGCAACCCTACTCCAATTATTAACATATTATTAGAATTTTTATCCATATTTCCAACCCTCGTTTAAAAAAATTATACAATAAATTACAAAAAATAGTCATTGAAATATGCAAAATCTCGAAAATTTAGTATAATATAAATGGAGATAAAATAAAATGAAAAAACTATATTTGATAACATTAATAATAATACTTACAAGCTGCAGCGTTTTTGCCACTGTTGTCACAGAAAGAAAAATCAATCCAAACAACTCAAAACAAAACCTGGCTCAAAATATGAAAACCTGTAAACCATACACCGAAAGCATGGATTCAGATTTTTTAGGAATGAATATTTCTTATAATCTAAAAATTGAAGGCTGGATAAACAATAAATGCCGTCTCAACTTTGATGCAAATATAAAAGGTGCAAGTTCTTCATTTCAAAATTTATATGGAATAAACGCTAATGATGCAACTATCATTTCATTTGCTCCAAAGATTCGATGCGAATTTACAAAACAACAGCTTGAATATGTTGGTGACTCTATTTTACAAGAAGAAGAAAGAAATAACGGTGCATATAACAATATGTTAAAAGATCCAAACAGTATAAACGTCAATTCTTTTACTTCTATGAGTGATTCAGATCAAAAATTAATGGATGTTATTATAAATCAAGGCGCTTGCACAATCTTAAACACCAATGAACTTGATAATGCAATGAAATATTTAAGATAGAAATTGGCATCATAAGTTTTATGTTGCTGCTTATATTCTTTTTTAAGACTTCTTTAACTTCTGCCTGCGTATTATTTCCAGATTGCTTCGTCACTTCGCTCTTTGCAATGACGGAATTAGACATTCTTCGCTTACGCACAGAATGACGGGAGAATTATATGTGTTTCGTGTGGGCAAAGCGGAGCGTGCCCACCAAATTGTTAGAGTAGAATTCCCAACTTACAAATTAAACCTCTAAAAGATTTGAGCATAATTCGTCTTCCCAAAACTCTTGCGGCAACGGTGCAATCGGATTGTATAATTGTGCAATTTCTTCTTTTGAGAATTCGATTCTTGCTTGCTCTTCAGAAGTAAATCCGTCATTTTCTATTTTATAGAGACAATATGGATTACATCTTTCGTTACAATTACTTGTAGAAGAAAGCATACAACCACCTTTACATATTGCGGCATATACACAATCTTTGCAATATCCGGTTAACATCGATAAATCAAAGTGTCTGTTATATGAAAAACTATTATGATCTTGCCATATTTCTCTCAGAGGCCTTTCAGTAGTGTAACCTTCAATAAAACCTTCTCTTTGAAGAGATAAACACCCTCTAACAGAACCGTCACTACCAAGTCCAAGAGCTTTTATGCCAGCATTACAACCATACCAGTTTCCTTGAATCATCTTTGAATAATCACTCATATAACCAAGAGCATCAGAGCCTATGACACTATCAAAATACTGAGCATAATTTACTTTTGTATCTAATATAAATTTTGAAAGCTCTAAATATTGCCCTTCGGTTAACATAGCTTCTTTTGGCATTCTGCCTATAAAATCAGCATATTGAATCTGCCAATATCTTACACCCAAACTCATTAAAAGTTGCCGTATTCTTGGCAAATGTGCAAAATTCAATTTGTGAACAGTGGTTACAACACTTGGTACAACACCATTTTCATGAAGTAATTTAATTGTCTTAACAGCAGAATCAAAACAACCTTTTACTCCCCTAATATAATCATGCATATACGCAGTCGCACCATCAAGGCTTAAACCAAATGCAATTAAATTCATTGCCTTGATTAATTTCATTTTTTCTTCGTTAACTGCCAAAGTATTAGAGATAATTCCAACTCTTATATTCGCACGATTAAGCGCTGCTGCAAGCGCTCCTATATCTTTTCTAAGGAGTGGTTCTCCACCTGATAAAATAACGGTTTGAGCCCCAAGATATTCTAAATCTTGAATTATATCTAAACACTGAGCTGTTGTCAGCTGTTTTGGTTTTTCAATGGATGCACAATCCGAGCCGCAATGTATACATTTTGCATTGCATTTATAAGTTATCTCCCAAACAACAAATTCCGGAGCATATACCATTTACTATTTCCTCCTATTATTTTTCTTGCGTTGGCGGTTTTGGACAAGATATACCGTATCTAGTCTGAGCACCAGATGATTGAATACTATCAAAATTTATATGAGAATCTCCAGTTGGCGGTTTTGGACAAGATATACCGTATTTAGTCTGAACGTCGGATAATTGGATACTATCTAAATTTATATGAAAATCTTCGGCCGGCGGTTTTGGACAGGATATACCGTATTTAGTCTGAGCGCCAGAGCTTAATTCAACATGCCACCCTTGAAGATTATCAAAAGCCGTATCTTGAGTTATATCGGGCAATTTCAAAGTCTTTCCCGTAAAAATCAAGTTCGCATTTTTTATGCCATTTAATTCTTGCAGTTGTTTCACTGTTGTACCAAATCGTTTCGCAATCTTAGATAAGGTATCACCAGCCATAATTTGATATTCAGCCATACTTAATCTCCTATTTTTACATAATCTATCTTATTATATAAAGTCGATTTAGTAAAAATAATTGACAGTACACCTCATATCATATCATATCATATAGCAGATTATACAAGGGTTTGAAGGTTTGTAAAAACTTATTTACAAAAGTTAATAATTTGGGGAATAAGTGAATATGTGAATAGGTTATTTAAGGAATTTATTTTTAAGTAATTAACAAGACCCTGATATAATCAGAGTCTTGTTAATATTTTTATATTATTAAATTATTCTTTAACTTCCGCTTCTTTAGTTTCTTCAACACCTGAATCTACTTTTCCAAGCACCTGAGGAAGTTCGATTCCTGCCTGATTAGCTAAATCGTGCATTGCAGGAAGGGATTTAATCAAATCTTTCATAAAATTAGCCGTCGTAGAACCGTTAGCAGAACCTGCCCCACCATCCCAAACAGTAATTTTATCAAATTTAATATTTTTAATAGCATCAACTTGTTTTTCAACAATATCCTGAATTTTTTCAATCATTAAGAAGCTTGTTGCAATTTCAGGGCGGTTATTTGAAATTTTAACCAAATCTGCATAACCTTTTGCCTTTGCTTCTAATACAGCCTTTATACCTTCTGCTTCGGCAAAATATTTTGCTTTAATCGCATCTGCTTCACCGAGTGCTACACGTCTTAGGCGTTCAGCTTCAGCATCAGCTTCAACCTGAACTCTCAATTTTTCAACTTCTTGTCTTGCGAGTTCTTCTTTCTTTAATTTTGCTTCTTCTTGTTCTTTTTGAGCAAGTAAAACATCACGCTGAGCGTTTGCTTTCGCAACTTCACCTTCTCTATAAGCATCCGCTTGTTTAACAGACAATGTTGCGTTGTATTCAGCGATATTTGCTTTTGCAATGTTTTCCCCCTCTACCGCTTGAGCTTCCAAATCAGCCGTTTTAATACGCTGTTCTTTATCGGCATTTGTCATACCGATTTGAGTTTCAGCAGATTGTTGCGCCACTTGAACTTCTTTTTCTTTATTTGCAGTTGCTTCACCAACAGCACCAAGTTTTTCTTGTTCCGCAACTTCTACTTTTGCTTTGTTAATTGCTTCTGCTGCAGCTTTTTTACCGATTGCATCGATATATCCTGATTCATCCGTAATATCTTTGATGTTTACGTTAATTATTTCAAGACCAATTTTTTTCAACTCAGTATTAACGTTTGCGTTAATTTGTTCTAAGAATTTTTCACGATCTTGGTTTATTTCTTCAATGGAAAGTGTCGCAATCGCAAGACGCAATTGACCTAAAATTATATCGCTTGCCTGTGCTATTACATCGGCTCTTGATAATCCTAACAGACGTTCTGCGGCATTTATCATAATACTTGGTTCAGTTGAAATACCAAATGTAAAAGTAGATGGCACTGCAACACGAATATTTCCTTTTGATAACGCACCCTTAAGGTCAATATCGGTTGTCATAGGTTCAAGAGACAAAACACCGTAATCCTGAATTAACGGTATAATAAATGTACCACCACCGTGAACACATTTTGCGGTTCTTTCACCGCCTGTTTTACCATAAACTACAATAATTTTGTTTGAAGGGCATCTTTTATATTGATTTGCAATAAATACAAATACCGCAAGTAAAATTAATGCCGCAGTAATAATTAATCCAAACATTACTTTTCTATCCTTTCTTTTTTTATATATAACAAATCATTTTCAACTTTTATAACTTTTACCATTTCAAATGCAGAAATTGCAAAATCTTCAGTATTTATAGAATCTGCAACAGTTAACTGACCATTTATCTCAACTTCTATTTGACCTTGACCTTTTGGTTCAAAATTTGTATAAGCTTTTCCTGTTTTACCAATTGCGGTAGTTTTGTCTTTTTTAACGTTTTTTTCAAGTTTTTTAACACTAAACATTAAATATGCAGAAGCAAACATAAAAAATAAACCAACCGCAAAAGCACTTAAAAAAGTAACAATATGAGTTAATCCAAACTGCTGTAATCCTGCATAACCCATCCAGCCAAAACCCATTAAAAATGCCAATAACGACTGCAAGGAAATAAAATCAAATGATGTATCCGTATCAAATTCCGTATTAAAATCTCCGCCTACCTCTGTTCCACCTCCAACAATTGCAAAAACGGAAAGTTTTATTACAAAAAATATCGTTGCAAACCAAGCAACATAATAATAAATTTTCCAAGCATTAGCCAAAAAATCCGGAGATAACACCATAATTAATTTTTTCCTTTCTTTTCATTTTTATTTTTTTTAACAGATTTCGCAGAATTTTTACCTTCGGTAGAAGATGACTGAATTCTTTTTACACTAAATACATCCGGTAATGATTGAATACAAGCTACAACTTTCTTAAATGTATCAATATTATCAAGCTCTAAGCCGATTTCAATAATTCCGACATGGTTTTTAATTTTTATATTTGCGCTAACAATATTCGTATTATTATCAGAAATAGCACCGATTACATCTTTTAACAAACCGAGCTTTTCTGCGGTTTCAACCCTAATGGTTGTTCTATATGTTTTATTAGTATTAGTCCCTGTCCAACTTATATTCATAAGACGCTCAGCCGGAATTGTATCAAGTGTTTTGCAATCCAGCCTATGAACTGAAACACCTTTTGTCCTTGTTACAACACCAACTATTGGTTCTCCCGGAATAGGAGAACAACATTTTGCAAATGAATACAACAAGCCCTCAAGTCCAACAATGTCTTTTGTTGAAGCCTTTCTGCTGTAATGATGAAAATTATCTTTTAAGTGTTTTTCTTCCGGTTTTTTAAGTTTGTTAACGACTTTATTAACAGTTGTTTCACCATAGCCTAAAGCCGCAAACAAATCGTCCGCAGACTGATAATTCATCGTTTTAGCTACAGAATCAAAATCTCCATTTTTTAAATACTCATCAAATATTGCCTTGGTCAATTCGTGTTCAAGATTGGTTTTTCCAATGTTAATATGTTCTTCACGATTATTTTTCTTAAACCACTGCTTGATCTTTGATGATGCCTGTTTCGTGACTACAAAAGTAAGCCAGTCTAAACGAGGTGACGGAGTTTTTGAAGTTAAAACTTCTACAATGTCACCGTTATTAAGTTTTGTACTTAAAGGGACGATACGACCATTAATCAATGCTCCAACTGTTTTGTGACCTACATCAGAGTGAATTCTGTAAGCAAAATCTACGCAAGTTGCATCTTTTGGAAAATCATAAATATCCCCATTTGGAGTGAATGCAAAAACCTGGTCAGAAAATAAATCAAGTTTTACACTGCTGACGTAATCTTTGGCATTTTTCATTTCTTTGTCATATTCAACAAGTTTATGAAGCCACGAAAACTGTTTATCTGTTGTTGCATCAGCCTTCTGAGAGCCTTTTTCTTTATATCTCCAGTGAGCAGCAATACCATATTCCGCAATTTGGTGCATCTGCCAGGTTCTAATTTGAACTTCCAAAGGTTTTGAGCGAGGACCGATTACGGATGTGTGCAAAGATTGATACATATTTCCTTTTGGCATTGCAATATAATCTTTGAAACGCCCAGGAATAGGTTTAAACTGTGAGTGAATAATACCTAAAACTTCGTAACACTCTCTGATATTATCAACGATTACACGAACAGCGGTAATATCATACAAATCATTAAATGATATATTTTGACGCTTCATTTTTGCATAGATACTGTAATAATGTTTTGCCCGTCCGGTAATTTGAGCTTTTATGCCATTTCTTTCGACATCATGCGAAATTTTGTCTATAAGAGCATTGACCGTTTCTTCTCTATCAGTTTTTGTTTGAGCAACTAATTGCGCAATTTCGAAATATTTATCCGGTTCTATATATTTTAAGGATAAATCTTCTAATTCGGCTTTTATTTTATAGATACCGAGACGATTTGCAAGCGGAGCAAAAATATCCAATGTTTCCTGAGCAATTTTCTTCTGTTTTTCAGGGTTCATAAAATTAAGCGTGCGCATATTATGAAGCCTATCGGCAAGTTTTAAAAAGATTACTCTTATATCATTTGCCATTGCAATAAACAAACGTCTAAAGTTCTCAGCCTGACGCTCTTCTTTAGATTTAAACTTTAATTTCCCTAATTTTGTTACACCCTGAACAAGATTCAAAACATCTTTTCCAAAAAGTTCTTCTATTGTTTCAGGTCTCGTATCTGTATCTTCCAGAACGTCGTGCAAAAATGCTGCGATGAGCGTATGGACATCAACCTCAAGTCCGGCTAATATTTTCGCTACTTCAACTGGATGTATAATATAAGGCTCTCCGGAAACCCTAAATTGACCATCATGAGTTTTTTTTGCAAACCTATAAGCCTTATCAACAAGTTCAATATCTTCTGTAGAGTAATTTTGAGACTCTAAAAGTTCTTTAAATTCATTATACACTTCGACATCTGACATAACATATCAATGATATAAATTAGATATTATATTTTCAAGAAAAACCAAAAAATTTCATATAAAGAGATTAGACAATTACAAATATCATATAAATTATTGCGGTTTACGCATAGTACTGTCACGATATTGACGCTTTATTTGCTCTTTTAATTCAGGAGGAATTTTAATGTTCTGAATAGCCAAATTGTATTTTTTGTAATTTGCAATATCGACAGATTCATCTAGCAAATTTCTTGAAGGCGTAGAAGAAATATTTTCCCGAACTTTTTCAAAATCAGTTTTTGCTTCTTTGGATACTATCTTGGCAACTACTTCATCCAAGTCGCTTCCTGCAACATGATATTTAGAAGCAATTTCCGAAACTGTTTTTCCTTGTGGAAAAGTGTAGAGCCAATTTATAGACAATCTGTCCCCCGGTCCGACATGCAAAATACCTTTTTGATGAGGGGTATACATAATATCATTCTTGAACGGGCTGTGTCCCAAACCTACAGCATGACCTATTTCATGTAATATCGTATGATAAACCTCTCCATCATCATTGTAATCAGCATGAACAAGACCCTCCGTCAGTCCGATTGTAACTTCTGCACTATATAATCTATTTGCATTGTCATACTGAAAAATACAATGTCCTAAAGCCTGCCTTTGAACACGTTTCCACTCAATATTTACATTCGAACTTAACAAATCGTCAACAATTACAAAAGAAACTTTTCCGTTGGAAACTCTGTGCCATTCATCTAAAGCTTGCTTTACAAACTCTCTGTATTTACTATCTTGACCTCGTTTTGAATAAAATTTCATAGGAGCAATAAAAACTTTTAGAGGCATCATATTCCACCTCATTAATCGCCCGCCCTTTACAGATTCTTGTAAATAAGTTTTCTTCTGCATATTTTTATTGTATAATAAAAATTACATTGAGGAAAGTATTACAGACTAAGGAGAAAAAATTATGGGTATGAATTTAATGAATATGATGAAACAAGTTCAAAATATTCAAAAAAGAGCGACCGAAATGAAAGAAGAACTTGCTAATCTTGAGATTGTAGGAGAAAGCGCAGGCGGAGCAGTAAAAGTTATATGCTCTGGCGAAGGGAAATTTAAATCAATTTCAATTTCACCAGAGGCTATTAACCCGGAAAATCCTTCATCTGTTGATTCAGAAACGATTGAAATGTTAGAAGATGTAATTTCTACTGCAATGAAAAACGCAGGAGAAAAAGCTGATTCAGAAATGCAAGAAAGAATGAAAAAAGTTACCGGTGGTATTAAAATTCCTGGTTTAGGCTTCTAATATAATGATTTACCCTAAAGAGATTGCAGCTTTAATAGAACAATTTCAAAAATTTCCGTCTGTCGGACCAAAATCTGCACAGCGAATGGCATTTTTTCTTTTAAAAATGTCAGAAGATGAGGTTGAAAAGTTTGCTCTAGCTGCCCTGGAAGCAAAACGGAACACAAAAACTTGTGAAATATGTTTTAATCTTTCAGCTTCGAGTCCTTGTGAAATATGTTATTCAACGAGCCGTGACAAATCAACGATTTGTGTTATTGCGGACTCGAAAGATTTGATAGCAATTGAAAAAACGAACGAATACAAAGGTCAATATCACGTCTTACAGGGATTGATTTCTCCAATGGACGGCATTGGAGCTGATGACGTTAGAATAAAAGAACTTCTTCAAAGACTTACTAATGAAGAAGTTAAAGAGGTTATTCTTGCTCTGAGTCCTTCTGTTGAAGGGGAGGCAACAAGTTTATATTTGACAAAGCTTATAAAACCGTTTGGCATAAAAGTTTCTCGGATAGCTTTCGGTTTACCAGTAGGTGCAGATTTAGAGTACGCAGATGAAATAACAATTGCAAAAGCAATCGAAGGAAGACACGAAATCTAAATCCAAAACTTAATTCGTTCTCAAGCAAACAACTCTATCAATCGAACCAAAATAATAATATGCATGGTCATTTCGTAAGTAGTATATCCAACCACAAATTATATATAAGACCTTCTTTATTACGTTTTAAATTTTTGTTAGTTTTATCTATAAATTAACAAATACCTTTACGAAGTCTAACAACAGCAGCACCCCAAGTCATACCTGCACCAAAACCACACAGAACAGCCGTTGAACCAAGCTTAATTTTACCCTGCTCAACCCCTTCAACTAAAGCTATAGGTATAGATGCGGCAGAAGTGTTTCCATAATATTTAATATTAGAAATAACTTTATCATCAGAATATTTTAATCTGTTTTGAATCGCTTCTATGATTCTCTGATTTGCCTGGTGAGGAATTAAATAATCAATATCTTCTGAATTCATACCTGATTTTGCAATGCATTCTTCTACATAAGAAGGAACTGTAGAAACAGCGAATTTATAGACTTCTTTTCCGTTCATAATAATCTTGCCGCTTCCGACTTCATCAGCTTGTTCAACCAAAGGACAACATTGAGACGGCATATTTGTTTGAATCATTTGACCGATTGAGCCATCAGCACTGATATCTATTGACAAAATATCATCAATTTCATCAGTAGATTCCGTTACAACAAGCGCTCCAGCTCCGTCGCCAAAAAGAATTGAAGTTCCTCTGTCTTCCCAATTTGTTATTTTAGAATTATTGTCAGATGCCACAATCAAGATATTTTTATAAATTCCCGCACCAATAAAACCTCTTGCAACTTGTAAAGCATAAATCAGACCCGTGCATGCGGCAGTTAAATCAAATGCCGGAGTTCCTTTTGGAATTCTAAGTTTAGCCTGTAAGGTACAAGCCAATGTAGGATATAACTGAGGAGGAACGGATGCAGCAGATATTACGCAATCAATATCTTCAGGCTTGATATTCGATTTTTCAAGCGCTTTTTTTGCAGCTTCAAAACCTAAATCTATAGCTGTTTCATTACCTGAAACAACCCTTCTTTCTTTAATTCCGGTTCTTGTATATATCCATTCATCAGATGTTTCATACAATTTTGTCAAATCTTCATTAGTAACAACTGTTTTTGGTACACAATATCCTATTCCTGCTATTCTTAAAGGTTTCATTTTCACTGACATTATAATTTTTCCTATTGATTATAGATTTTATCTACCTATTTATACTTTGTGCGATTTCAGAATTTATGTCTTTATTCAAAACTTCAACTGCCGCTCTTACAGCATTTTTCATAGCATAAGATGAACTTCTGCCATGTGCAATAACAGAAATACCCTTAACTCCAAGTAAAAGCATGCCGCCAAAACCTTCCCAATTGATTATTTGAAGTATTCTTCGCAAAAAAGGTTTTGCCATCAAGCCAATTAAACAACCGATAAAATCTGACTTAAATTCGTTTTTAATCATTTTCAAAAGCATTGAAGCAGTACCTTCTGTTACTTTTAATGCAACGTTACCGGCAAAACCGTCCGCTACAACAACATCTGCTTTATTTACAAACAATTCTTTACCTTCAATATTTCCGACAAAATCTACAACACCTTGTTCGTGCATTTCTTTTAATATAGGATATGTATCTTTAACAAGAGCATTTCCTTTGCCTTCTTCTTCACCTATACTTAAAATTCCAACTTTTGGATTTTCTATATTAAGAATATTTTTTGCATAAGCAATACCCATTTGCGCAAACTGTACTAACATTTCGGGAGTACTTTCACTATTTGCACCACCATCAATTAATACAACCGGTTTTTTCATTGTTGGTAATGTCACAGCAATTGCAGGTCTTGTAACCCCATGAATTCTGCCTAAACCAAACAAACTTGCAGCCATCGCTGCACCCGTTGAACCCGCAGAAACAACCGCTTCACATCTACCTTCTGCAACAGCTTGAACAGCACTTACAATAGAAGAGTCCTTTTTGCGACGAATAGATTGACCAACAGCTTCACCCATTCCTATGACTTCAGAAGCATGAGTGATTACATAATCAATTTTATCAACGTCAATTTTTATCTTTCTTTGATGACCTTTAGTACCGCAATCAGACAAGATATAACCTCTGGTTTTAATTCTGTCAATTTCAGCCTGTATTTCATCCTGGCGTCCAACAAGTTCTAAGCCTACATTATATTCTTGTGCAGCCCATAAAACACCCTCTACTATTGCTCGTGGAGCATAATCTCCACCCATTGCGTCTATTGCTATTCTAGCCATACTCCCCTCTTTCAAAAAGTAGGATAGGTTAGATACGTTGATAGGTTTGATAAGTACTTTTCAAGTTTTTATTTTATGTCGATAATCGCTTAATAATGACATTAGTTAAACCTTTAAAGAACTTATCCTACTTATCAAACTTATCCTACTTATCAAACCTTTAAACTATTCTTCAGTTTTTTCTTCTTTTACTTCTTCTGCTTTAGTTTCTTCAACTGTTTCAACCGGTTTTTCAGCTTTTTTTGTTGTTTTCTTTGCAGAAGTTGATTTCTTAGCTGCTGTTTTCTTAGCAGGTTTTTCTGCAACCGCTGCAGCTGCTTTGTCTGCTAATTTTACAGGCTGTCCTTTGTATGTACCACATTCTGTACACACTGTATGAGCTAAAACTGTTGCACCACAATTAGGGCACTTTGCAGTTTCAGGTTTTGTTGCTTTCCAATTTGATCTTCTGCTTCCTTGAGCGGAATGTCCTGTTCTTTTCTTAGGTACTGCCATTTTGTCTTTCCTTTATTTTCTTTTCTTCTAACTACTTTTTTGGGTTAATTTGGAGATTATTAAAGACTTCCAGTCTTGGGTCAAAACTTTCTTCTTGAAAAAGATAATCTTTCCCTTTACAATTTATACCACAAACTTTTTTATTTGGGAAATTTAATATTACGGATTGATACAATAAGTCATAAATGTCTATTTCGTTTTCACCATTTAGGTCGGTAACAAACTGTCCTTCTTTAATTTCGTACTCGTGTTCATTACCTTCAAAGTCATCTAATAGTGCGCTTTTTGAAAAAACTTCATCTATATTAAAATCTACATTATACTCATATTTTTCCAAACATAAATCGCATTCTAAATTTACTTTTCCTGATACGTGTCCTGAGACTTGAATAAATTCTCCTAATGATTTAGCGCACAAATCGGCATGAATCGGAGTAAGGCAATCAATACCTTCGATTTTTTCATCGAAAGTACAATAAAGTGTTTTATTTTCGGCATTTTCTAAATCTTCAAATGATAATATTTTTTTCATTTTACACATATTGTTCTTCTTGAATTGCGACAGCAGATATTTGGCTGGAAATAAAACAAACTTTTTTAATCGGTCCTTCGGTTTCTTTTTCTATAATAACCGGTTTCGGAGCTTGCATCTTTTCCACTAATTCATCATATAAAATCTGTGCATCATTTACATAAAGAACAAGAGGAGCTGTCGAACCTTTTATAAAAACTAAAACTGCATAACGCTTTTTAATATTCTGTGCATTTGGATTATTATATTGCTGTGCCATTCTTTTCTCCTTATATCTGCAAGACTCATTTTATGAAAAAAACAATGCAAAATCAATACCTGCAATATGTATTCCTTTTTGTATATTTGTGGTAAGATATTTAGAGAAAAGGGAGTTGAAAATGGGTAATACAGATTATCGTCCGTGGGGTTATTACACAGTTATAGCTGAAGGGAAAAATTTTAAAACTAAAATAATTCACGTTAACATTGGACAAAAACTCTCTGTCCAATCCCATGAACATCGCAGTGAACACTGGATTGTACTTGCCGGAAAAGCAAAGGTTCTTTTAAATGGCGAAGAAAAAATTCTACTTCCTGAGCATAGTATTGATATTCCTGTGAGAGCAATTCATTCCCTTCAAAATCCGTTCGATGAAGATTTAGAAATTTTGGAAGTTCAGATGGGTAAAATACTTTCAGAAGATGACATTACACGCTACGAAGATATGTATGGGAGAGTTTAATTATAACAATATTCCTTCCAGATCATCTTCAAGCAGACTTTTCCGGAACATTTCACATTCTTCCATCAAATTAAAGATTTCACCATACTTTTCGTGATTTATAATTTGAGAAATTTCTCCTATTGAAATAATTTCAATAGTATAAAAATCTTCGTTTCTCTCAAGAATTTTTATAAAACCTATATTTTCATATAGATTAAGAAGCTTTTGAATTACATTTACAGACTTACCGAGAAAACTCGAACATCTTATAAATTCAAATTTTCCGTTATTATTATGAGCGCAATATTTAATCATGCCTGAAAATGTCTTTATAAATTCATATTCATCCATAATTTTCGGCTCGTAATGCATAAAATGAAGACCTTTTGGCTGTGCTTCATTTAATATTTTTTCAAGCATTTCTCTATCGGACGGGTAATCAAAGAACATTATAACATCACACGGTTTAACATTTGCTCTGGTAAAGGTTTTTGATGTTATTTCAGGGTATGATTTTAAAGTATCTAAAATATACTTACTTTCCGCAAAAACTTTTATATTTAATTTTGAAGTTTTCAAATAGTCGTTAACGTTTGGTAAAATGTCTGTTTTAGTGCGATTATCGTATATTTTGTATTTAGGCGCTTGAATATTTTCAACATCAAGAGCATCAGAATGAATATCATCTAAAACCAGTTGAACTGAAACGTTACCGTTAAATTCATTAATTTGCGGATGGAAAGCAATATCTGCCATATCACCCGGGTTAACATTTATATTCCCGGCACTCCACCAAACTGACGTCATTTCAAAACCGTCTTTACCTAAAATAAGTCTTAAATGGTTGTTTTCAGAACCCATAAGTTTTTTCTGTTTAACAGTCAAATTATCCATTTCAAAAATAGGACTCGGATTCATCGCACCAAATGGTTCTAGTTTAGAGATTTCATTTATAAGATTTATTGTTACATCTTGGGGTTCAAGCTTGGCATCTATTCTGACAAAAGGTTTTAAATCCATTGAAGAAACATAATTTTGAACAGTCTCGTTCAGAGCTTTTTTAACAGTTTCAAAGGATGATTTTTCAGTACTAAAGCTAAGCCCTGCCGCCATTGTATGACCGCCGTAACCGTCAAATAAACTTTCATTTTCTTTTAAAACATCATATAAAGGAACACCTTCTATACTTCTTGCAGAACATCTGTATTGTCCGTTTTCTTTGTTATAAGACATCAAAAATACAGGTTTATAATATTTTTCTACAAGTTTTGATGCAACTATTCCGATAATTCCAATATGCCATTCTTCGTTTGCCAAAACAATTGCGGGATTTTTGTTACCCTCACGCTGAACCATTTCATCTGCCTGTTCAAAAATTTCCTGACAGAGTTTTTGGCGAACTTTGTTTAATTCGTTCAGAGTAGTTATAGCCATTTGAACTTCTTGAATGTTATCGGAAATTAAAACTTTCAAAGCAGATTCAACTGTATCAAGCCTTCCGGAAGCATTAATTCTTGGCGCAACCCCGAAAGCAACCTGTTCAGATGTTACACCGTTTTCAGGATTGTAACCGGCACTTTCAAGAAGCATTTTTAATCCCTGATGCTTACTTTGAGAAATCAATTCAAGACCTTTAGTTACAAAATACCTGTTTTCTCCTAAAAGCGGTACAACATCTGAAATTGTACCAACTGCAACAAATGGAAGAATTTCATAAATAAATTCTGTTTTGTTAAATCTTGTCAAAAGTGCTTGAGCAATTTTAAATGCAACACCGCAGCCTGCAAGATAAGTAAGATATTCTATTTGTTTTGGTGTAAGACTTTCAGACAGAGCATTTTGCGCCTTTGGATTTATTATTGCATAAGCTTCAGGAAGAATTTCCGGTGCTTCGTGATGGTCTGTAATAATAACATCAATTGTCTTAAAACTATTCACAAATTTTACCGCATCAACGTCAGAAATCCCGCAGTCAACAGAAATTATGACCTTCGGTTTTACTGTTGTCATGAGTTTTATTAAAGCTTTATTATCAAATCCATGTCCTTCTGTTTCACGATTTGGGATAAAATAGTGAACATTTGCTCCTAAATATGTCAAAGTTTTAAATAAAATAGAAGTTGAAGTTACTCCGTCAGCATCAAAATCACCATAAATAACGATTACTTCTTTTTCATTGATGGCTTTTTCGAGTCTGTCAACAACTTTTGACATATCAACAAAAACATCAGGTGAAGTAATTTCCATTTCAAGCGGATTTAAAAATTCTTCAATCTCTTTATCTGTTTTAATTCCACGTGAAATTAACAGCCTTTTTATAAGAGATTTTTCTTGTATATTTTTATCTTCAATAATCCATTCTTTTTTCATAATCCTATCCCAAATCCTCTATAATATAAGAATAACATAAAATTATTATATTAAAAACGATATAATTTTTACTCTTGAATTTCAAACATGTTCTTGATAGACTTGTTCAGCATAGGTGAAAGAAGGGATAAAATAATGACAAAACGTGTATTACTTTGCATAATGGATGGTTGGGGAATATCAACAGGTTCAGAAAAATATGATGCAACAAAATTAGCAAATCCAATAAATGTTCCGAAATTAGAAAAAGAAGAGAAATTTATTAAAATTAAAGCTGATGGCGAAAATGTGGGACTTCCAGCAGGTCAAATGGGTAACAGCGAAGTTGGACATTTGAATTTGGGTGCCGGAAGAATTGTTTATCAAGATTTGTCAAGAATTAATAATGCAATTAAAGATGGTTCATTTTTTAAAAACGAAAAGTTCTTGAATGCAATTGAACATGCAAAAAAGAATGATTCTTCATTACATATTTACGGTCTTGTTTCAACGGGAGGTGTTCATTCTTCTTTAGACCACGTTTTAGCATTAATTCAAATGGCAGCTCAACATGGTTTGACCAAAGTTTATGTTCACGCATTTTTAGACGGTCGTGACACTCCGCCTGCGAGTGCGTGCGAATATTTGCAAATTGTCGAAGATGAACTAAAAAAATACAATCTTCCTCCTGTTGCAACTGTTATCGGCCGTTATTACATTATGGACAGAGATAACCGCTGGGAAAGAGTTGAAAAAGGCTACAATGCCTTGCTGTTAGGAGAAGGCAATCACGCATCTTCCGCAATTGAAGGGGTTAAAAAGTCTTATGAAGAAGGTGTTACTGATGAGTTTGTTCTTCCGATTGTAGTAGGCGGAGAAGAATCAAGAATTCACGATAACGATTCCATAATTTTCTTTAACTATCGACCTGATAGAGCACGTGAAATTACAAAAGCAATTAATTTCACTGATTTTGACGGTTTTAATAGAAAGAAAGTTCTTAAAAACATTTTATACACAACAATGACAAGTTATGAAGCAACTTTTGATTTTCCTGTAGCATTCCCTAAGGAAAAATTGGTTAATATTTTAGGAGATGTTCTCGAAGCAAACGGAATTCACCAGTTCCGCACAGCAGAAACCGAAAAGTATGCACACGTAACATTCTTCTTTAACGGTGGCATTGATGAACCGCAACCTCATGAAACTCGTGTTCTTGTTCCGTCACCTAAAGTTGCAACTTATGATATGCAACCTGAAATGAGTGCTCCGGAAGTTTGCGAAAACGTTCTAAAAGCAATTGATAATCCAGAATATCAATTTATTTTGGTTAATTTTGCTAACCCTGATATGGTAGGTCATACAGGTGTGATTGAAGCTGCGACAAAAGCTTGCCAAGTTGTTGATGAATGTGTTGGTAAAATTGCTGAATCTTGCAAAAAGCACGGTGTAGTTATGCTTTTAACTGCGGATCATGGAAATTCTGAAACAATGGTTAACGAACAAACAGGAAAACCACATACCGCACACACAACAAACGAAGTTCCTTTCGTTTTAATTAACGCTCCAAAAGATGTTAAACTCAGTGAAACAGGTGCGTTATGTGATATTGCTCCGACTGTTCTTCAAATTCTTGGAATTGAACAGCCAAAAGAAATGACAGGGAAATCGTTGATAAAAGAAGTTAGATAGGTTAGATAAGTCTGATAAGTAAGATAAGTGCGTTTCAGGTTTTTATTTTATTTCAACAATAGAACAATAATAACATTAATAAACAAAACGTAAAAAAATTATCTGACTTATCAAACCTTATAAAAGGAAAAATTATGGATAACAGTGTAGAAGATTTAAATATAGATTTTTCGTTTAAGAAGAACAATGTCGATGAATTATTCTTCAATTTAAGTGAAGATCCCGAAGGTTTTAAAAATAAGGATTTTCGCTACACGTTAAGTATGATTTATCAAATTGTCGAAGATGAATTTGCTGGCATATTTTTAAGTCCAAACTCTCCGACAAGAAACACTGATTTTCATCTCATGTATAAAAACGGTCAATATTCGTTCTTTGTTACACCAACAAATAATTTTGAATATTATTTGAAATTAAAAGGTTCATTATTTAGAATTCGTCCTGAGGAATTGCACGGTCAGCGAGGTTTTGTCTTAGCGTGGGATTTGGTGATGGATTATTTTGGCGGCTTTGGTAACGTAGTAGACCACGATGCATTAAGTCCGACATTTATATATATGAACAAACTTACATATTTTGTCATGAAGTTGATTGAAAAAATGTACTTCATTCCGACAGTTAAGCGTAATGACAGAATGTTTAGGATTATATATGAGCCGATGATTAATAACCCTAAAATGGCACGTATTGTCAATCAATTTGAAGAATGCATGCCTGATAACCTTTTCATCGAAGGAGAAAAACCTAAAAATTTTGTATATGAATTTATTTATACGTATTTAAACTATGTTTTGTATAAGTTTTTGGGTATAAAAATGTATCGTTTCAAAGATGTTAAATCCGGAACTTATCTATTGAAAAACCTTGAACAGAAAGCCGTTTTAAAGGGTAAAGATATCGCAGAAGCGTTTACAAACTGGTTTGATGAACTTTATTTGGGCAAATATGACGTTATTCCATTTTTTAAGATTTATACTCAAAAAGACGATACATTCCGCCTCAAAGTTCACATTAAAAATCGCAAAACCGGAGAAGATGTACTTATTGATAAACTATATACAGACGATGAAGTTTTCGATGCAAAAGCAAACGATATTGCACGCATTGTTGAAAAACAATTAAATTACGCACTTCGTTATATGCCTGAACTTGAAAATCTTTTTGAGGATGAAGATAAATTATATCTTGATTTAAATTTGAATGAAGTTTATCAGATTATTACTAAAACTGCTTATTACCTTCAAAAGGCTCAAATCGAAGTTATTTTACCGGATGAACTTACTCATATAGTTATTCCAAGAGCGTCAATTAATGCTAAAGTTAAGGCTCAACGTTCAGGTGATTTAGCAGATTTGATTAACAATAATCTAAATTCTGCGAAGCTTTCGCTTGATGATATTTTGGAATTTTCTTATGAAATTGCGATTGGTAACGACAAAATTTCGGTTGAAGAATTCCAAAAACTTGTGGCAAATAATAACGGTTTAATTAAATATAAAAACAAATACGTACTTATTGATCAAGAAGAAAGTAAAAAGATTTTTGAACAGATTGCGAAATCAAATCTTAAATCAATGTCCAGAATGGAACTTATTCATGCGTCATTGTCAAAACAGTTTGATCAGTATGACTTTGATTATGATGAAGCCTTTGCAAGAGTACTTGCTGATTTTACAAAACCTGTAGATATTACACTGCCTGAGAAATTAAACGGTTCTTTGCGTCCGTATCAGGAAGTCGGTTTGAAATGGTTATGGACAAATATTTCAAAAGGCTTTGGTGTTTGTATGGCGGATGATATGGGATTGGGTAAAACCATTCAGGTTATAAGCTTGATTTTAAAAATGAAAGAAGAAGAAAAACTCAAAAAACCTGTTCTTGTAATTTGCCCTACAACACTTATGGGTAACTGGATGAAAGAGATTCAGTTATTTGCGCCAAACCTTGACGCTATAATTTATCATGGTACTGATAGAGAACTCGATATTAATCACGATATAATTCTTACAACATACGCTATCATGAGAATTGATGTTGAAGAACTTAAAAAACACAGCTGGGGAATGATTATTGTCGATGAAGCGCAAAATATTAAAAATCCTGATACCGCTCAAACTCTTGCTATAAAGATGTTAAAGGCAGATGTGAAAATTGCAATGACAGGTACTCCTGTTGAGAATAGATTAACAGAATTGTGGAGCATCTTTGACTTTATCAATAAAGGTTACTTGGGTACATTGAGAGAATTTCAAAAAAGTTATGCAATTCCTATTGAAAGATTTAAGGAAAATTCAAGAGCAAGCAAATTGCGGATGTCTATTTCACCGTTTGTATTACGTCGTTTGAAAACCGATAAGAATGTCATTTCAGATCTTCCTGAAAAAATGGTTCTTAATGAATACTGCTACTTATCTAAAGTTCAAGCTGTTCTTTACGAAAAAACTCTTGATGAAATGATGACAAAAATCAGCGGATTTACCGGTGTAAACAGACGAGGGAATATTTTCAAACTTATTACCGCATTGAAACAAATCTGTAACCACCCTTACCAGTTCTTGAAATCTGGCGAAATGGGCAGAGAACTTTCAGGCAAAATGGAAAAATGTCTCGACCTTGTTCAAAATATTATTGACAGGGGAGAAAAAACACTTATATTTACTCAATATAAGGAAATGGGAGATATTCTTTGCAGAGTAATTTCTCAAGAATGTAACACCGAACCATTATTCTTCCACGGAAGTTTAACTGTACCGCAAAGAGAAGATTTAATTGAAAGATTCCAAAATAATGATGAATCAAAAATTATGATACTTTCCCTAAAAGCTGGCGGAACAGGTTTGAATTTGACAAGCGCAACAAACGTTATTCACTACGACCTATGGTGGAATCCTGCTGTCGAAGATCAGGCAACAGACAGAACATATCGTATCGGTCAAGATAAGAATGTAATGGTTCACAGAATGATTACATTAGGAACTTTTGAAGAAAAAATTGACGAAATGCTCAAATCTAAAAAAGAACTTGCCGATATTGCTGTTTACGAAGGTGAAAAAATTATTACTGAACTTACAGATGAAGAAATTTATGAAATTTTCACTCTATCCGCATAGATTTGTATTAATTAAAAAATAACACTCTTTCGATATGAATAATAACTTAAATAACAATATCTTTCTTACTATTTACAATAAATTTCATTCTTGTTATAATTCGCTTGTAACAATTTAGAAAGGGAAAAAACGATGGAAAAATGGGTTTGTAGTGTTTGCGGTTATGTTTACGATCCAGAAGAAAACGGTGGTGTAAGATTTGAAGATTTACCGGACGATTGGATGTGTCCTCTATGCGGCGTAGGCAAAGACCAATTTGAACAAGAATAGATTTATAATGAGACCGGATTTGTATAATCCGGTTTTAATTTTTGTTAAATAAAATAATGTAACGCTTGCTTAATAAATAAAAAAAACAAGGCAAAAAAAATTTTCAGAAGTTTTTATATGTTTGAAAACAAAGGTTAGTGAAGTATGATAAATACAACTTATATAAAACCAGCAGTACAAGTTGATAATTATCCGCTTTCAAGAACGGTTGAAAAAAAAGTTGATGTTCTTGAACCTAAGTATACAAAATCTGTTTATAAAGATCCTGGGTTAATTCATACAAGTTGGTTTTATGTAAATGATATCCACGGTAAAATGACAAAAATGGAGCGTATATATAAAATTTCACAAGATTTTGATTTTATGTCTCCATCTAAAACTTGGGATTTTTTCACCAATACAAAAGATAGCGATATTAGCAAGTTTAAAGTAGCATCCGGTGATATTTCAATAGGTTCAAATTATCCTAACAATGTCGTAGCAAGTAAATTTCTTGACTGGTGTGGTTTTTCAGCTTCCGCTCTAGGAAATCATGAAATGGATATTGTTGAACCTAACAATCTTTCAGGATTATTAAAAGACTCTAAATGCAAAATGCTTGCTTTAAATGTAGATGTTAAAAAGGACTCTGCACTTGAAGGTCGATTTGAAAAATCCATTATAGTTGAAAAAAATGGTGAGAAATTTGGAATTTTAGGAATTGCTCCATCCGACATGTTTGACCGAGTGAAAATGAATGATTCACTGCAAAATATTGAAGTAAAAAACTTTAAAGAAACCGTAAAACTTGTTCAACAAGAAGTCGATAAGTTAAGAGAGCAAGGAATAAATAAAATCATACTTCTTTCACATAGCGGTTTAAATAATGATAAAAAGCTCGTTAAACAAACGGAAGGAATTGATTTAATTTTTAGTGCTCATACGCATGAACTTATTAAAGATATTGAAGAAGGTAAGAACTTGTTTTATTCCAAAACCGGTGAGCCGGTAATTTTGACTGAAGCGGGTAAAAATGGAGAATATGTCGGTATATTAAATGTTGATTTTGACAAAAATGGTATAATTCAAAAAGCACAGAATAATATTATTTCAACTGCTCCATACAATAGACCTTTATATGTAAAAGATTCTGTAGAGAAAATTATCGGAAAGCCTGAAGTTGTAGGACATGTTAAAAAGACCGTTCCTTTACCTAAAAATATTTTAATAGAAGATAATCCTCACGGAAATTTAATTGTTGATGCAATGAAAAATGAACTGGGAACTGATATTGCATTATTAAATGCAGGTAATATCAGAGGTTCATTTACTTTAGGGGATGTTGATTCCAGATTGGTATCAGATATTACTCCTTTTGAAGATAAGATGATGATTTTGAATTTAACTGAAAAACAAATTGTTGATGCAATAAAATTTGGCTGTAAATCTATTCCAAAAAATTCAAAACCAGGAATACTCTTTGTTTCCGGCATGAAATACACTTGCAACAAACAAGGAGAGCTTTTAAATCTTGAATTTATAGATAAAGACGGAAAATCACACACAATTGATGTCAATAATCCTCGTGAAGATAAAAAATATACAGTAGCTGCAGATGATTTCTTTGCAACAGGCGGAGATAATTACCTACCTACAAATCCAAATCCTGATTTTATACTGCAAACTTTTAATATGGATAAAAACAAACTCGCTTGTGATTATATTAAAAAGCTTCCTCAGCCAATGGAAATTGAACTTGATGGCAGAATTCAAATTGTAGATTAAAAACAAGATTGAGATATTTTATAACAAAAAAAGCGAAATCTTAAAGATTTCGCTTTTTGATTAGTAATTCTTATATTATTTATTAATCAAAGAAAGTCTTGTTGCCTTTTCCACCCGGATTCCAGTAATCATTACCTTGACTTCTTTGTTTTGTTCTTATATTGATAAGTTTTTGTCTTTTAACCGGAATCGGTTCACCTTTTGCAGCTGCATTCTGAGGAACCATATTATCATCAATAACAGCAGTTGCAGCATTTGGTGTATAGATAGCTTCATAAACTTTAGAACCGCCAGCTTCAACATCAACTTCAGGCAAGCCATCAACATACACACCAGGTGTAGAAACCGGAGATGTTGACAATACTGTGTCTAAAGGTGCAAGAATTAACGGTTCGCCTGCAGATGCACTTATTGCAGGAATCAAAAGCATTGCTAATAATAATAGTGATTTTTTCATCTTATTACTCCTGTTCGTATTTATTTTACATACTTATATTATACTTATTTATCATAAAAATCAAACAAAATAAATTTTGTTATATAATATTTAAAACAAAAGAGGGGAAAAAATTGCGTCAGAGATTACCGGAATTTTTGAAAAGACCAATAATAGATACCGAAAAGACACGTACAGTCAGAAGAATATTAAAAGTTAACACTCTTAACACTGTTTGCGAAAATGCAAGATGTCCAAACAAAAATGAATGTTATACACATCAAACAGCAACTTTTCTAATTATGGGTAATAATTGTACGAGAAATTGCCGTTATTGCAATATTTCTTGTGCAAGACCCAAGCCACTTGATATAGAAGAACCAAAGCACATTGCTCAAGCTGTTCAAGCTCTTGGACTAAAATATGCAGTGATAACCTCTGTCACTCGTGATGATTTACCAGATGGTGGAGCGGAGCATTTTGCAAAATGTATTTATGAAATAAGAAAACTTTGCCCAGATACTGAAATTGAAATTCTTACCCCTGATTTTAAAGGGAATGAAGATTCTCTTAATGTAATAATAAAGGCGCATCCGGATGTATTTAATCACAATATTGAAGCGGTCAGGGATATTTTTAAAACCGCACGTCCGCAAGGAAATTACGACACATCTTTAAAAGTCCTTAAATACATTAAAGATAATAGTGATATAAAAACCAAATCAGGACTTATTATAGGACTTGGAGAAAATATAGAACAAATACAAACCACAATGGAAGATTTATACAATGCAGGTTGTGATATTCTTACTATAGGGCAATATATTCAGCCTTCAAAAAAACATATGGAAGTCGCAAAATACTATTCTTTAAATGAATATGAAGAGTTAAAAAAGCTTGCAGCATCTATAGGAATCAAGCACTACCAAATTGGGCCGCTTGTAAGAAGTTCTTATAATGCTGCAAGTCTTGTTTAATAAAGGAAAAAGAAGTTTTATTTTAATTTTCCTATGATATCCTGCGTAATATCGTCTCCGCCAGTAATTACCATTCCTATTGGCAGAACCAGGTTGTAGTTTGTTTTTTTAGCTTCACCGGAGATTAAATTGTGAATTTTTGTAGTTATTTGTACTATTTTTTTATTGTATTCTTCATCGAGTGAGTTTTTTTTATCTTCAATTTGCTTCCTATAGGTTGCTTCAAGCTGAACAGCCTTATTTCTGTCCGGTTCATTTAAAATCTCATTTTGAGCTTTTGAAATGAGAGTGTTTAAATCTTTCATATCTTTTTCTTGAGCCGCTTTTAAAGAAGTAATTTCCGGTGATTTTTCCATTACCGCCTGAACATCTACTACTGCAACTTTATACTTAGGAAAAGATACAGCAACATTATTCATGCTATAACCCGTAAAAAAAACCAAAACACAAGCAATTACAAACCAAATGTTATTTTTCATTTTATCCCTAACCTTTCTGAACATAAAAAATCCTACAACCTTTTAAAAGTTTTTGGAATTATCCGATTAGGTAAATAAAATTTAAATACGCTTTCCTAAAGATTTTGAAATCTTTGAATGAATCACACTTGCTTGATTTAAATATTCTGTCAATTTTTCGTAATTCTGAATTTTCTCACCATAAGGAACATTCATATCTATAAGTTCATTTACACTTTTATTTATATCAGAAAGCTTCTCTAAAGAATCAGTAAGAGTTATAATTGAATGAACTTTTTTTGAAAGTCTTGCAAGAATTTGTCTTGAAATAAAATCCTGAATTTTAAATATTACAGGCATTTTCGTTTTAAATCTCTCATGCGAAAATTCTTCACCAAGAACTCTTCCACCATACAGTTCTTGTTTTTTTAGAGTGCCTAATTCTTGCATAATACGATTACGCTTAGCTTTTAAACCCAAAGCTTCATTTACAGAGCCATAGTTATCCGCAGACTTAATTTTGGCATCCAAATCCTTTATAATTGCTTCTTTTTCTTTAATTTGATAATCCAAACTTAAACCCTTTGATTCTGATTCATCAAAAGCCGTTTTATTTAAAATTGTTGAATCATAACCATTTAAACGACGGTTTTTAATGGTTTTTTGTTCAACGTTAACATTAGATGATGTCAGGTGCGCATTGAAAGGGTTTGCATCCGAATGCCCAAATCCTTGAGAAAAAATATTTGTATTTATATTGTTATTTTTCCCGCTACCATCCATACAAATATTTTAAAACACAAAAATATTTTTTTTTACCACTAAAAGATGTAGATTAATTGTAAATATTTCTTTACAATTTTCTCTAAAACTTAAAGTTTTGCCCCAAAAAACCGAATATAGAAATATAAGGAAAAAAAGGGATACGCTAATGAGTCTTAATGTTAACTATACATCATTATTTAAAAACGGTATCGACACTTCGGTTTTAAAAGAAGTATCGAACGAAATTCTTAACCGTGCGACTCAAAAAAGCGCTCAATATAACCCTTCTATCTCAACAACCCATCAAGTGAGTGCCCCGGCAAAGCCTGCAGAATTAGGAATAGATTTATATAGTGGCAGAATTGATACTAACACACAAAAACAAGTCGCTATTAACAACTCATTGCAGTATCAATTTAATGAACAAACCCTAAAATCAATTCAATTTCTTAACTCCCAAGCTGCAGTTACAAATAGAGTTGATGGTAAATATATGCCAGCAGTAAATGAAATTGTAACTGAAACTCAAAAAGCATCTGATGTTCAGCCAAAAAATCATTTTATTCAAATTTTAACAGAAGCAACTGCTAAAGATAAAGAAGGTTCAAATCCTTTCTATCACGGTGAATTATTAAATAAATCCAAAAAAGAAGAGCAAGAACAAGCTCAAATGGATTCATTAAAAAGTATTTTTGTATAAATTCTTTCCTTAGTTCCCTTGTGTTTATTTTAAAATGAATTTGTTCCCTTGTTAGAACCTTATAATAATTCAAGGGTGCAACTATATACTTAAAGCAGTATATATTACCAAATCTCAAAAAAACAATAAAATAGAAATATAAAATCAATTAGATATTAATAAATTAATGTATTTTTTACACCAAATATTAAAAGGTAAAATTCCTTATATAGCTTGATTTTAGATATTACATTCAATAAATTAAAATTATTAAGACTTGAAAATTAAAATTTTTGTAATATAATAATGGTATAAATTTGTTCAAAAAGGTGAAAACTTACTAACAATAAGTGTACAAAAGTAACTTTTAAGAACTTTTCAATTTACAACTAGAGGATTACATTTTGAAAAAATTATTACTATTCACTATTGCATTAGTGCTTATGTTTTTTGCACCAGTGCAAGCAGCCAATGTCAACACAGTGAAGGCAGCGATAGTAAAACATTCTATCGAGATGGGTGTAGATCCAGCAATAACGTTAAGTATTGCAAAAAAAGAATCAGGTTTTAGACACGAAGCAAGAAGTTCAAGAGGAGCTGTTGGTGTTTTTCAGCTTATGCCTTCAACTGCAAGAAGAATGGGGTTAAATCCTTATTCTCTTGATGACAACATCAAAGGCGGTATTATGTACTACAAGTCAATGTATAAAATGTTTGGCTCAATGAAATTAGCACTTGCCGCTTATAATGCAGGACCTGGAAACGTAAAAAAATACAAAGCTGTACCTCCGTTTAAAGAAACAAGAAGATTTGTAGATTGTATTATGGCAGACTATTATTACTACAAAGCACATACAGATCCTGCTGTTACAGCTTATTACAAGAACAACAGTACAAAAACTACAACCGCTAAAACAGAAAAACTTGGTACTGATATAGTTGCAGCGTCCCCTTCAAAACTTGCGCCTTTACCTATGACAAAAATAGAACAATCTAAAAAATTAAATGTAGAAGTAATGAAGGGAACACCTATTGAGGTTGAATTGAAATCCCAATCAGTTGCAATTTAAAATTTAAAATTAACATAAAAAAGATCCGGCAATATACAAATTGCCGGATCTTTTTATATGTTATAACTCTGTTATATATCTTTATAAGAACCTTGGAATTTATTTGTATAATGTGTATGCAACAGTTCGTGAGACTTATGAGATCCCGGATGTTCCAAAAATTCGGAATATAGCTTCTGAAGAGATGGATTCATATGAGATTTACGAACTGGAAGTTCTCTGTCCTCTTTATATAACCCTTCAGCACGATGCCCTTTAATTGTCGAATCATCACAGCTTCTAGGTTGACCGCCTCCATTTATACATCCTCCGGGACATGCCATAACCTCTAGCATTTGGAAGTTTGCAGTTCCATCTTTAATTTCTTTTAAAGCTTTTTCGGCCTCAATCATTGTAGAAACAACTCTTACCACAACTTTTGTACCTTTTATGTCAAGTTCAACAGATTTTGAACGAGGGGAAGTTCCACGAATTTCCTTAATATCAATATCATTTAAAACTTCACCTGTTGCATACTCGTAAGCTGTACGAACAGCAGCCTCTGCAACACCGCCCGAAGCACCAAAGATTGTTCCTGCTCCGGAATATTCACCAAAAGGAGAATCATTAGGTTCAGGACAAAGTGACTTAAAGTCAATTCCTGCAGCTTCAATCATTTTGCCGAGTTCTTTTGTCGTTAAAACAACTTCAGTGTCCGGTTTACCGTTTTGATAGAATTCAGGACGTTTACATTCGTATTTTTTAGCGGTACATGGCATTATTGCAACAACCGATATTTTTTCTCTCGGAACATTAAAATATTTAGGCATTAATTCCAATAATACAGGAGACATCATACCCATTGGAGATTTACAACTTGAAAGATGTTTTACCATATCAGGGTGAGCGGTTTCTAAATATTTTACCCAAGCAGGACAGCAAGATGTAAATATCGGAAGATTTTCACCGGATTTTAATCTTTCTAAAAATTCTGTAGCCTCTTCAGTAATTGTCAAATCGGCAGAGAAATTAGTATCAAATACATAATCAAAACCAATTTTTTTCAATGCTGCGTTTATTAAACAAATTGAATTTTCTCCCGGTTCTAAACCGAACATTTCGCCCAATGCAACACGCACAGACGGTGCAATTTGAACCGCAACAACTTTATCAGGATTATTAATTAAATCCCAAACTTTGTCTGTTTCGTTTTTAATTGAAAGTGCTCCAGTCGGACAAACCGCAACACATTGACCGCAATTTATACAATCAACTTGACCAATTGGCCTACCGTTCATCGGTTGAACAAGTGTTTTAGATCCTCTGTTTGCAAAACCTAAAACAGAATGTCCTTGAAATTCTGAGCAAGCTCTAACACAAGCACCACAAAGAATACATTTGTCAGGGTCTCTGTCAAACGATGGACTACTCTCATCTACAGGCAAATATTCATCTATAGATTTATCCGGAAAACGAATTTGTTTTACATTATATTCTTGAGAATATTTCTGTAATTCACAATCACCGGATCTTTCGCAAGTCAAACATTCTCTTTTATGATTTGCCAGTAAAAGTTCAAGAACTGTTTTTCTAATTCTGCGAACTTTTTCCGTATTCAAATAAACTTTAATATTGCTTTCCGGAGGCATAGTACAAGAAGAATTAATTATTCTCCTTCCATTAGGGTACTCAACCTCAACTACGCACATTCTACAAGCACCAAAAGATGTTAAATCCGGTCTGTAGCAGAATGTAGGAACATTCATTCCTGCCTTGCGTATAACTTCAAGAAGGTTTGGCTCATTGCTAAATTCAACTTCTTTACCTTCTATTATTAATGTTTTTTTATTTTCTTCTGTCATTTTTGTTACCTCATCTATTAAGTGAATAGGTGAAATGTGAATAAGTGATTAAGTTTTTTATTTTTTTTATCAAGTAAATTAAATGAAATATACTTATTCACCTATTCACTTAATCACTTATTCACTATTACTCAAGAACTATCGCTTTAAATGGACAATTTTTCAAGCAAGCTTCGCACTTGATACATTTTGACTGATCAATTTTATGCGGTTGGCGAACTTCACCTTGAATTGCATCGACCGGACAATTTCTCGCACATTTTGTACATCCTTTGCACAAATCTTCAAGAATAACTATTTTTTTCATAGCAGTACAAACTCCTGCCGGACATTTTTTATCCTTTATATGTGCAATATATTCATCTCTAAAATATTTCAAAGTAGAAAGTACCGGATTTGGAGCTGTTTTACCCAAACCGCACAAAGAACCGTCTTTAATAGTTTGAGCAATTTCTTCCAAAAGTTCCAAATCTTTCATATCAGCTTTTCCTGCAACGATTTTCTGCAAGATTTTAAGCATATTTTTAGTACCTTCACGGCAAGGCACACACTTTCCGCAAGATTCATTTTGAGTAAAGTTCATAAAGAATCTTGCTACTTCAACGATACAAGTATCCTCAGCCATTACGACCAATCCGCCTGAACCAACCATTGCGCCTGCTTTAATAAGATTATCATAATCCATTGGGATATCAAGATGTTCTTCTGTTAAACAACCGCCGGAAGGACCACCGATTTGAACAGCTTTGAATTTTTTACCGTTACGAATTCCACCGCCAATATTGAATACAATCTCTCTTAGTGTTGTACCCATCGGAACTTCAATAAGACCTGTATTATTAACTTCTCCCGTTAAGGCAAATGTTTTCGTACCTTTAGAAGTTTCTGTTCCCATTGAACTAAACCAATCAGAACCTTTTAATATAATAACAGGTACATTGGCTAGAGTTTCAACGTTATTAATCAACGTTGGTCTGCCAAACAACCCTTTATTTGCAGGAAATGGAGGTTTTGGACGAGGCATTCCTCTTTCACCTTCAATTGATGCGATTAATGCTGTTTCTTCACCGCAAACAAAAGCTCCCGCACCTTCTTTAATATGGATAGCTAAATTAAAATCCGAACCCATTATATTATTTCCTAAGAAATGACGTTCCTCGGCATCGGCAATAGCTTTTCTTAAGCGGGTAATTGCGAGAGGATATTCAGCACGAACATAAATATAAGCTTCGTCTGCTCCCACAGCAAATGCTGCAATTGAAATGCCTTCAAGAAGTTTGTGCGGGTCGCCTTCCATAACTGATCTATCCATGAATGCCCCAGGGTCACCTTCATCACCATTGCAAACTACATAAGACTTTCCGCCTTTATTTGCAGCTGTAAATTTCCATTTTTGACCCGTAGGAAAGCCTCCGCCACCTCTTCCTCTAAGTCCGGATTTTATAATCTCTTCTATTACACCGTCCGGATTATTTTCTTTTAATACTTTTGCCAAAGCTTCATAACCTCGAACAGAAATCGCTTCATCAATACTTTCGGCATTTATTTCACCACAATTTGCAAGCGCTGTTCTGGTTTGCTTGGCGTAGAAATTTATATCCTCATTTTTACGAACCTTTTGATTTGTAAGAGGATCGGTATAAAGAAGTCTTTCTACAATTTGATGATTTTTTAATCCTTCATAAATTTCTTCAACATCATCAAGTCTTACTTTTACATATGTCAAATCCAAATCAGGGAATACAACCAAAACCCCCTGTTCGCAAAAACCATGGCATCCTGTTGGCACGATTGTAACCTTGTCATAATCTGTCATAACAGAAACATCTGCACCCAATTCCTTAAATTTTTCAATAATTTTTAACGAACCATTTGCAACACAACCAGTTCCTGCGCAAACCAAAACTCTAAAACCTTGTTCTTTTATTTTTTCCTGAGCATTATGCTGCTCTTGTTTAATATCTATACTTAATTCCACCATTTTTAACCTCTTTCCCTATTCAAAAGAGTATCCAAAACTACTTTTACTGCATCAGACGTCATTTGAGGATAAACAGTTCCATTAATTACGCAAACAGGGGCAAGTCCGCACGCTCCAAGGCAACTAACAGTTTCCAATGAAAATAACCCATCTGATGTTGTCATTTGACCATCTTTAAGATTTAAATGCGCTTTAATTGCATTTAATACAGGCATTGAACCACGAACATGGCATGCCGTACCATCGCACACTTTAATTTCATATTTACCTTTCGGATCAAGTGAAAATTGAGCGTAAAATGTCGCAACGCCATAAACTGTTGCAGGCGACAAACCTTCAATTTTTGTTCCTATGTAAATCAATGCATCCTCAGGTAAGTATTTGTACTCTTCCTGAACTTTCTGTAAAATCGCTATCAAGTGAGACTTATCAGCTCCACAAGCTTCTATAATTGAGTCCAACTTTTTTGTGTCGATTTTACGAGAATTACCTTCTTCACTCATTCTCGCACTCCTATTATATTCAATTCTGATAACCCCAACTGTTACAATAACAGTATCATATACAGTTTACACAGAATATAAAAAAAAAGCAAATAAAAATTATTTGCTTTTTCGTTTAAACATATACAGATTTTATTCAGAACATAAAACCTTAAATTTTGATGTATCCGTAGTATACCAGCGATTATTTGAATCAGAATCGTAATATATATGTCCATCATTAAATGCATCACTTGCCCAGTAAACTCCGGTTTTATCTATTATTGTTATTTGCTTACTTTGGTAAGTCGCTAAATTTGTTAATTTCATTTTTAATGATTTACAAATATCTGACGCTTCTTGCCAAGTATAACTACCATTAATTAGAGTATATTTTTTACCATCATAAGATGTTGTATAATCTCCAAAACTTGCAATTCTAAAGGATCTAATATCATATACATCATCTCCAGTCTTTTCGCTGTTTGGTCCTGCTGCTCCGTTCACATCCATAACAAAATCTATTACACTAAGCGCCTTGTCTATACTATCAGTCATATCTATAGGTGTTGGGGTATAAGCAAGAATTATTGGGGCACCATCGCCCAATACCAAACCAACTACATCTGATGGACTCGAAAATACGTTAAAATTTCGACCTGTTGTATATTCGGAAACATCTACAGTCCTTTTCGACGAATTTATAACTTTTTTACTTGACCAGCATTCCGTAAGATGGGAAGCATCACAACGTTTAATTATCTTTAAATGTTTTTCAAGTTCGTCTACAAAATCATCCGTTGATTCATAAATTGTGCCCAAATCACTCATTGCTTTCATTGTTAATACTGCCTGAGATACTTTGTTAGATATATTCTTTTCTCGAGCATCGTATATTTTGTTTGAAAAATCTGAAATTAGTGTTGGTAATGTTATTGCTGCTACTACTCCTATGACTGCTATCACAATTATTGCTTCAGCTAGAGTGAAGCCTAGTGCTGAACCCCGCATTAAACATAAATTCTTAGGACGCTGCGCTCATTTAAATGGCGAATAAACTTAAATAAATTAACCGGCTGAAACCCTTATATAGAGCTTCTATTTGCCCCCCCCCCGAGCTGAATGCCAGTCTGCGAGAGGGTT
>FLNU01000026.1_pt1 | contig 32867 bp, 32 predicted proteins | sample 1140361 | NCBI WGS metagenome assembly FLNU01 (sample SAMEA3878206, study PRJEB12797) | bioreactor metagenome | biome: Moose rumen | place: Sweden | collected 2011-10 | reverse complement strand
ATTACAGCATGATTTGATAACTATTTTATATGATGTTTAACTTGTCCGACTTTTTAAAGTGGACTCAATCTTTTTATCTTATAACTGTCTGGAAAACTCTCAATCCTCTGTCTGTATTCGTGAGGAATGAAGTCCCTGTAAGCCAAACATTGTGTTGTCTGGCTTATTATATCAGTTCAATCGACCTCCTCACGAAGTTATTCAATGCCTCGCCGCGGAGCATCCCGTTCTGCAAGAGTGCCAGGTCAATGAGCTGATGCACGGTCTTGTTGTCTTTCGCCACGTCGGCAATCACGGCGTTTTTCTTGCCTTTCTCCTCGTCGAGCTTCTTCTCGGTGTCCGACAGGGCGTCCTTGGTCTCCTGTGGAACCTCGTCCCATTTCACGCCCTTCGTCAGGTCGTTCAGGCTGTCGTGGCGGGCGTTCAGTCCGGCAATCTCCGAGTTGATTGGCTTGAGAGACTCTGCCGTGGCGGTGTCGGCGTCAGACAGAATCTGCTTGATGAGCTTATGATCGGTGTTCACCACCAGATTCATCATGTCTGGCATCTCACCGTAGAACGCCATGCCCGGCTGAAGCTTCGACATATCTTTCATCCTGCGCATATACTCGCTCTGCGTGATCACAATCGGGAAGCCGTCCTCACCAAGACCCTGGGCATCCACATGGAACTCCATCTTGTCCATCTTAGGGAGCTGGGAGCTGAACACACCTTCAATCAGCTCTTTCTGATCTGCTTCAAGGGCTGTCTCTGCCTCGTCGGCCTTCACAATCAGACGGTCCACAACGTCGCTATCTACTCTCGTGAAACGGCTCTTCTCCATCTTCTGCTCAAACAGACCGAGCATCGCGGCGTCGAGCTGACCGTTCATCAGCAGCACGCTGTAACCTTTGGCCTTGGCTGCCTCTATATAGCTGTACTGGCTCTCCTTGTCGTTGGCATAGAGATACACTACGTTGCCGTCCTTGTCGGTCTGGTTGTCCTTAATCAAAGTGAGGTATTCCTCGTATGTGAAATACTTGCCGTCGGTGTCTTTGAACAGGGCGAACTTCTTGCCACGGTCGTAGAAGTCGGTCTCTGAGAGCATGCCGTAGTGGATAAAAATACTGATGTCATCCCACTTCTCCTCAAACTCCTTGCGGTCGTTCTTGAAAATCTGCTGCAGACGGTCGCTCACCTTCTTGGAGATATAGCTGGAAATCTTCCGTACGTTGCTGTCGTTCTGGAGATAGCTGCGGCTCACATTCAATGGGATATCAGGAGAGTCTATCACACCATGGAGCAATGTCAGGAACTCTGGCACGATGCCTTCCACGCTGTCGGTCACATACACCTGGTTGCAATACAGCTGAATCTTGTTCTTCTGCAGTTCCAGACTCGACTTCACCTTCGGGAAGTAAAGCACACCGGTGAGGTTGAACGGATAATCTACATTCAGATGAATCCAGAACAGAGGTTCGTCGCTCATCGGGTAGAGCTTACGGTAGAACTCCTTATAGTCCTCGTCTTTCAGGTCGGCTGGCTTCTTGGTCCAGAGCGGAGTGGTGTCGTTAATCACGTTATCCTCGTCGGTCTCCACCTGCTTACCGTCTTTCCAGTCTTTCTTCTTGCCAAACGCCACGGCAATCGGCAGGAACTTACAGTATTTGTTCAGCAACTCGCTGATTTTGCTCTCTTCCAGAAACTCCTTGCAGTCGTCATCCATATACATGATGATGTCCGTACCGCGCTCACTGCGCTCAGCATCGCTGATCTCATACGCCGGGCTTCCGTCGCAAGTCCATTTCACGGCCTTACTGCCTTCCTGCCAGCTTTTCGTCACAATCTCCACTTTCTTCGACACCATAAACGAGCTGTAGAATCCCAGTCCGAAATGGCCGATAATGGCGTTGGCGTCGTCTTTATACTTGTCGAGGAAGTCGTTCGCACCGGAGAAGGCTATCTGGTTGATGTATTTGTCTATCTCCTCAGCGGTCATGCCGATTCCATGGTCGCTCACGGTCAAGATGCCTGCTTCTTTGTTAATACTCACACGAACAGTCAAATCGCCTGCTTCCTCCTTCAGGTCGCCTTTGGCAGCCAGAGTGCGCAGCTTCTGGGTGGCATCCACTGCGTTCGACACAATCTCTCTCAGAAAAATATCATGGTCTGAATACAAGAACTTTTTAATCACGGGGAATATGTTCTCAGTCGTTACCCCAATGTTTCCTTTCTGCATAATCTTATTAGTTTTAATTTTGATTTTTCTTTCATCTACGCAAATTTCATGCCAAAAGAGTTCGCCCACCAGCCTACAACTATCATCTGCCACTTTGACACACCCACTATCCTCAGTTCAAAAACTAAATACACTTTTCACTATTCACTATTCACTTTTCACTTAATTTTCTTATCTTTGCAACCGAAATAATCATTTTGTCAATGAAAAATATGACGAAAACAGCCAGGCGTGTGCTCCTCATCTATACAGGAGGCACCATCGGGATGATCAAAAACCCTTCGACAGGTGCGCTCGAGACATTCAATTTCGAGCATCTGCTCAAGCATGTACCCGAACTCAGAGAGTTCGACTACCAACTCAGCTCCTACCAGTTCCAACCACCCATCGACTCATCCGACATGCGCCCAGAACTCTGGGCTCAGATAGCCCAGCTCATATCCGACAACTACGAATGCTTCGACGGATTCGTCATCCTACATGGCACCGACACCATGGCATATACAGCCTCGGCGCTCAGCTTCATGCTGGAGAACCTGGCAAAGCCGGTGATACTCACTGGTTCACAACTGCCCATCGGAGTACTCCGCACCGACGGCAAGGAAAACCTTATCAACGCCATTGAGCTGGCGGCGGCACACGACACCGACGGGCAGCCGGTCGTTCAGGAGGTGTGCGTCTGCTTCGGACAAAAACTCTTCAGGGGAAACCGCGTGACCAAATGCAATGCGGAGAATTTCAGTGCGTTCACATCCTATAACTTCCCGCCTCTCGCAGTCACAGGAATCAACATCAATTACGACCGTAAGAACTTGCTGCGCCACGACCCCTCACGGCCTTTTGTCACTCATACCGACATGGACAGCTCCGTCATCGCCATCACGCTCTTCCCGGGCATCAGCCCGCAGATCATCGGGCATGTGCTGGACTACGAAAACATCAAGGGGGTAGTGCTGCGTACCTTCGGCTCTGGTAACGCTCCACGGCAGAAATGGCTCACCAACGCCATACGGCAAGCCACCGACAACGGAAAGGTCATCGTCAACATCACTCAGTGTGAGCAGGGTGGGGTAGAGATGGAACTCTATGCCACCGGCAACCAGCTCTTACAGGCCGGAGTGGTCAGCGGACACGACATGACCGTGGAGTGTGCCGTCACAAAGCTCATGTACCTCTTCGGACTACAACTACCGTCCGACATCATTCGACAACTCATGACCACCCCTCTCGCAGGTGAGCTCACTCTGTAATATTGTTTTTTCCATCATTGTTCCTATTTCTTCAGACACATAATATCCAAGCGGCATGAGTTATACTCTAAAGTTCAAATCTCAAAGTTCAAAGTTCAAAGTACTCATATTCCTTTCCCTTCTTTTGGCATGCAATTCTGGTCCCGATGCCCTAAAGCCGCTCTCATACGAGATCGACGGCCCACTCAATGGCTATTATGCCGTGGCTGATTCCATTTGCACCGTGGCTGACGACACCATCACCCTCCGTCTCATCCGCCAGAAGAAAGGACTTCCGTCGCCATGGAACAAGAAATACCGGCTGGGATATGCCGACCAAACCTACGAGATGGCTTTCTCTCTTGAACTAACAGACGCATCCGGCAGCTCCATTGCTTACAAACAGACCGACCTCTTCCGCGACTATAACGCACTCACTGCTATAGCCAGTCTTGCAGTCGGCGATACGGCAGCCCTTGCTCTCCCTCTCCATACAGGCAAGGCATCCTGTTTCCGTGTGGGATCCCTGTTCAAAGTCAACCTTGCGGCCGACCGGCCCGACAAGTCATTGAAAGTGGAGAACCCTCCTGTTCCAGATCTGCAGTCCGTCGGAACCATGAGTCCCCAACCCGTCATCAATGATATTAATAAAGAGGTACGCGCACGCGAGGAGGCCGAACGTCGTGCGGCGGAAGAGCGTGCCCGACAGGAGGAGGAAGCCCGCCGCACCGAAGAACAGATCACCCCATGGGATGTCATCCGCGAGTCCTCACGCGACATCTACCAGGAAGCCTCCCGCAAAATGCGCGAGTGGCTCGGTTTCGACGAATAACACTCCCCAGCATCCAATTTGAGCCAAATTTGTGAAAAAGTTGCGGATAATTTTTGTAGTAGGAATGAAATGATTATATTTGCATCGTATAATCCCTAATCGGTCATTAGACTTTGTGTCAGCATGATATTAGTTTTGAGTAGATTATCGTTATCGTCATCGAAAGCGTAGCGGGCTACGGTGAGAGGGCGGTGACGGTAAGATGCCAAAAATAATGTTGTGATGACATAAAAGAGACCACAAAACACAGGTGCAATGTCGTCTATGTCGCTCTAATGACCTATTTGGGATAATATTACATGACTGACGTTTCGGGACTTAGATTAGCGCTTTTCACTCTTTTAATAACCAAATGTTTAACTTTCTAAATGTAATGTTATGGGATTTCTGTTATGGATTCTTTACGGTCTGGCAGCTGGAGCATGCGCATCATGGCTGCTGGGATCAAGTCATGAATGGTACTGGAACATTCTTATCGGTATCGTAGGCAGTGTCATCGGCGGATTCGTGGCCGGTTTGTTTGGCATCAAGAGCGACAACAAAATCGGATCGTTCATTATTGCTGTTGTCGGAGCTGTACTCTGTCTTCTGCTTTACAACTATCTGGCTTAAAAGCCCTAACGGCGTCCTTCCTGTTCTGTATGCAAGGACGCCGTTTTATATCAAAACAGCCAAGGACTCAACATTTATGAGAAGATTTATTGCAACGGGTATCCTCACTATACTGATAGGGATACAAACGGCTTTTGCCGGTGGAATTCTAACCAACACAAACCAGAGTGTGCCTTTCCTTGGAAATCCGGCACGTAACGCGGCCATCGGCATCGACGGCGTTTATTTCAATCCTGCAGGTGTGGCTTTTCTTGAACCGGGATTCCATCTCGGACTGGGACTACAGAATATTTACCAGACCCGTTCTGTCACGACTGCTTTTACTCCTTATGCATACGGAGTTAATAATGGCGGTCACACCGTGAAGAAATTCAAGGGCGAGGCGAAAGTACCGGTGATGCCCTCTATCGAAGCGGCATATAATATCAACAACTGGAGTTTTCAGTTCAACTTCGGTATTCTGGGCGGCGGCGGAAAATGTATATTCAACCGTGGACTCCCTTCGTTCGAGAGCACTGTGGCAATGCTGCCGCTCCTGTCGCAGAATCTCGATGCGCTCACGGGCAGCATGGGAATGGGGACACTCGGACTTCCTGCCGTAGAAGGCTACGACATGGATGTGTTTATGCGCGGACGCCAGTATTATTATGGATTCACGCTTGGTGCGGCACGCAAACTGAATAAACACTGGTCGGTCTATGGCGGACTGAAAGTGCTTTATGGCACTTCCAACTACTTTGGCTATGTGAAAAACATACAAGCGAAAATCGGAGGACAGATGTATCCGGCATCGGCCACCTTCAAACAGCAGGTCGAAGAGGCGAAGATAGCTGCTGGTGTGGCACAGGCTGCGGGCAATGAGGAAGCTGCGCGGAAGGCGGCTGTCTCGGCTGCGATGCTCTCCGCATTAGGACAGGCAACAGAGGACGTGGAACTCAACTGCGATCAGGAAGGGTGGGGCGTGGCGCCTGTACTTGGTGTCGATTTCAGGACGGGGGCGTTCAACTTCGCGGCGCGCTATGAGTTCAAAACCCGTATGCGCCTCCACAATCAGGCGGCTAACAGCCCGAGCGCGGCCAATTTGGATATGCTCAGCCGTTTTGCCGACGGGAAACATGTCCCTGAAGACACTCCGGCCATTCTCTCGCTGGGTGCACAGTGGAGCGTCATACCGCAACTTCGTCTGAATCTGGGCTATAACCACTATTTCGATAAGGACGGACATCTCTATCGCAACCACCAGCGTGAGCTCAAACACGGCACGAACGAATATACGTTTGGCGCTGAATACGATTTGAGCAAGGTGGTTGAACTGCGCGCGGGCGGACAGATCACCCGCTACGGATTCTCAGATGACTATATGGAGGACCTCTCGTTCAATGTCAATTCTCATTCATTCGGTCTGGGGGTAGGTATCCACCTCAGCGACAAAGTGAAACTGAATGTGTCGTATTTCCAGACCAACTACGATTCCTATAAACGCAACACGAACGACTATGGCAACCTCTCTTCTATGGCCAGCGGAATCGTGGGACAGGTGGTTTCAAGTATTGCTGATGAACCTACAGCACGGCAGACCATGCAGACCACTTCGGATATGCTCCTCTCCAGTGGAGCGCTCCAAGGTTCTGACTCCTTCACCCGAACCAGCCGCGTATTCGGACTCGGCGTAGAGCTTAAATTCTAAATCATTGATGGATGGTATCTGTTTAATTCGTTTAATCCAGCCCGTCAGGGCGATGTGAAGTATTTTTTTGTTTTCTCTCACAGATGACACAGATTTAATAATCTTTTATGTTTGTATAACAAACCATTTTCTGGAATAAATTTTCTGCTTATTTATTTAAATTTTCTTTCTGAAAAAAAAGTTTCCGGTCATACATAAAGTAAGACCCTACAGTGGTTGGTTAACTAACAAAGAGATGATGTCGTACGATACCCACCTGCTGTAGGGACATAGTTTATCTATGTCCGCAAAAAGTTAAATCTGTGAGAAGAAAGAACATTCGTTTCATTCGTAAAATTCGTGTTCGGAAAAAAAGTTTTCGTTTTCTTTTTCGTCTTCGCCTTTTTTTCTTTCCGTTCCAAAACGACCCTCCTAAATGCGTCACCGTCTCCTATAAATGCCACCGTTTTCAAAAAAAACAATTGGTACATTGCTATTTGAATTATTTTATTAATTTTGCATAATTGTATGCAGATTTTATGTATACGACTGCGACCTCTTGCATAATTATTTCCGTAACAAGACAGTCTCCGGCAAACAGCCTTATACCGAGTACATCTATGAGGGTCGTTCATCTACTATACACTTGGATGAGGACGGTGCTCTGCCTTGCTATATCATCAAAGCGGCGGATAACGTGTATTTCGAACCGTCTGCCGTCATAACGGACGGCTCGGACCACTATTATCCAGGCAAAGAAATATCGGGCATAGAGCCAGGCATATATACCGTGACCGACATCAACGGAAAGGCCGTACCCGTTCTCGGCAAGACCTTCATTCTGAATGAGGATGTCAACGTGGTATTTGATGACAACTACATCCGTGGCGATGTGAACGGAGACACCAGAGTGGATATCAACGACCTGGTGTGCATCATCAACTACATGGCCGGTAATGCTGACTGGCCGATGGCTAACCTGAATGATGACTATGTTGTTGACATCAACGACGTGGTGGCACTCATCAACATCATGGCTGGAAAATAATGTGAAAGCCTCTGTTAAAGAGTGTTAACCATACGCTTATTAATTTTATAATTGTAAAACGCCTGTACCTCCTATAGATAGTGGGGAACAGGCGTTTTAAATTTTGTAAATATTGGTGATTTTAAAACTATCAACATATCTTAAAAACCCTTAAACATGGCCGAAGTGGGGGAAGATACTTGTTTTTTCGGGATTTTTTTCGTAACTTTGCATCGGATTTAGGAAAAATAGCCGGTTTTATAGGCTTATTCCGATTTCCTACCGTTGATATTAAAGAATTGAATAACGGTTTGCCACAGATTGATTAGAAATTCATTGTTTTGTTTTCTAAGTGGCAAATAAGTAATAACCAGTCGGATTTGTTATCACTTCTTGTATGATGACCGGTGTCAAGCGTGAAGCTGACGGGTTCCGACGCAAATAACAATTTTATGAAGAAATTATTTTTTATTTTGGCTCTGGCGCTCACATCAGTGGCTGCGAATGCACAGATGTCCGATGAGATGAACAAGAAGTGGGGTGCTGTGATGGATGCGATCGAGCAAGTAGAAAGTAGAGGCGACACAAGAGCCGTTTCACCTAACGGAAAATGGGTTGGTTGCATGCAGATCTCTGAAATCCTCGTTCGTGAGTGCAACAACATCATCGGAAAAAAGAAATTCACCTACCAGGACAGATATTCACGCGAGAAGAGCCGTGAGATGTTTGTAATCTATCAGGAGAAATACAATAAGGAGGGTAACATGGAGAAAGCCATCCGTCTCTGGAACTCCGGTGACCTCAAATGTATGCAGCGCAAGGCTTCTACAAACGGATACTACCGTCGTGTGATGGCAAGCTACAACAACCTGGCCCGCAACAAATAAGACTTTCAAAATTCATTATAAAAAGGAGGAGGAAACCACACGGTTTCCTCTTTTTTTTATTTGTCAAATAATTCTGAATGTGTTCCAAGTCTGACTAGTTCAATTATATCATTGTCTTCGTCTAACCATATTAATAAAAAATCTCCTTGAATATGACATTCCATGCATCCTTTATAGTTACCATGAAGTGGATGTGGGTAATAGTGTGAAGGTAAAGACTTGCCCTCTTGTAATATAGAGAGGACTTCTTTCAATGATTCTAACTTCTTGGGATTATTCCTGTATTTCTTGATATCTTTTCTGAATTGAGTTGTAGGCTGTAATTTCTTCATTCTTCTCTTAATAAGTCGTCATACAAATCATCAACAGAGTCATATACCTTGTTTTCATTATATCCTGTTGAAGCTTCTGCAATTGCTCTTTTTGTTTTTTCATTTGGTTCACGATAAACTAATTCAAGGAGTACACTCTCAACATAATTGTTAAGAGTCCTATTTGTTTTATTTGCGTTTTGCTTGAGTTTCTCCAGCAAATCAGTTCTTAATCGAAAAGATGTTGGTTTCCGTGTTATTGTTCTCATTATTGTAATACGATTATTATTTATTGTATGCAAATGTAATACAATTTCTTTAAATAAACAATATAATAAAAGAAAATATCTTCTTAAAACATCACAAAAAAAACCTGGAGGCAAGCCTCACAGGTTTCAATTCTCTCGTCGGGGCTGTGCCCCTGGCGTTGGTCAATTTGTTCTTGTGGATATTTTGTTATCCCAAATTCAAATTACTCCTTAACTGCATCTTCAACAGCCTCAGCAACCTCAGCAGCAGCGTCAGCAACAGCCTCAGTAGCCTCCTCAGCAGCGTCAGCAACAGCCTCAGTAGCATCCTCAGCAACCTCAGCAACAGCCTCAGCAGCCTCTGCTACAACAGAGTCAACAACAGTAGTGTCAACAATTGTAGAATCAACAGCTGGAGAATCAACTTCAGGAGCCTCAGTTGCAGGCTTGTTCTCACAAGAAACAAATGTCATAGCTGCAACAGCAGCAACCATTAATACCAACTTTTTCATTTTTTTGATAAAATTAAATTTGTAAAACAATATTGTTACTTAAAAACAATGCAAAGTTATGGACTTTTTTAATTCGTTGTTCTCCAAAACACGATTTTTTTTCAATTTTAACTATTTTTTATATATCATTTTTGTAACATAGGTAATTTTGGATAAAAAATAGGTAAAAATGATAAAATTGTGTACGCACACATCAATTTTTAATGTAAAATAAATCAGATAAGATACTGTCAGATATATAAAGCCCTTTTCTCGAAAATAGGATTTTTCCGTCTGCATTCTCTACATTCCCGGATTGAATATGCTGCGACACCATACGCTGGAAATAATCCACCAGTGCCGATGAAAATCTCTTGGAAAAATCTTCTGTGTCGATTCCCTCACAAGTGCGAAGCCGGGTCATCACATATTCATTATATTGGTCTGTCGGAGTCAGCGTTTCTTCCTCGTAATAGTCACTTTCTGTCTCCACACCTTTTATATAAGAGTTGAGCGATGTGACATTCCAACGGCGTCTGTTGCCTTTGAAGGAGTGGGCGCCGGCGCCCAGTCCCAGATAAGGGACACCCTTCCAGTAGCTCATATTGTGGCGTGAACGGCAGCCGGGTAGCGAGAAATTGGATATCTCATAATGCTCAAAGCCGTTTGCCTTCATTTGGTCTGTCAGTAATTCATACATCGACAATGACAGCTCGTCATCAACGGGGGTGATCTTTCCTTCATCGCGCAGCCGGGTCAGTTGTGTGCCGTTCTCATACATCAGCGAGTAGGCGGAGAGATGCTGAACACCTAACGTGAGTGCCTGTTCCACATCCTGCCTCCAGTCATCCAGGGTCTCATCTGGAAAACCGAACATCAGGTCTATGCTGATATTGCTGAAGCCTCTCTCCTGGCTCGCTTCCACTGCCTCAACAGCTTTCTGGCTGCTGTGACGGCGATGAAGCAGTCGAAGACGTCGGTCGTCAAAAGTCTGAATGCCGAAACTCAGACGGTTTACGGGGGTCTGCTTCAGTCCGATGAGAAAAGACGCACTGACATCCTCCGGATTACATTCCATTGTGACTTCAGCATCATCTGCTATGTCAAAATTGGAATAAACAGTGTCGAAAAGCCGCTTCAAATCTGAAATCGACAGTTGGGATGGGGTACCGCCGCCAAGATACAAGGTACTCACTGGTTGTCCGCTCTGCCGGAAAAAGCTCTTTCGCTGGGATGTCTCTTTGCACAAGGCGTCCACATAACGCCTGCGCTCTTCCAACCTTGTGGTGGAGAAGAAGTCGCAATAGATGCACCGGGAGGCACAGAACGGGATATGGATATAAATACCAGCCATCGCACACCCTATTGGAGTTTCTCCAGCTGCTCACGGTAGTCTTCGAGTGCTTTTCGGGCTATCTCAAGAGCTTCCTCCATCGGGCAGAACAGCTTGCCGCCGGCGGCATGGAAATGACCGCCGCCGTTGAAATAACGCTGGGCCATCTCCTCAACAGAGAAATTATCCACACTACGGAGCGACACGAAAATCTGGTCTTTCTCTGTGTCGGCTCTCAGGGAGATACACAGCCCGATTCCTTTGATCTCAAGCGGGATATTCACAAAACCCTCCGCATCGCCTTTGATATATTTGAACTGTGACAACTCTTCACGCCCTACTGAGAAGATGGCGGCATGGAGATCGGGATAAATCTCCATTTTGTTCAACAGGATATGACCCATCAGACGGTAGCGCCCTTCGGTGTTCTGATTGTAAAGCTTGCGGATAATAATGTCCTTGTCAATACCCTTGCGCATCAGTCCGGCGATAATCTCGAAAATCTCAGGGTCGTTCGAATTATAGGTGAAACGGCCGGTGTCTGTACACATGCCGGCATAGATATCCTCGGCGCAATGGAGATTGATGTTTTTCTCCTCTCCCAAGGCTACCAGCAGCCGGTAAAGAAGCTCACAGGTGCTGCTCATCTCAGGACGTGATATCTGCAGCGTACAAATCTTTTCCGGATTCTCATGGTGGTCAATCATCAGCTTTTTGCATCGGCTGTAGCCAAACGGCACCCGCATGTCGTCAATTCTCGACAGACCGTTGTAATCCAATGCCACAATCAGGTCGGCCGACTTGAAATAGGTCTTCGACAAGGCGCGGTGACGGTCGAACTGGATGATCTTATCGGCATCGTGCATCCACTTCAGAAAGTCTGCATAATAGTTCGGCACAATCACAGTTGCCTGCTTCCCTTTGCGCAGCAGATATTCACGCAAGGCGAGGGAGGAGCCGATGGCGTCGCCGTCAGGACTCGTATGGCAGGTGATGACCACGTTCCTGCAGTCGTTCAGCAACTGTCGGAGCTGTGACAGCTCGTTGGGGGATATAATCGTTCGTAACATAGCAAATTTTTTGCAAAGTTACTAATTATTTTAATTAAAATCTGTTTTTATTTTGTATTCATCATTGCTTTTGCTAAATTTGTGTCAAAATCAGAAAACTCAAATAGCATGCAAATCATATCACCATCATTGTTGGCGGCAAATTTCGCCAATCTGGAAAAGGAAATCGACATAATCAACAACAGTAATGCAGACTGGCTGCATCTCGATGTGATGGACGGAGTCTTCGTGCCTAACATAAGTTTCGGATTCCCTGTGCTCGAAGCTGTGGCGAAAATCTGTAAAAAGCCCCTCGATGTACATCTGATGATCGTCCGTCCGGAGAAATTCGTGAAACAGGTTGCCGACCTGGGTGCGATGATGATGAACGTGCATTATGAAGCTTGCACTCATCTCCACCGAGCCATCCACGAGATTCATGAGGCTGGGATGAAAGCGGGTGTCACACTCAACCCATCCACTCCGGTATGTATGCTTGAGGACATCATCCGTGATGTGGATATGGTGCTGCTGATGACCGTCAACCCTGGTTTCGGAGGACAGAAATTCATTGAACATTCACTCGATAAAGTGAAGCGGCTGAAGGAGATAATCCGACGCGCAGGGGCTCATGCCCTCATCGAGGTGGACGGAGGGGTGAACCGCGACACTGCAGCCCGGTTAGCCCAAGCCGGCACCGATGTCCTGGTGGCCGGCAGTTATGTGTTTGGTGCAGAGAACCCCCACGAGCGCATCAACTATCTGAAAAATCTGTAAAAGCCAACTTTAAAATTCAACTAATCCTAAAGTTCAAAGTTCAAAACTCAAAGTTCAAATCTCAAAGTTCAAAGTTCAAAGTACTTATGTGGAACTCCTATCCCATATTGCGTCCCACCATAGCGGCTTTGCTGGGTATGGTGGGCGTTTTTTTTCTGCTGACCAGGTTTCCTTTCAGTATTTACATCACTTTGGCCTTGTCGGCGTTGTCTGTGACAACGACAGTCGTTTTTTACAGGAACACGTCTCGTGAGATAATCAAAACCCCTTTCGGACTGTCGGCGCTCATGGCTTTCTTCTTCCTTGGTGCCGTTCTGGCCCACTGGAGGTTCATTCATGTGGAATCGAAGGCTTTTGATACCAGTAAGTTCCGGACAGGAGTCGTTGTCACAGAACCTGTGGAGAAAACCAAATGGTGGACTTGTCAGTTCCGCGATAAAAACGGCGCAGTTCATGCCGCATATCTCGCTAAGACGGATTCGCTGAACCATGCGAGGCCGGATATTCTTGTCGGAGATTCCATCTGGATTCTCTCTTATTTTGAGATGCCCACATCTCCCTATCTGAAAGCTAAAAAACAAAGGGAGATGGATGAATGGCAAAAGAAAAAAAAGGAACGGAGGAAAAAGAAAGAGGGAAGGGGAGGAGAGAGTGCTGCTACCTCGGATACAGTGCGTACCACTAACGACCGCAGTAAATATGACGGCTATTCATCCTATCTTTTTTATAAGGGGATTTCCACCATCATCTATTCGTCTGAAGGAGCATGGGGACATTGCTACCGCGATAAAGCCGCGTCCCCTTCATTCCGTCAGCATCTCAGAACCAGCTCTGGGGTGGCTGCCGCTATGAGGAACCAGTACGACGAGGCACAGTTTACGGAGAAAGCACAGGTGATCCTGGAGGCGATGACCACCGGCGACAAGTCGGCCATGACACCACAGCTCAAGCAGCAGTTCTCCGATGCGGGCATCAGCCATATTCTGGCGCTGTCGGGATTCCATCTCACGGTCATCATCTCATTGCTGGATGTCCTGCTCCTGAGAAGCCTGTTCACACGACGGTGGCGGAAAATCAGCGCTTTGCTCATCCTTCCTTGCATCTGGGCTTTTGTGTTTATCGTGGGGACTCCGCCATCGCTGCTGCGAGCGGCGCTGATGTGCTCAGTGTTCCAGATCGCTCTGGTGATCGGACACGGTCAGCAACTGAAAAACGCAGTCGCATTGGCTGGATTTGTGATGCTGATGATCAATCCGATGCTGATTATGGACGTGGGATTCCAGCTTTCTTTCCTGTCTATCGTGGGAATCGCTGTGATGGGAGTGCCGCTCTGCACCTGGTGCGGACAACAGACGGGAAGGTGGTCTGTGGTGCTCGACATCCTCATTGTGTCTTTCACCTGCTCTCTGTTCACTTTCCCTGTTGTAGCCTGTCATTTCGGACAGGTGCCGCTCTATGGACTGCTCAGCAACCTCTTCGTCAGCCTTATCGCCACACTCATCATGTGGACTGCTGTCTTCTGGTGGATATTCTTCTGGTGGGGATGGATGAAGGGGGTACTCACCGCAGTACTCAACTTCCTCGCGGGAACCATGGCTTTCATAGCTGAGAAAGTGGCGTCCCTGCCGTTTTCCACCATCCCTTATCATCCCTCAATCCCGGAAGTCATCCTTCTATATGCACTGATCACCTCCATCATCATCTTTTTCTATAACAAAAAACGGAGACAACTGCTTGTCTCCGCCCTGTTGTTATGCTGTATTCCCCTCTGCCGTCTGATTATTTAGATGAATCGGCAGCAGGGAATCTCAATCCCTTCACGTATTTGAACCATTCAGCGGCATCATGGCATCCGTCTGTCTCTTTGGCTGCGCCGAACAGTACATGATAATAGAAATGCTGCTGTCCCGGCTTGCCCAACACGATGAGATAGTTCAACTCGTCTGTCTGTGTGGCGCTCACAAATTCCCCGGGAACAACCACAGCCAGACCTACAGCTTCAGGAGGAAACACATCTTTCTTTCCCATCTCTGGATAGTCTGACCCCCATGAGGCTGCCAATCCGGCTGGGGTTACAAAGCCTTCGCTTTTCACTCCGCCGTTCTTTGAGAAAGCTTCCCCGGAATTGCCGATCTTCTGAACGCCCGTACATAGGAACGGGGTTTCCGCAGGACGGTCGAGAACGACATCTACACGAACTTCACGATGACCTGCCCACTGCGTATAGACCGTTCGCACATCGTAAGGCTCTGATGCCCCAACATCACAACTGAGATCGGTCACTTCCACTACGTTCCTCACCGGACCGCATGCCACCAGACGCTGACCGCGGGTCTTGACTGATGACCAGTTCACCGGTTTCTGGCCGTCCCAGAGCTTCAGACTGCCGCAGCCTACACTGCTGCCTGCCCATAGCACATCACAGCCATAGCCTGCTGAGGTCTGCTCCTCTGTGGTATAGAAGCCGGTGTCTTTCAACTCCAGACGGCGGCTTTTCTTCCCGTAAAGGTCAATATTCTGACGCTCGTCAAAATAGATGCGGTAGGCTGTAAGCTCACTTTCGAACGCCACTCCATGATGGTAAAAATCGTTGTAGAGGTAGCTGCTGCCTGGAGCTTCCAGACGGGTAATCAGCGGATGACTGCCCTTCTTGTCGTTCAGCATCATGTCGGCATACACTCTCGACGGATAAGCTTTGTCAGAAGAGTGAGCGAAGAATGTCATCTCGCAAGTCGGTTCCTTCCCTTTCTCCTGGTTATATACGAAGCAGAGCTCATCGCTCTGCCCGTCGCCATCCATGTCATCAAGCTGGCTCGCAACCTCCTTGCCGTTGATTGTCACTATGGCGCTTCTAACCCTGAATGTCAGGCCTTCCACGTCAGCCAGCCTCACCACCATCGGCTTGTCTGTCTGCGACGTTTTAGCAGGAGATTCAAGCATGAACTTCACTGTGTGCTCTTGACCCCAGAGCGTCAGGGGCATCACCGCAAGCAACATTAAAATCTGTTTGATATATCTAATCATATTGTATAACAACACTGTCAACTGTCAACCATCAACTGTCAACTGTCAACCGTCAACTGTCAACTGTCAACTGTCAACCGTCAACTGTCAACTGTCAACTGTCAACTGTCAACTATTCACTTAATCACCAAAGTTTTCATCCAGTCTTTCAACAGTCCGTTGTAGCGGTTCTGTGAGTCAGAAATCAGGATGATAGCCTGACTGCCGTCCGACAGTTTCGGACCCAGACACATTCCTTCGTAGTTAGCCCAGTTCAGTCCGTTGAGCGACATCTGGGTGTTGCACGACCATATCAGCGTCTTGTCCATAAACTGGGTGTCTGCCTTCAGCGCTTCTGTGCTGCCTACTGATGCGGCATTCTGAGGATCAACCAGATACAACTTGCAGTTCACCCAAGAGCCGTACTTCACTTTCGGAACAAAAGCCTCCCGTTCGAGCACCAGGATACGGCCGTCGTCGAGAACAGCAATATCGCTCACGCCCATCGTATAGCGGGAGGCGGATTTCAGATTGGTTGGAGAGTCCATGCGATAGGCTAGCTCGCGAACCTTATTGAAATTGGTGTCAAAAGCCGTCAGGCGCAACATTTGTGCCACTCCGTTCACATCTGTGGTGTAGTTGCCGTCGTTATCGGTGACCAGAGTGCCTTCGGTCATCGCCCATATCAAGTCATATTTGGCATCGTAGCACAATGACTCCATACCAAGGTTCTGACGCGTGTTGGGAATCAGATTCACACTGCGCTGCCCGGTCGGCTTGCCTTCGACGGTGTATTCCACGATGCTGTTGTTACGCTCACCACCTACGTAGATGGTGTTACGCCGTGGATTATAGGCAACACACTCGTTGTCACGGTTAGCTGTCTCCGCATTGTAATAGCCGATATTCTCCACCGTACGGATGGCGCCGGTCTCAGGGTCAAGCTCTATGTTGAACTTGAAGAATCCGTCGAGTTCCTCGCTGTCCGACACCACGGCATAGGTGTTACCGCCGATACGGGTGATGCCGCTGTAGCTGCCTTTTGGAATAAACTTCTTCAGATTCAGGGCTGGGTTTTCCCTGATGGTCATCGTGGAAGTTTGTGCGTTCACACTCAGATTCGGCAGCAGTGAAGTCAATGCCGCAAATATAAAGATAAATGCCTTTTTCATTTTTTTCTCGTTTTATTCTTTAAAATCTTTGTAAAGTTACAACTTTTTTCTTAATCAATCCCAATATCAGATGAATTATAACCTTTTTTTTCATAACTTTGCATTTATTCAAGAAAAAATAAATGATTGACACGAACATATTGGCAGGAAAATCGGTGGCGTTCGCTACATTGGGATGCAAGCTGAACTTTGCGGAAACCTCGTCCATCGCTACCGAACTGCGACATTCGGGAGTGGTGGATGCACCCAAGAACGAACCTGCCGACATCTGCATTGTCAACACCTGTACCGTCACTGAGGTGGCTGACCGGAAAGGGCGTCAGGCCATCAAGAAAATCATCCGCCAGAACCCTGGGGCGCTGGTCGTGGTGACGGGATGTTACGCACAGCTGAAGCATGAGACAATCGCACAGATTCCTGGCGTGGACATCGTCATAGGAGCCGAACATAAAAGTCAGGTCATACCACTCATCACGGAGGCAATGGTCAACAGGCAGGATATTTTGAACTACGAGACTGCCGACTGCCCGAAAAACGAGGAGTTCTTCCCGGCGTGCTCACATGGCGACCGCACTCGCTATTTCCTGAAAGTACAGGACGGCTGTAACTATTTCTGCACCTATTGCACCATCCCGTTTGCAAGAGGAAGAAGCAGGAACGGCACCATAGACTCCATCGTCGATCAGGCCACACAGGTGGCTGCCGAAGGGGGTAAGGAAATTGTGCTTACCGGAGTGAACATCGGCGATTTCGGTAAGACAACAGGAGAGCATTTCCTAGATTTGTTGAGACAATTGGATAGGGTCGAGGGTATCGGCCGCTTCCGTATCTCATCCATCGAACCAAATCTGCTGACCGACGAAATCCTGGATTTCTGTGCCCACTCCAGGGCATTCATGCCGCATTTCCATATTCCCCTCCAGAGCGGAAGCGATGAAGTGCTCAAACTGATGAGACGGCGCTATGGAACGGAGCTTTTCCGCCATAAGATCCTCACAGTAAAACAGCTGATGCCCGACGCTTTCATCGGGGTCGATGTGATGGTGGGCTGCAGGGGAGAGAAACCGGAGTTTTTCGAACAGGCGTATGATTTCATATCTTCATTGCCGGTATCACAGCTCCATGTGTTCAGTTATAGCGAGCGTGCAGGAACAAAAGCGTTGGAAATCCCGTATGCTGTGGATCCGCAGGAGAAGCACGCGCGTAGTCAGCGCCTCATTGAGCTGTCGGATCAGAAGACAAGGGATTTCTACCTGAGTTTTCAGAATACGGTCCGACCGGTTCTTTTCGAACATTCACGCAGCCGACGGGTGATGTCGGGCTTTACCGATAATTATATCCGTGTGGAAGTCCCCAATAATCCCGAATTATACAATACAATTCAAAATGTCGCGCTTCACGGCTTTAACGCTAAAGGTGATGCGCTGAAAGGAGATGTTATATGAAACTGGCTATTGTCATCCTGAATTGGAACGGCAAGGATATGCTGCGCAAGTACCTGCCAACGGTCATACAGAATTCCCGCATCGAGGGAGTGGAGGTGATCGTGGCGGACAACGGGTCCGACGATGGGTCGGTCGATATGATGGAAAAAGAGTTTTCCACCATTCCGATGATTGTGCTCGACAAGAACTACGGATTTGCGGAAGGATATAACCAGGCCCTGCACGATCTGGATGCTGAATTTTTCCTCTTGCTCAACTCAGATGTGGAAATCAAGGATAAGGACTGGCTCCACCCGCTCCTTTCCTTTATGGAGGCAAATCCAGATGTGGCCGCATGCCAGCCGAAACTACGCTCGCTGCTCCAAACGGATATGTTCGAATATGCGGGTGCGGCAGGGGGATTTATCGACTGCTATGGCTATCCGTTCTGCCGTGGCAGGCTGATGAGCTGTGTGGAGCGCGACAACGGGCAGTACGACGCTGTTCAGGATGTGTTCTGGGCAACAGGTGCGGCGCTGATGGTCAGGTCTAAAGACTTTTGGACGGTGGGAGGCCTCGACGGACGATTCTTTGCCCACATGGAGGAGATAGACCTCTGCTGGCGACTCCGGTCAACAGGACAAAGAGTTGTGTGTGTGCCGCAGAGCGTGGTCTATCATCTTGGAGGCGGGTCACTTGGCCAGGGACACCCCCGTAAGACATTCCTGAACTTCCGCAACAACCTGATGATGCTCTATAAGAACCTGCCCGACAGTGATTTAAAGAAAGTGATGCGTGTGCGGTCCGTACTCGATGTGGTTGCTGCATTCAGCTTCCTTGCTAAAGGTGAATATGCCAACTTCAAAGCTGTATTCAAAGCCAGAACGGCTTTTAAGCAGATGAGGAACGAATTGGAGGAGGACAGACAAAAGATCCGCGAACGTCGTTCACTGACAGATATTCCTGAGCAGGCTGGCTTCTCACTGCTCTGGCAGTTCTATGTCAAACGGAATAAAAAATTCAGCCAGTTGTCTGGTTTTGGAAGATGAATAAGAATGAGACGAAGGACTCGCTGCTCAGTAAACTCATATCTCAAGGGGAACACGACCAGCAGGACTTCAAATATAAGGTGATGGACGCGGCCAAACTGGCTAAGTCGGTCTCTGCCTTTGCCAATACCAAAGGCGGCAGACTGCTTATAGGCGTGCGAGACAACGGAGAAGTGTCGGGCGTCACGTCGGAAGAGGAAATATTCATGATGCAGATGGCGGCACAGAAATATTGTGTCCCTTCCACAGACGTGCGGTTTCAGACGGTTAACTTCAGGGGAAAAACTGTGGTGGTATGCGAAGTGGCACAGTCCGGCCACAAGCCGGTATATGCTCTTGAGGACATAGCCATCAGTCACAAGACAGGAGAAATCACACCCGTCGGAGACAAAACGGCATACATCAGAATCAAAGACGAGAATATCGTTGCCTCTCCGGTTCATCTTCAGATTTGGAGAGAGGAAACAGCAAACCGTGGAATGGTGGTCACTTTCTCTGAAAACGAGCATATTATCATACAGACATTGAAGCAGCATCCCGATGAGACGCTCAACCATATCGTCAGATTTGCCGATGTCAGCCGCAGAAAAGCCATCATCATCCTCGCTCGTCTCATCCGTTTCGGCATTGCTGACTGCTATTTCTCCAACAAGCAGTTCCTCTTCCATCTTTTATAAAAATTGTCACCTTGTAGAGACATGGGCATGTCCCGTCTCCCCAACCGAATGGCTAAAGTTCCAAGTTCAAATCTCAAAGTTCAAAGTTCAAAGTTCAAAGTTCAAAGTATATGCGTCTCCCTCTTATCATCCGTATCATTATTGCCATCATACTTGGCATTCTCATCGGAATGGTCGCGCCCGATGTGTGTGTGAGGATTATGACTACGTTCAACGGACTTTTCGACCAAATCCTCAAGTTCCTCATCCCCCTCATCATCATCGGACTGGTTACTCCCGCCATCGCTGAAGTAGGAAAAGGAGCGGGAAAGATGCTGGCGATCACAGTGGTTATCGCCTATTCATTTACCGTCATTTCCGGACTCTTCTCCTATTTCACCGCTTCCGGACTATTTCCCGGACTGATCGACTGTCAGCAGACTTCTCTCATAGAACAGCAGGACGACCGGTTTGCACCTTTTTTCACCATTGCCATCCCTCCCGTCATGGAGGTCATGTCAGCTCTCGTCTTGTCGTTCATGGCGGGACTGGGTATCGCCATGTTCGATAAAGCTGAAACCCTACGCGGCGGTTTCTCCGAATTTCGCGATATCGTCACAAAAACCATTGATAGGGTTATTATTCCGTTCCTCCCCATCTATATTTTCGGTTTGTTCCTGAAGATGACTGCGGAAGGGCAAGTGGCGGTGGTGCTTGCCACTTTCATCAAAATCATCTTCGTCATCCTGATCATGACCTTTGTCCTGCTCCTCCTGCAATATACAATTGCGGGAATCATAGCCCGGAAGAACCCGTTGCGGATGATTGCCAATATGATGCCGGCGTATGTCACGGCTTTGGGAACGGCATCATCGGCTGCTACCATTCCAGTCACACTTCGGCAGACTGAGATCAATGGGGTTGCAAAGGAGGTGGCTGGATTTGTCATCCCTTTGTGTGCTACCATCCATCTGTCGGGAAGTACGCTGAAAATCACGGCTTGTGCGGTTGCCATCATGTTAATCCACGATATGCCGTTCGATTTCCCGATGATGCTGGGTTTTGTCCTTATGCTGGGCATTGTCATGGTTGCGGCGCCGGGTGTACCGGGAGGAGCCATCATGGCATCCCTCGGGGTTCTGGCTTCCATCTTGGGATTCGACACGGAGCAACAGGCGATGATGATCACGCTCTATGTGGCAATGGACAGTTTCGGCACGGCTTGCAACGTCACTGGCGACGGGGCTATCGCTCTGATTATCGACCAGCTGAAACGACGGGCTTAGCCCGTTTGTATTCCGGGGAGTATATATCACAAAAAAAACGTCCGGCATTGCTGTCGGACGTTTTCTTATATGGTAAGATGTGATTAAGCCTCTTCTGCTGCGGGAGCCTCTTCAATCCCAAGAGCCTCAAGAGCTTCTGCTTCCTCTTCAGCTGCTGCTGTCTCTTCCACTGCAGGAGCCGGAGCCTCTTCAACCTTCTCTTTCTTAGGAGTGGTCAGACCTTCTTCGTTTACAACGTCGAACGGAACCTCAACCATCACCTCTTTGTGGAAGTTGACAGGAGCTACATAGCTGCCGAGCTCACGGACTGAACGGAAGGTAATCTGCTTAGGATCAACCTCAAGACCCATGGCGGCCAATGCCTCTGCAATCTGAGGAGCGCCTACAGAGCCATAAATATTGCGACCATCCGACACCTTTGCGGTAATCGACAGCTTCACACCTTCAAACTTAGCGGCGCGAGCCTGGGCCTCTGCCTTGATCTTCTCAATCTTGTGAGCACGCTGCTTCAGCTCTTCTTCGAGCATCTTCAAAGCGCTCTTGCTGGCCAATACTGCATAACCCTGAGGAATCAGGTAGTTGCGTGCATAACCGTCCTTCACTGTCAGGACTTCATCCTTGTAGCCTAAGCCAAGGAGATCTTTCTTCATTATAATCTTCATAGCGCGTCCTCCTTTTTATTTCATCAAGTCTGTTACAAATGGAAGAAGAGCTATCTGACGGGCACGCTTCACTGCCTGAGCCACTCTGCGCTGATACTTCAACGAAGTACCGGTGATACGACGTGGCAGAATCTTACCCTGCTCGTTCAAGAACTTCTTCAAAAACTCAGGATCCTTGTAGTCAATGTACTTGATACCGCTCTTCTTGAAACGGCAATACTTCTTCTTCTTGACATCCACTGTGGTAGGAGTCAGATAACGGATTTCTGATTGTGTCTGTGCTGCCATAATTAAGCCTCCTCTTTTTTAGCAAATTTGTTGCGGCGCTTCTCAGCATACTGAGCGGCATACTTCTCGTTCTTAACGGTCATGTAACGGATTACACGCTCGTCACGACGCAACTGCAATTCAAAATTCTTAATCACTTCCGGGTTTGCCTTGTACTCCAACATGATATAGAAGCCTGTTGTCTTCTTATCAATCGGATAGGCTAGCTTTTTCAGCCCCCAGTTCTCCTCGCTGAACACGTCAGCGCCGGCAGCTTCCAAGATGCCCTTGAACTTTTCTACCGCTTCCTTCATCTGATCGTCAGACAAAACGGGAGTTAAAATGAAAACGGTTTCGTACTGATTCATAAAAAGTAATAAATTAATAAATTAAATGAATGATTTTTTTCTTCTGGCCGGAGCCTTCGGAATAGTGTTAATTGCGACAACGCGCAAAAAACTTTGCAAATTTACAACTTTTTTCTGGTTTATCAACTATTTTGAACCTTTTATTTCTCAAAATCAAACGATATTTCGATTTTATGAAAAAAAAACATCAATTTGTTTCGTCTTTTCGTGGAAAATTTGTTATTTTGCATTTGATTATGTACTTATAATCACTTTTCAAGAAACTAAATCTAAAAAACAAATAAAATGGGAACTAATCTTCTTAAATTGCTTGGCATCGGCATCACACTTCTCGGTGCACTCTTATTAATCCTCGGTGGTTTCGTTTTCACAGACATGCTCGACCAGCATTTCAACTGGTATATCCTGCTTGGACTTGTGCTTGTGGTTGGTGGACTCTTCACACACATCATCCTCAACAAGAAGCTCCCGCTCGACGACGAACCGGAAGATAAATAATTAAGTGTAAGAATAAAAAAGGCGGACCACGGTCCGCTTTTTTTCGTTGTGTCTAACCTTATGCGTTCTCTGAAATCACCAGTTTGTAGCCCTTGCCGTGAACATTCAGAATCTCCACATTCGGATCACTCGTGAGATGTTTGCGTAACTTCGTGATATACACATCCATCGAACGGGCGTTGAAATAGTTGTCGTCTATCCAGATGGCCTTCAAGGCATATTCACGTGGCAACAGTTCGTTCACCTTGTTGCTCAACAAGGTCAGAAGCTCTGCCTCTTTCGTGGTCAGCTTCTTCTCATCTTGACCGATGGTCAGCGTCTGCTTCTGTGTGTCGAACACGAACTGACCAATCTGACGAACCGTCTCGTTCTTATTCTGCTTACCACGGACACGGCGAAGGATGGCTTCGATACGAAGAACCACGACATCCATACGGAAAGGTTTCGTGATATAGTCGTCGGCGCCTATCTCAAAGCCGGCGCGGATATCTTCTATCAGCGTCTTGGCTGTGAGGAAGATAAACGGCACCTCAGAATTGAGCTCACGGATTTTCTGGGCCAGGGTGAAGCCGTCCATCTTTGGCATCATCACATCGAGGATACACAGGTCGTATTTGTTGGCGCAGAAAGCGTCGTAACCTTCTTCACCGTCAACACACAGGTCGGCCTGAAAACCTTTGGCTTCAAGATACTCGCGAAGCAACATTCCGAGATTCTCGTCGTCTTCGCAAAGCAAAATCTTTACATTCTCAAATTTCTCTTCCATAATTTTTTCTGTTTTAATTGTTTTTATTCTTTGTCTTATACATTCTTTTTTACTCCCTCCCTATGGGGGAGGGGTGGGGAGGGGCTTTACCCATACAACAAAGGCAGCCTGATCGTGAACTTCGTGCCTATACCGTAGTCGCTCTCAGCCTGTACAGTACCTTTATGGTCGGTCACAATCTTCTTCACATAAGCCAGTCCCAGGCCGAATCCTTTGATGTCATGGCGGTTGCCAGTCGATACGCGGTAGAATTTCTCAAAAATCTTTTTCAGGTTCTCTTTTTTGATTCCAATGCCGTTGTCCTGAATGGAGATATACAGGTTTTTGGAGTCGTTACGGGTTGACACCGTCAACTCAAGCTGACTGTCTTGCCTGCGGTATTTCACGGCATTGTCCATCAGGTTGAAAATCACATTGGTGATATGCATCTCGTCGGCTAGAATCACCGAATCGCCGGCTTTCAGCTGTGACACAATCTTGCCGCCGTTCTTCTCCACTTTCAGCGTGAAGGTCTTGATGATTCCGATAATCAGCTCGTTGATATTCAGCTCCACCATGTTCAGATTGGCCTTCTGATTCTCATACATCGAAAGCTGAAGCACTTTCTCCACCTGGAACCGCAGACGCTTGGTCTCCACATTGATGGTCTCCACCAGACGGTTCATCATCTTCGGGGTTTTCGGAACGCTTTCGTCGCTCAACATCTGTGCCGCAAGCGAGATGGACGAGATCGGGGTCTTGAACTCATGGGTCATATTGTTGATGAAGTCGTTCTTCACCTCAGAGAGCTTTTTCTGACGGAACACCAGTATCATGGTCACGATGAAGGTGAGAAGTAGAATGAGCGTGAAGATAATCGAAGGTGTCATGAAACCTAGTGAACGGAACATGTATTGCTTGGCGTCAGGAAACACTACGTGCAGCACTCCCTGTTGGCCAATCGGGTCGTATTTGAACAGGCTCTGAGTGAATTCAATACCCTGGCCGTCATCAGAATAGTCCAGACATTTGTAAATCAGCTTACCGTTGCTGTTATACACCGAGTAATGATAGTCCAGCTCGATGGCGTGATTCGACAACTCCGACTTGATATTCTGATCCAGACGTTTGAAATCAATGCGGTCTTGAAGCGGACGGCTGCTGGCGGTGTAGAGCATCGAAAGGATCAACTCATCCATCAGACGCTGATCATACACGTAACGGCGAACCAACGCACTGTCGGCAGAGATGCTTTTGTTTACAGGATGAGTAATCAATGCCTTGTTGTAATCCTCATTACCGTCGAGTGGGGAAGGGGAGGTGTCCTGACTGAAGTGAATCTTAGACTGCTGCAACACGGAGTCGTTCTGCTCCAGCATGGAGTCTGCCACTGTGGTCATGCCACTGAAGCGGTCTTCCATATACTGGGCTGTCTCAATCACCTCCATATTATGGCTGACATTGTTCAACGCACGCTCCACACTCTCTTCAAAATGTGCGCGGCGAGTGGTGATAATCTCCTCCATATAACCTACTTGCATCACAAGTAGGCTGATGAAGGAAATACCCATCACAATCGCTAATATGATAATCGTACGTTTTTTCATTGCCTGATTGATACGAACTGAAATACTCTGTTATTGAGTCTCTCTGACAAAGTAACGGATTTTAAACTTATTATTGTAATATTTAATAACTTTTTTAATTAAAAAAATAAAAAAAATCAGCAAATTTAACATTTGCTGATTTTTTAATTACTATTTTGTTAACTATAAAAACGTCTTGAATCCAAGTGAGTAAATCAAACTCTAAAATTCAATTGTCACCTTGTAGAGACGTCAGCGCGGAATAGGAGCGCTGATTGCGACGACTAAACCTTTAGGTTTACAGAGGAGTGTTCTGAAAGAACCCTCATGCCCCGTCTCCCAATCCGGATGACAAAACCTCAAAGTTCAAACCTCAAAGTTCAAACCTCAAAGTATTAGTCTTCCTCCTTGGCCTGAGCCTCGAATTCCTTAATCAACTGGTTCTGTACGTCGGTAGGTACGAGCTCGTAGTTAGAGAATTTCATTGAGAACGAACCGCGGGCGCCGGTGATGGCGGACAAGGAAGTGGCATAGTTGGCAAGTCCCTTGAGAGGCACCTTAGCCTGAAGTTTCTCATAACCGCTCTCACTCGAAGAACCCATAATCATACCACGACGACCCTGGATGTCGCTCATCACATCACCCATTCTGTCGCTAGGAACGAGCACCTCGACATCATAAATTGGTTCGAGAAGCTTAGGACCGGCCTGCTTGAACGCCTCACTGAAGGCGTTACGGCCTGCAAGGGTGAACGAAAGTTCGTTAGAATCTACCGGGTGCATCTTACCGTCATATACGACAACGCGAACGTCACGGGCATAACTGCCGGTCAGAGGACCCTGCTCCATCTTCTGCATGATACCTTTCAGGATTGCTGGCATGAAACGGGTATCAATCGCACCACCGACAACGGAGTTTATGAACACGAGCTTGCCACCCCATTCCAGATCAATCTCTTCCTTACTCTTGGTATTAATCTTGAACTCCTGACCGTTGAACTTGTAGCTCACCGGATCTGGATCGCCTTCGTTGTATGGCTCAACGATGAGGTGAACCTCACCAAACTGGCCGGCGCCTCCCGACTGCTTCTTGTGACGGTAGTCAGCGCGGGCAGCCTTTGTGATGGTCTCACGATATGGAATCTTCTGCTCATCATAGATGATGTTGATCTTCTCATTGTTCTCCATACGCCATTTCAAGGTGCGGAGGTGGAACTCACCCTGACCCTTAATCAATGTCTGGCGCAACTCTTTGCTCTGCTCGAGCACCCATGTCGGATCTTCCTGAGCCATCTTCTGGATAGCGCTCATCATCTTCTCACTGTTGCTCTCGTTCTCAGGTTTCACTGAACGGATATAGCGAGGTGCAGGATATTTCACGAGGTCAAAGCTGTAGTCGCAGTCCTTGCCCACCAGTGTGTTACCGGTGCGGACATCTTTCAACTTCACGGAGCAACCGATATCTCCGGCTACAAGCTCTTCCACCTTTGTACGGTTGGCGCCGGAGCATACATACAGCTGGGCAATACGCTCCTTCGAGCCGCGGTCCACATTCACAAGGTCATCACCCTCGTGAACCTTACCGCTCATCACCTTGAAGTATTGTACACCACCGATATGTGGCTCATTGGCGGTCTTGAAGAAATAAAGCGCGGTAGGACCGTTGCTGTCTGGCTTCACTTCCTCACCGCCACGGGTTACGGCTGATGGCATCTCATCTACGAAAGGAACCACGTTGCCGAGGAACTCCATCAGACGGTGGATACCCATGTTCTTGGCGGCACATACACCGAATACAGGGTAGATGCTGCGGCTGGCAAGGCCTTTGCGGATCCCCTCGCGCATCTCGTCGAGTGTAAGGGTTTCTTCCTCAAAGAATTTCTCCATCAGGGCTTCGTCGTTCTCAGCAGCTGCCTCAAGCAAGGCGTGATGAAGCTCTTCTGCCTTGTCCATCTCTGATGCTGGGATGTCCTCAACGGTTGGTTTGCCACCTTCTTCTTTCCATGTCAGCTTCTTCATCAAAAGCACGTCGATGATGGAGTTGAAGCCTGGGCCTTCGTTCACAGGATACTGAATCTGAATCACCTTAGGACCGAAAGTCTCACGCAGTTTATCAACACACTGGCTGAAATCACACTTCTCTGCGTCAAGCTGGTTCACCACGAAGATAACCGGCTTCTCAAGATTACCTGCATAGCGGAAGTGGTTCTGAGTGCCTACCTCAGGACCGTGCTGGCCGTTCACAAGAATCATCACGGTGTCTGTCACTGTCATGGCTGTCAACGCGGCGCCGCAGAAGTCATCACTTCCCGGACAGTCTATGATATTCAGTTTCTTACCGTTCTCTTCTACGTGAAACACGGTTGCAAACACACTGTAGCCGTACTCCTGCTCCACTGGGAAGTAGTCGCTGACGGTATTCTTCATGCTAACACGACCTTTGCGCTGGATCTGTCCAGACTCAAAGAGCAAGGCCTCGGTCAAACTGGTCTTGCCCGCACCGTCATTGCCAAGCAATGCGATGTTCTTGATCTCTTTTGACTGATAAATTCTCATACTAGTTAGGATTCTAATTTGATATAAATAGTTTTTTTTGTTCTCTTTCCAGGGGTTTGTCTGCACACGGCTGTATAACAGGCCGTTGCAAAATTTCTACGGCAAAACCCGAAAGGCTCTGCCTAAAATCTCACAAATATAGCTAATTTTTTTGATTTGACAAAATTATATGGGAAATGTTGTGAAACATAACAAAAAAATCTCTCCCGCTTCCAACAGGAGGGGAGAGACTTATATATTTATATATAATGTGTGCAGTAGCAAATGGTCTGCTATTTCACAAACATTTTCTTGCCATCTACCACATATACACCCTTCGACAATTTCGACACACGCTGACCGTTCAGGTTATATACCTCACGGTTCTGAAGATAGGAGGCGTTCACAGTGTCGATGCCGGTGGCATCTGCGATAATCACATGTGATTTGTCGGCTGTCGTTGTGCCTTCTCCGGTTTTACTGGCCTGGGTCTGGTTAACCACGTTCAGCACAGCGCTTCCCTTATAGTCTTTTGAAGCACGGAGCGTCAGGGTGACTACTGTTCCGCTATGACCTTCCAAGGCCTTCAGCGATGGACTGAATGCAACCAAAAGATACTGGTTGGTTTCTTTTGCCAGTGGACGTACTATCAGCGAATAGGAATCGCCATGACGGGAAGAAAGTTTTGTACCGTTTTCCACCAGCTCGATTCCTTCTGGCAATGCCACTGTTGCCTGCCAGGCACATACCTCGTTGGCATTATCCAGGTTTATTTCCAAGGTGAAAGTTTCGCCAGGAACGACTTTGATGTCGTCAGCACGTGCGTTCAGCATCGAAAAAAGGGCGAATCCGGCTAAAAATAAGAGCTTTTTCATAATAAATGGATTTAAGTTGTTAAAATGTATGTTTGAAAACAATGGGGTCCACGGAACACCGTGAACCCCATTGAATAGAGATGTTTATTGTTTTCCTGCCATGATGTTGATAACAGCAACTACGTCGTTGATGTTCACTTCGTCGTCGCCGTTCACATCTGCGTTAGCCCAGTCAGCTGTACCTGCCATCACATTGATGATAGCAACTACGTCGTTGATGTTCACTTCGCCATCCTCGTTCACGTCGCCACCGCCTTCTGCTGGTCCTTCGTAAGTGAGCTGGAAGTTGTCGCACTTGAACCATGTAGGACTCTCTACGCGAATCTCTACGTCGCTCTCGCTCTGGAGGTTGAAGATGATGCTCTCAACCTGACCCATGGTCTGGCCGTTAGCCATTGTGAACTCACCGGAAGCACTGCCGGCCTTGATGGTGATGACGCTGCCTTCACTGGCTGCAAGCAGGGCGCTCAAGGTGTACTTGCCTGAAGGCAGGCAGTAGAGGGTCTGAGTGATATAGAAACCTCCGTCTGGTGCTGTTCCGTTCCATGTGTTGAACAGATATGCGCCGTCGGCATTCTCAACAAAGTAAGTCTCATTGGTCACGTCTTTCACACCTGTGTCGCTACCGGCATAATATGTCCAGCCGGTATCGTCACCCGTTTCGAAGCTCGGGTTCTCAATCACCTGAGTGAAGTCTGTTGGAGGATCTGAGTAGTCAGGAATCTTGAACAGGGCTGCTGCGCGGATCATCTCCTTGGTCAGCTCCTCAAGTTCTGCGGTTGTCATCGAGTCGTAGTTGTTGTACTTGTCGCTGACTGCCTCATAGTTCTCGTTTGCGGATTCTGAAGCCGTAGCTGAATAGTCTTCAGCGGCCATAATCATCTTTTCGTATGCCTCTTGCATGGCATTGAAGGCGGTTACGTTGGCCTTGGCGTCTTCAAGGGCATTCTTCACGGATGTGACAGCGGCGCTCTTCTCCTCTGCGCTGCCTTCCTTTGCTTCCTTGGCCTTGTCACTCACGTTGCCTGCCGACTCGTATGTGGCGGAAGTCATGTTGCCACTGTTCTCAGCAAGATAGTTGTCGAGCTCTTCGATGACTGCTTCAAGCTCTTCATCTACAAGTGACTCGTCAATCTCAGGATTGTACTGAAGCTCGAAGGTGTACCATACCACCCATGCGTTGTCCTGCATCTGATCTCCTATCACACCGAAGGTGAGGTCTCCCTCAGCGGTGAGAACGGTCTTCACACTCTTATAAGTGGTCTCGTCATAGTTCCTGTAGATATTCTCAAACACATCATGGGCGGCGTGCTGGCTGTTTGGAACATAGAGGTCTGTACCTACGCTGGAGTTACTTGCGGAGAACTCATCTGCATCACTGGAAGCAATCTCTGCGATGTTGGCAAGAGGTGTCTTCAGATTGCCTGCGAACACGTAAGCGTAGTTTGTGCTAGGATCAGACGTATAGGTGTCGTAGTTGGTGGCCTGGTCGGCTATACGATAGAAAGCACGGGTGCTCAGCGTATAAGTTCCGGCTGGCATGTTCTTCATTGTCTGGCTCACTTTGAATGGGCTCTGGTTCCACACCTCCATAGTTCCGTACTGGGTCTTGAAATTGCTTGCCTCACCATACTCCCACTGCTTGTCAACAACACTTGTGTTTGACAGCGCGCTGGTGCTGTATGTCGCGCCAAGCAAATCACCGTAGAGGATTGAGATGTCGATGTCGCCATCGCTCTCGCCTGTCTCTACTGCCTCGTCGAACTTCTGCTGAACGTATTCCTTGATGATCTCGTTGAGAGAAGCGATGGTAGCATTAATCTCGTCAACACTCCAAGTGGCTTCGTCGTTAAGCTGCTCGGCGATATCGTCACTTATTTTATCAAGCTGTTGCTGAAGGTCTGTGCCCTCGTATTTCTCGTATGCTATAGCAAAGTCTCCGCCGTCATCGTAGAACTCTTTCAACTCTTTGTATGCAGCGATGCTGGCTTTCACGTCGGAGAGCATACCTGTAATTGCCTCTGTGGCGGCCTTGTTTGCTTCTGAGTCCTTGCTCTCTGCGTCAATCAGAGCCTGAGCCTCTTCAATAGCGTTCTCAAGCTGCTCTTTCATTGCCTGCTGGTATATTTCACCCTCAAATTTCTTACCAGTGGCAACTGCTGCTACGAGTGCCATCATCGATGGGTCGATATCCTTACCTACATATTGCAGATAGAAACCGTCGGTGAAGAAGTGAGGTACGTTGGCTGAACCTACGTTTGGAGAAGTATAACCCATCGTGAAGTATCCGGAGGTCTCTTCGTTCAGGGTGAATGATACCTCTTCTGATGTCCATTTGCCTACAGGGAATGTGGTGTTTGTGCCAAGGTACTCTGTGCCATCATCAGCCACGAATCCGATAAGGTTCTTGGTGATGGCTGTGGTACCACCTGCGTTGTAGTAGCTCATGGAGATTGTGTACTTACCGGCTGGGAGAGTCACCTCCTGCTTGTACTGAACGGTCATCGACCAGCATGTTACCAGTCCGAGCACCTTACCTTCGGTTGAGCCGTCAGACATCGTGGTAGGAACCTTGAAGTCAGCGCCGCCGAGGAAGGCCTCGCTACCTACTGCGTAAACACCGGCTGAACAGCCGTTGTCTGTCTTGGTGCGCTCCCAACCTGTACATGGAAGCATACTGTAGTTGGTCAGAGGGATGTTATTCTTCGAACAGTCGTAGTCGTAAGTACAGATACCGCCCTCAACAGGGTCGTCCACGTCGAAGTGTGGGTTGGTGATGAAGAACTCTGAGAGATCTACCACGCCTGTTTCGTTCAGTTCCCGCTGTCTGGCAATTGCGGCCTGAACCTGAGCGAGCGTGGCGTTAGGATTGTCATAAACAGCCTGTGCCTCGCTGGTGCTCACATTGTAAGCCTTACCAGTGTTAATCAGGTCAAGAAGCTCTGCCTTGGCTTCATCAATCTGCTTCTGGATCAACTCGTTCTGGTCAACCTTATACAGTTTCACGCTGTCGAAGAAAAGGTGAGGGGCTGAACCGGAACCACCGCCGAAGCTGTAACCAATCTGAACAGTACCGGTTGTAGTGGCGTCGAGCATGAACACAACGGAGTCGAGCACGAACTCATCATCATCCACTGGATAAGTCTCTTTAGAGGAGAGATATTCCTTATCTTCGGTAACGAATCCGCATAAGTTTGACACATTACCGGTTCCGGAGGTGTTGGCTACTGTGTAAACCAGCATGTAGGCGCCTGCATCAAGGGTCACTTCCTGTGAATAGATAGGAGCAGCACCCCATACGGCTACGAAGCCGAGTACTTGTCCTTCTGTGCCGAACGGAGCGTAATAATTACCACCCAAGCCGATGGTTCCGGCTGTGTCGCTGGCATCATTCTCCATAGCGAACACACCAGCAGCACGGGCGTTGAGACCGTCCCCGCGATCCGTATCGGAACTTGACTGCATCACTTTAATGTTGTCGGAAAGTGCATTGGCAGTCCAGCCTGTCACCGGCTGCATACCGAATAATTCAGTGCCACCAGCACCCAGACCTGCGTCTGTCATGTTGTAGTCGTAGGTGTAAACCGTGCTCTGCACCGGACTGTCGGCCATGAAATCCGCATTGGTCAGCTTAGAGGTCAAATCAGCAACAACTGTCTGAGCTGAAGCTGTCACTGCCATTCCGCCCAATAGAAGGGTGAATAGTAATCGATGTTTCATAAGTCAATAGTTTTTAGTTGTTAATAAAATAAGTTAATTATAGTTCGTCTGAATTCCCTAAAAAAGTTTAGGTATATTATAATGTGCAAATATAGGTATAGTAAACGACATTAATATTTTCTTTTAAACGTGCAAAGAGTTCGTAGTTGGTCGTTGGGGGCAGCCCATCGGGCGAACGCCTTGTCCACCGTGGTTTCCAAGTCTGTTTTGCTTTTGAAGAACACGTTGTGAGTGTGTTCTCGCCTTGTTATTCTCCACACTTGCTCAATCGGATTCAAGTCCGGCGAATAAGGGGGCAATTTCACGAAAACCACCTTTTCCCTGATGTCGGCATAGTCGGGG
>FLNU01001356.1_pt1 | contig 32955 bp, 39 predicted proteins | sample 1140361 | NCBI WGS metagenome assembly FLNU01 (sample SAMEA3878206, study PRJEB12797) | bioreactor metagenome | biome: Moose rumen | place: Sweden | collected 2011-10 | reverse complement strand
TTTTCCTGAACCCATACGAGTTTCAGCAGGTTTTGCAGTAATAGGTTTATCAGGGAATATCTTAATCCATACGTTACCGCCACGTTTGATTTCACGGGTCATCGCACGACGAGCTGCTTCTATCTGACGGCTGGTAATCCAACCAGGTTCAACTGCCTGCAAACCGTAATGACCGAATTCAAGATTTGTACCTCTAGTCTCAGTACCTTTCATTCTGCCTTTCATCATTTTGCGGTATTTTGTTTTTTTAGGCTGTAACATTTTATATTTGCTCCTATTTATTTATACCTTTTAATTACTTATTCTTGTGTTGTTTCAACATTTCTTGAGCGTCTGGGACGTCTTCCTGATCTTTCAGAGAAGTTTTCCTTGCCGCCTTTTACTTTAATGTTTTTATCTGCTTTTTCTCCCGGCATCAATGTACCTTTGAAAATCCAAACTTTAACACCAATTTTACCCATTACGGTATCAGCTTCTGCAAATCCGTAATCAACATCTGCTCTAAGGGTTTGAAGAGGAATTCTTCCTTCTTTTGCCCACTCAGAACGAGCAATTTCTGCTCCGCCCAAACGTCCTGATACCATAACTTTGATACCTTGAACACCTGAACGCATTGTTCTTTGCATTGCTTGTTTCATTGCCCTTCTAAATGCAATACGTTTTTCTAATTGTTGAGCAATATTTTCCGCAACCAATTGAGCGTCTGCATCAATTCTTGCGACTTCAACTACATTGATAACTACTGATTTGCCAATGTATTTTGAAACTTCATTGCGAAGCTCATCGATACCTTGACCGCCACGACCAACAACGATACCAGGCTTTGCAGTTACAATAGTAATCGTCACATTTTGTGCTTTTCTGGCAATCAAAATCTTTGAAATGCCTGCTGCATATAATTTTTTCTTAACGAATTTTCTGATTTTAGCATCTTCTGCTACAAATGTTTTGTAGTCTTTCACCTTTGCGTACCAGGTACTTGCCCAGTCTTGGATGATTCCTACTCTAAATCCGGTTGGATGTGTTTTTTGTCCCATTTTATACTTTCCTATTTTGTTACGTCACTAACTACTAATGTAAGGTGGGATGTACGTTTCAATCTTGAGTACATACGACCTTGTGCTCTTGTTCTTGCACGTTTATATGTTGTACTTTCGTCAGCAAATATCTGAGAAATTTTTAAAGATTCAGGAGCTGCACCAAATTGCTCACGAGCATTTGCAACTGCAGCTTTTAAATTCTTTTCAACAACTCTGGCTGCGAAATAAGGCATAAAACGTAACATGTCTTGAGCTTCAATAACAGATTTTCCTCTAACCTCATTGATTACTCTACGAAGTTTTCTTGCTGTCATTTTTATGTCTGTTTGTTTTGCTTTTGCTTCCATTTTTATTATCCTTATAATTTAATAATTACTAATTATTATTTTTTTGCTGTTTTATCTGAACCAGCATGCCCCTTAAATAATCTTGTAGGAGCAAATTCACCTAATTTGTGACCCACCATTTCTTCAGTAATATAAACCGGTACGTGAGTTTTACCGTTATGTACTGCAATTGTATGGTTTAACATATCAGGTACAATCATTGATGCTCTGGACCAAGTTTTAATAACTTTTTTCTCAGAGTTTGCATTCATTTTTTCGATTTTCTTTTGTAGAGATTCTTCTACATATGCACCTTTTTTTAATGAACGTGCCATTTATTTCTCCTTTTTTATTAATTATCTTTTGTTACGTCTTCTTACAATTAATTTATCTGACGCTTTACCTTTTTTACGGGTCTTATAGCCAAGAGCCGGTTTACCCCAAGGTGTTTTAGGGTTGCCGCCAGGACCTGTTTTACCTTCACCACCACCGTGAGGGTGATCGCAAGGGTTCATTGTAACACCACGAACTGTCGGTCTGATACCCATGTAACGTTTTCTTCCGGCTTTACCGATTGAAAGGTTTTTGAACTCAGAATTACCAAGAACACCAATTGTCGCTAAGCATTCTTTTCTAATCATTCTCATCTCGCCTGAAGGAAGCTTGATTGTTACATAGTTACCTTCTTTTGCCATAACTTGAGCACTGTTACCAGCGGCTCTAACTAAAATTCCGCCACGACCCGGGATCATTTCAATATTGTGAACAAATGTACCTAACGGAATCAATTCAAGCGGAATAGCATTCCCTGTTTGAACAGGAGCTTCCGGTCCGCTGATTATTGTATCACCTACTTTTAAACCTTCCGGAGTCAAGATATATCTCTTTTCACCATCAGCATAGAAGCAAAGTGAAATTCTTACATTTCTGTTCGGATCGTATTCAACAGTCTTAACTGTTGCAGGCACTCCGAATTTTTCTCTTTTAAAATCTATTACACGGTATTTTCTTTTTACACCGCCGCCCTTATGACGACAAGTGATTCTACCTGTATTGTTTCTTCCTGCGTTTTTATTCAATGATTTTAACAATGATTTTTCAGGAGTTGAAGATGTGATTTCTGAATAATCACTCTTTATCATGCCTCTTTGTCCCGGAGACGTCGGATTAATTTTTCTGGTTGCCATTTTAATTTTCTCCTTTTGGCTTTTAGTTACTTTTTGCGCCTGTGCACTCCACACCGGCTTGCACTTTTTTACTCCGGCACTTAGTACCGTTTGCGCCTTTCAGGACTTATGCCATTTGCGCCCTAGTTTATACCGCCATAAATTCAAGCGGTTCGCCTTCGATTGTCACGATGGCTTTCTTTGAAGAATCAGTTCTGCCAAATTTGTAACCCATTCTTTTTGAATGAGAAGGCATATAAACTGTTCTCACCTTTTTAACTTTTCTTCCAGGAAAAGCTAATTCTACAGCTTTAGCAATTTCAATTTTTGTAGCATCTTTCTTTACTTCGAAAGTATACTGAGCATTTTCTGTTGCTGCCACTGATTTTTCTGTTATTAAAGGTTTTTTAATTACATCATATAAATTTTCGTTTCCCATTATTGTAACCTTTCTGTTATTACATTTACTGCAGATTCAGTCATAACAACAAAATCAGCTTCTAACAAATCTTTTACATTTAAGTTTGAAGGTAATAAAAGTTTTACACTTGGAATATTTCTTGCTGATAATAAAAGATTTTTGTTTTCATCAGCCTTAGTATCCGCAATAATCAAAACTTTTCCGTTTACATTCAAAGATTTCAATGCACTAACCATTAATTTAGTTTTTGGTTCTGCAATTGTTGAGAAATCTTTTACCACAACTATTTGAGATTCTTTAGCAGATAAAGCAGATCTCAAAGCTAATTGTCTTGCTTTTTGAGGCATGTTGAATGCATAACTTCTAGGTTTTGGCCCAAAGATTACGCCACCGCCTGCAAACAATGGAGAACGCAAAGAACCTGCTCTTGCACGTCCTGTTCCTTTTTGTTTCCAAGGCTTTCTTCCTCCGCCGGAAACTTCTGCTCTTGTTTTAGTATTAGCAGAACCCTGGCGAGCATTGTTTAATTGTCTTCTCAACGCCAAGTGCATTACGTGTATATTAGGTTCGACACCAAAAACTTCTTTGGCTAAGGTAATTTCACCTAATTTTTCACCTGTTGTACTTAAAATTTCTTTTGTCATTTTTTGTTTTCCTTTTCTTCTACTGTGCCTGTTACCCCTTGTTTTTTCAAACTTTATATGGCAACTCGGGATTTTTATAACTTGTCTGTTAAATTTGTGTCATTCTGAACTTGTTTCAGAATTATACTTTTTGTCCTGAATTTTGCGGGGTTCGGTCAATCAATTTGTTTCGCTTCGTTGTCACAAATTTTTGCCCTCGCACCTTTCGGGTTCGCTCGCTTTCGCTCGACTCCACCCTGTGCAAAATTCGCTAGTTCCATTTAGTTCTAGTCGGAACGATTGTAACCAATCTTCCTTCACAACCAGGAACTGAACCTTTTACCAAAACTAAACCGTTTGAAGAATCAACTTTAACGAGTTTAAGCTTAGTAATTGTAACTCTTTCGTTACCCATATTGCCGGCCATTCTCTTTCCTTTAATAACACGGGAAGGAGTTGTACCTGCACCGATTGAACCCGGTTCTCTGTGGTTCTTTGAACCGTGAGCCATAGGTCCTCTGCCAAAGTTCCAACGTTTTACCGTACCTTGGAAACCTTTACCTATTGACTTTCCTGTTACGTCAACTTTTTCAACGTTATCTAAAACAGAAAGTTCAACTTTATCACCTACTTTGAAATCTTGTGGATTATCCACTCTAAATTCTTGCAAGTGTCTATAGTTAGATAAGCTATTTTTCTTAAAGTGACCCAATTGAGCTTTGGTCAAATGTTTTTCTTTTGCTGCAATAGTACCAACCTGGATAGCGTTGTACCCATCTGTTTCAACTGTTTTTACTTGAGTAACAACAGTTTCATCAACTTTGATAACTGTTACAGGAATCGCCAAACCATTTTCATCAAAGATTTGAGTCATTCCAACTTTTTTACCAATTACACCTAGTGTCATTATTTTTTCCTTTCCATGCTCATCCTACTTGGTGCATAAACTGCCCCTTTTTGGAGTTGCACATTTTCGCTTGCGAGCGCTACCTTTTACTTTACCTTTCGAGGATTTACACCTCATCATCCACCGTAAATAGTGGGCGTAGTTCACATTATATATGCATAATGCTTATTTAGTTTTCATTTGCCGGGATTGAAAGCAACTATCTTGCTTCAATATCTACCCCTGCAGGTAAATCTAATCTACGTAACTCTTCCATAGTGGATTGAGTTGGTTCGTATATATCAATAATACGTTTGTGAGTTCTCATTTCAAAATGTTCACGAGACTTTTTATCAACGTGAGGACTTCTCAAAACGCAGTATATACGTCTTTTTGTAGGTAAAGGAATAGGTCCGGCTACTTTAGCGTCTGTTCTTCTAGCTGTTTCTACGATTTTTTCAGCTGATACATCAATAAGTTTGTGGTCATAAGCCTTTAAACAAACTCTGATTCTGTTTTTCTTAGTGCTGTTTGCCATCTTTAGCATTCCTTTTTATTTTCTATGTACTACTTTTGTACAAAAGCCGAAAACCCTTTGTACAAGCGCTCAAATTGCTATTCTAATACTTCGGACAATATCTCTGAGCATAATTATACTATGATAAACAAAATCCGCTGTCAACAGCGGATTTGCATGATTGTTTAGAATTGTTACAATGTTTATTTTAAGATTTTATCTATTTTTCTCTCATTTGCAATAGTTGTTTCTATTTTGTTAGCCTGCTCTGTAGCTAGCCTTCCAGCAGCACACAGATTGCCTGGGAGGTATTCTGCCGGATGAGTCAAGGCATACCTAGCTAGTGCAAGTAAATTTCCAACCATTTTAAACTTGTTTAAAATACCTTTTTTACGGCTCAAAAGATCCTCTTTATGTAGATAATAAGAAATGTTTGATTTATAGGGGTGTCCTTCTTCAAAAAAAGCCTCTTTATAACTTTCTTTAGCTTTAGGTGAAGTTGGTCTAACAAAAATTCTGTTTGTCTTTGGATCATATACCACATCAAAATGACGATTTTTAGCCTGTTGCCTTTGGAACTGCTTTAAACCACGCTTTACAAACCTTGGTTGTCTTACATTTGTTACATATTCTGTAAATTTAGACATCCCTGCGGAAGCAGGTTTTATAAAAGCCATACCGAAGCTAGTTGAATTCATCGTATTGTTTCTAATCTCCATTATTTCTCCTTTCTTTTTTTTACAATTACCTATGTACTAAAATATCAAAAATTTTTTTTGCTAACAATATTATCTATTTCATATTAATTATTCTTGCAAAACAAAGAAAATCAAACATTTTAAAAATATGCAGTCCATATTAAATTCCTCTAAATGTAGGAGTAAAATATAATAGATATGATTTATTATACAGTATAGGGTAAATACAAAAGGGAGTAAGCTGTATGGAAGATTTTTTTGAAATAGACGATGAATTATATTCACCTGCCAATGAAGAAATTTCTAATTCAATTACCCAAAATTGGACACAGCAAGCTCTTGAGTGTTATTATATAAATTGCGATTGTAAGAAATGTTCTCTTTCAGCGGGTCATTATTCTTTTATTTGCCAGATGCCGAGGGTTATAGAGACTTTGCTTTCAACAATCGGCGCACCTGAGGAAGAACGTAAGACAGCCTAATTTTTAAATTTATGCTAAAATATCTTTGTTATGAAAAAGTTTTGGCTGTTTGTTTTAGTTAATTTTTTGACAAATCCTGCTTTTGCAAGGGTAAATGTGATTGTGTCGCAGGACGGTAACCATAACGATTATTTAAAAATTGTTTTTGGTACAATAATTTTAATATTAACAATTTGTTCTTATTTTATTTGGCGCAGATTTGGAAAAGATGATATTGTTATTCCTGTTGTAAACTTTTATCCTCCAAACGGAATAAATCCCGCAGAAGCAGAACTCGCTTATAAAGGCTTTGTTTCCGAAAAAGGAATTGTCGGAATGGTTATTTCTCTTGCAAGTAAAGGTTTTATAAAAATTGTAGAAGAAGGAAATACTTTCTCACTTGTCAGGTTAAAGGATGTATTTTCAGGGCTTGACAGAGTAGAAAAAACTCTCATGAAGGCTTTGGATCCTTTTGATTACTCGTTTGTGACCAAAGAAGAATTGCGTTCTTCCTATATTTTTTATGATATTTCTAAAAACATTATTGAAGAAATAAGTAAAAAACGAAATATGATTTTTTATAAGGACAGTATAAACGTTATTTTACGTTCGATTATGATTTGCTTTTTGGTAATTGTTGTTATTTTGACTGTATTATATGGTTTTTATTTTAATAGACCCGATTCAAACGGGATTATTTACGGAGTACTTTGTACAATTGTTTGCTCTATTTGTACGTATCATCTTCCCAAACGTAATAATACGGGTAATAAGCTTCTTGGTGGACTTTTGGGATTGAAGCACTTTATTGAAGCAGCCAAAAAACACGAACTTGAAATGCTCGTTGAAAAAAATCCGGATTACTTTTATGACATATTGCCGTACGCTTATGTTTTGGATGTTTCTGACAAATGGATAAGTAAATTTGAAAATATCACAATACTTGAGCCAAAATGGCTTATGGGGAACAAATTCTATTCAACGAGTAATCTGAATCGAATCAATGCTTTTCTTGATGTTTTGAGCAGTCAAATACATATTTAATTATTGGCACCCACCCTATGTCCCTCCCTCATGAGAGAGGGTATAATTTCAAATTGAGCGATTGTGAAATTTAGAAATTTGGGTGGGTGATACAATATATAGTTATATTAATTTTTTTGCATTTATTTCATTATTTGTTAAAATGTATAAAACGAAGGGAGAAACGAAATGAGTTTTATTGTAACTTTAGCAATTTGTATTATTGTTTTGGCTTATGTTGTAAACGTATATAATCACGGTGTTAAGCTTAGAAATTATGTCCGTGAAGCATTTTCAACGATGGATGTATATTTAAAAAAGCGCTGGGATTTAATTCCTAACCTTGTTGAAACTGTAAAAGGTTACGCAGAGCATGAAAAGGGTCTTTTAACGGAATTAACCGAAGCGAGAACAAAAAATTACGGTTCAATGTCAGCGGATGAAAAATTGCAGGCAAATATGCAATTAGGTGCAATTGTTCCGAAAATTCTTGCTGTTGCGGAAAATTATCCTGATTTAAAGGCTAATGAAAACTTTATCAAATTGATGGATGATTTATCCGCAATCGAAAATGATATCGCAAATTCAAGAAAATATTATAACGGAACTGTCAGAGAATTGAATACATTTACGGAAATTTTCCCGTCAAATATTGTGTGCGGAATTTTTGGTATAAAACCGAAAAAACTATTTGAAATTTCAGACTCCGAAAGAGAAAACGTACAGGTTAAGTTTTAACATAATGTCATTGCGAGGCTCGATAGAGCCGTGGCAATCCAGTATTATGCGGTTTTGGATTGCTTCGCTAACGCTCGCAATGATCGGATAAAGAATAATGAAAAAGATATTAACATTTATATTCATATTGTTTGCATGGTTAATTTTTGTAAATCCCGTTTGGGCTGAGAATTTCACAATTGAAAACTACGAAGTAATAATGAATGTCAATAAAAACAAATCCGTTCAGATTACGGAAAATATTGATGTCGATTTCTTCAATGCTTCGCATGGTATATATAGAAATATTCCGTTTAAAAATGCATCAATTACTGATATTTCGGTTTCAGAACGTTATCAAACTTCGTATAGCGGGAATAATGTTAATATTAAAATAGGAAATCCTGACGTTTATGTATCAGGCAAACATCATTACACAATAAGTTATAAATACAACAATTTCGATAATAAGAACGAATTTTATCATAATATTATTGGAAACGACTGGGATGTATATATTCACAGAGCAAAATTTAAGGTAACGATGCCTGAAAAGTTTGACTCTTCAAAAGCCGGATTATCTATCGGAAAATACGGTACAAGAGGTTTTAATGGCGGTGCGTGGTTTAAGGTTGACGGCAATGTTATTTCCGGAGCGACTGAAAGAGAATTGCTCCCGCACGAAGGAATTACGTTGCGGGTTGAAGTTCCTGACGATTATTTCTTAAAATATACCAATTTTACCCATTATTGGGTTATTGCAGGCATGCTTTTGCTAACCTTGATTGCCTTTTTAACTTGGTTTACTTACGGAAAAGATGACCCCGTAACACCTGTTGTAAATTTTTATCCGCCAAAAGGTGTGAATGCTATTGAAGTTGAAATGGCATACAAAGGAAAAGCTTCTACAAAAGGACTTGTAGCGCTTTTGATTGAACTTGCACAAAAAGGGTATGTAGTAATTGAAAGCACCAAAAAAGGCTTAGTAAAAGGTTTTACATTACACAAACATCACTCTTATGACGGTGTAAATAAAAATGAAAAAGCATTTTTAAATGCATTATTTGAAAACGGAGAAAATTCCGTTACTGATAGTGAACTTGCTATGTCTACAACTTTTTATAAAAATTGTGAAAAAATAATTGATAATATAAATAAAAAAAGAAATCAGATATTCAACCCTGAATCAATAGGATGTCCTTTGACAGTATTGATGTTTTTGTGTCTTGCAGGATTGTTATTTTTAACGGTGTATTCATTGTCTGGGTATAATTTTTTCAATATTGGTGAATACCTGCCATTGGTGTTTATGCCGATAATCGCAATTTGTGTTTTGATTTCAGGTTGGAAATCAAATCCGATATTTGCGACGATATGGGCTATATTTTTTGGCGGAATACCTTTATTAGGGCTTTTTGCAATGGTATACTCAAATATTTCGAATTCTGTAGTATTGACAGGTATTATAGGGCTTGTAATTGCGGGAATTTGTACATATCAATTGCCAAAACGCAGTCAAATCGGACAGAGGCTTTTGAATAATTTATTGGGCTTAAAGCATTTTATTGAAGTTGCAGAAAAACACAGATTACAACAGCTTGTAAATCAAGACCCTGAGTATTTTTACAGTGTTTTGCCGAGTGCTTATGTTCTTGAGGTTTCGGATAAATGGATAAACCAATTTGAATCAATTATGCAGATAAATCCTGAATGGTATTCTGGCGGTAATTTTAACACCCATACTTTCCATGATTTTACAAGAAGTATGGATAGTGTTTCAGTTCCGTCGGTTGCGAATGGTGGCGTAAGTACATCCTCAAGTGGTGGAGGCGGTTTTTCCGGAGGCGGCCATGGTGGTGGTGGCGGCGGCTCCTGGTAAAGTATCTATAACAAAAAGCTGCAAATTGAAAATTTATTCGCAGCTTATAAAATTATGTGTGTAAAGTAGTGTCTGGTAGTCGTTATTCTTTAACGAAATCATTATTGTGAAAATTAAGCATTCGTGCTAATTGCCATTCTTTTTCACGGATATCAAAAATTCTTTGTTTAATTTCGTCCAATTCATTGAGTAAAGTCGTCAAGTCTTTGTGCTCAGAACCATATACACGTAAAATTGGTTTTTGTTCTTTAGCTTCGACATCTTCCTGCCAGTTTGGTAGAAAACATCCTTTTTCAAACAATTTTTTTTCGTTATCCATTGTCACATATCTCCAAAATCTTCAGCTATTCACTTTTAGTCATTAACTCGTGGAAGAAATCTGATAATTTAAAATTACCGTATTTGAATGCATAGGGTTTTTTAAAATATTCACGGTTGGTAATTCTGTTCAATGTATCCATTTCTTCGTTTGACAGACTGCCGAAATCGAAACTTGTCATTTCGGCAAAATCTATCATTAAATCTTCTTCGTTCATAATTTTTTTGTCAGACATTTTTACTACACTCCTTAAAAATTTAATACCTTTTGACATTTAAGATATCGGAGTGTTTTTTAGAAAACTTGAGGATTTAAAATATTATTGTAACAAAAATTAATAAAAAAGTAGTGTAAAAGCTATTTTAGCAGTTTACATAAGATAAGAATTTTACCAATTAGTTCTTGTAAGTGTTTGCTTGCCGTTTTTATCATACATTTTGTCTTTATACCAAACCCCTTGAAATTCTTTATCCGGACCGTACATATACTGCAAATCTCTTGATACAAAATAGATAGCACTTTTTAATTGTCCTTTTCTATTATATTGCATTGATGTATAAGGGAAATTAGGATATTCATCGGAAGTTACGTCAACATAATACAATTTCCCAAAGGCAGTATAATAATATGAATTATGAGGATTTGTTTTATATTGAATTGCATACATAACAAGAGTATTTTTTTTGTAATAAAATGCACAATATTTTGCATCTTCATCCTCTGTAACACCATTATTTGTTAGCATATAATGAAGTTTAAAACTTTTATCTTTTTTATAGGATGCAAAATTTTCATTAAATTGTTCTTTTGTAAAATAAATTTTACTTTCATCATTGAAAAGCAAATCTTTATAATGAGTAATTTGGTCTTCACGCTGAGCCTGATTGATATCAAGCCAATCAAAATTTACAACCGCACTAAGAGGTTTTTGCTCATCTGTTTTAATATCTTCAACCGTAGTTGTTTGAGATTCAATTTCATCAAGACTTACGATGTTTTCAATAGCAAAACCGGGAACACTAATTGTTAATGCCAAAAATAATGATATTAATATCTTTTTCATTTTCTCACTCCTATCTAAAATAAATTATTTAACATTTTATGCGCAATTCTTAATTTTACAGAGAACATATTATCTCCTTCTTCAAACAAAAAATGCTCATTTACAACGTATTCTCTAGGTTCAATTGAACCGTTAATCTTAAATCCATTAAATTTATCATTTTCATCTCGATTGCTTTTTATCATAAGAGCACACAGATAATCCGCCATACATTCTTTATCAATTAATCTTTCTGCAGGCAATTTTTCTTCACCGTGGGAGATAATTTTTTCGAAAGCAGTTTTAATTTTGGGTTTTATTTCTGCTAAATATTCCGGCTTGTTCATTACATCATAATGTCCAAATCTATATTTCATCATATAGATTTCATACTGAACAAAATCTAGTTTACCAGTCAAATTTCCGGTCTCCTTCGCCATAAATAACAAATAAGATTTTGCCAAATCACGAATTTCAGAGCACAACTGTTCAGTAAGCCTGTCATTTTCTTCCTTTGTCTTATCTTTTTTATCAGCAAGCTTCTTCCAAGACGGCATCATAACATCAAAATCTACCGCTTTAGGATTTCTCAGACCGCTTTGAACAACCATATTATTTAATTCCAATGCAAAAGCCTTGCCCAATTCAACGTTTCCACCGGACAATTCTGTTAAAATAGAAGTTCTTTTTGATCCCGGATTTTCCATAAAATAATTCCTAACTTATATCCCAACGTCCGCAAGTTCCGCCCCAACGAGCAATAATATTACCCTTAACATCTTTTATCTTGTCAACATGCTGAACTTCATCAACACCTTCAACAATAGTTATCACTTCACAATTATTAGAACAACCATTGCAAGCACAAGTAATAGATGAAAAATGCATATCTGCAACATTCCAGCCTTTAAATTTTGTCGGAGCTTCTGTAAATTGGTGATTTTCCATAGCTAACATAGCTGCCCCTATTGCACCCATCGTTTGATGATGATCAGGAACTACAACTTTAGCATTCAAAGCTTCTTCGAAAGCCTTAACCATGCCCGTATTTGTTGCAACTCCACCTTGAAAAGAAAATGTTGGCAGCAACTCTTTTCCTAATGCCAAATTACTCAAATAATTTCTAACCAAAGCCTGACAAAGTCCATATAATAAATCTTCTACAGGATACCCTAGCTGCTGTTTATGAATAAGATCACTTTCTGCAAAAACACCACATCGACCTGCAATTCTTGCAGGATTAGTCGATTTTAATGCCGTTGGACCGAATTCCTCTATCGGAACATTCAATCTTTGAGCTTGATGATCTAAGAAACTTCCTGTACCGGCGGCACAAACTGTATTCATAGCAAAATCTGTTACGATACCGTCACGCATAATAATAATCTTACTATCTTGACCGCCGATTTCTAAAATAGTCTGAACACCCGGAACAGTGACACTTGCCGCAACAGCATGAGCCGTAATCTCATTTTTTACAACATCTGCCCCTACTAAAGATCCTGCCAAAGCTCTACCAGAACCTGTCGTTCCAACTCCTTGAACATCATAGTCAGTAATTCTTTTTTCATATAACCTTTGCAAACCTGTTTGAACAGCTGCAACAGGTGTTCCTGCTGTTTTTAACATTATACTGTCAACATACTTGCCCGTCTCATCAACTAAAGCAAGCTTCGTTGTTACAGACCCTACATCTATCCCTAAATATACCGTTAAACTCATAATCTTCCTTTTCCCTTTAACAGTATACATCATAACACGAAAATGAAAAATTACATAAACAAAACATTCCTTCTTATACAAAAGGTACGTTTTACGATAATAAATTTTAAATTAATGCATTATGTCGTTTTTATTTAATTCTCCAACATAATTTATCGGATTATTCTCCGGTATATTTTCAAATGCTTCAGATAATGTTTTCTGAATTGCAGATAACTCAAATCCTGCCAAAATATTTATAATTTTAGCTGCAAAACCGTTACCGGGACTTCGTTTTAAAGTAATATCCATTTTCATCCTCGCAAGATATCTATAATATAGATAAACCCGCTTTGAATAAAGAAATTACATTTTTTTAAGAAATATTAAAAAATAACTATAATTAATAAATTAATTAAAAGTATTGAAACTGACTACAAATAGAAAACTAAAATATCCGGCATTAATATTAATTAACACCGGACATTAGTTTCTATGAATTTTTTGAATTTTAGTCCTCTAAAGTTTGATAGCCTGATTTGTGGGATTTTAAAAGAACACCACGCTTTGAAGTTTCGATAAAATTAATCATTTTTTCTATGTATTCGTTTGTCGGAATTTCTGCTCTAATTTTTTCAATAGCTTGAGAAGTGTTGTATTCTTCAGAAATCAAAAGTTTAAAAGCTTCATGAAGATGTGTTCTAACTTCCAAAGGCACACCACGACGTTTTAGAGCTATAACATTGATTGTTCTCGGAACAGGCGGACGACCTTCACCTTTTGAGTATGGCAAAATATCTTGGCGAGAAGCCGAAAATCCGCTAACGATAGACATTGTACCAATTCGGATATTCTGATGGAATACACTCATTCCCCCGACAAACGCACCAAATTCAACGTGAACGTGACCGCCAAGGGTAACAAGATTAGCCAAAATTACTTGATCTTCTAAAACACAGTTGTGAGCGATGTGCGCACCAACCATAATTAAGCAATTCTTTCCTACACGAGTGGTAAAATCTCCGCAAGCAGCAGCTCGGTGGATGGTTACATTTTCTTTAATAATCGTTCCGTCACCGATTACAACTTTTGTCTCTTCACCTTTGTATCCAAGATCTTGCGGTTCAGAACCAATTGTAGCAAATGGAGAAATTGTACAATTTTCACCGATTTCAGCATATTCAATATGAGCATTTGAAATAACTCTTGTTCCGCTTCCGATTTTAACGTTTTTACCAATAACTACATAAGGTCCGATAATCGCATCTTGCGCAATTTGCGCCGAAGGATCGATTATTGCTGTTTTATCTATCATTTTGACTTTCCCTCTTCTTAAACTATCCTATTTTTCGATTATAGTACAAATTTTAAGGATTTATTGGAAACTTTATATTATTTTAATATCAAACCTACAAAGGAAAGCCCCGCAGCCCCGCAAACAAGAAAGGTGTTTGCGGGACAATAATGTAAAGCGTATCAAGCCGGATTCGGTCACGGCCCGATGTTTTTGTAAAGCTTATTTTGATGTTGTCAAAACATATTTTGCGGCTTTTGTTGCCGGTTCTACAGTTGAATCATAGAACTTAACAGGATAAATATCTGTCATATGAGCTGCATCGTTTGGTACAAGTTTGCAAGTTGTTGCAGCTTGTGGATTTTCACCGGTTGTTGCAGCCGTATCACCCGGTTTACCATTATCGCATGTAACTTCTTTATTTGGTAATGTTGTGCCGTTTACATCTATCAATGCAATACAAGGGTTCGATTTAGTACAAATTTTTGAATCCTTGTAAAATGCAAATAAAGAACCATCAGCCAACCTAAATCCATGGAAATTAGATAAATCAACTGCAACAGTTTTTGTTTCGGTTTCTCCATCTGCACCACCCTCTTTTGGCACAGTAACAGAGATTTGTGTTGCAATATTTCCACCTGCTGAAGCCTTATATGTAGTCTCTGTACCGGACTTGTTTACAGGTAAATTTCCAACATTAGCGACATACTCCGCACCTGATAATACATCATTCAAAATACCACAAATAGTTGCATCGGCTTCAGCTGACTCTGTACCAGCATCATTACCACAAACTTTTGTTGCATCAGCATAGTTCATGTCATACTGTGCTTGACCCATTAATGCGGCTTGATTCAATGTTGATAATGTTTTTTTGAACTGTGCTCTAAATTTTGCAGAGTTTGTGTTCGCAATCAATGTAGGAATTGTCATAGCAGCAACTACCCCGATGATACCCAAAGTAATCAATACTTCTGCCAAAGTAAACCCGTGTTTTTTTGTCATAATCTTTTCACCTTTCTTTTTTCATGTTACATTAGGACAACTTTTTGTCTAATACTTATGGATTAATAACAATTATCTATTCATATTATGTCATATTGTGCCAACTTTGTCAAGTGTTATTATTTCAGTGTGCCATATTTTATCATCTATGTAGTGGATATATTATAAAAATAAGAAATGTATTATTTGGCTGAAAATCTTTTCACAATATAATTTTAAGCATTTTTAAAAATTTTTATGTTTAAAATAACAAGCTAAAAGGGATATTTAATATGGCACAACTTAGCAAGCTTCTCGGGTTGAGAATAAAAGATTTAAGAAAACGCAAAAAAATGACTCAAGCTATGCTTGCAGACACTATCGGTATGGAAACAACCAACCTATGCAAACTTGAAAACGGCGGACAATTACCCAAAGAAGAAAATATTGAAAAAATTGCCATTGCATTAAATGTCGAAATTAAAGACCTTTTTGATTTCGGATATATAAAATCATCCCAAAATATCAAAAAAGAATTGTTAAAAATTATTAATTCCGCAACCCCCAAAGAACTTGAACTTTATTACAAGCTTATTACTGCAACTATAGGATAAGTGGGTGTGCGTCAGTATCTCGACCTCTATAGGTTCTTCGGTTGCTTCGCTCCCTCTGAATGACGACTAGAATCGTAAGTTGGGCTTTCAGCCTAACGTTACCAACCCCTCACCCTCCCTTCTACCCACGGGAGAGGGGAGTAATCATTGCCCTCCCTGACCCTCCCTCTGAAGGAAGGGTAGATAAATGTAATGAACTTGTCAGACTGCTTATTTTTCTAGCCCTTCACTGCGCCTTCATTCTCACCGGATATAAAGTATCTTTGCATACATAAAAAAAATATTATGATTGGAATAGTTGAAATTATCGAACCTGCTGCAATATAACGCCAATTTGATGAAAACATTCCCTGCAAATTGTTAACCCCGACAGGTAATGTGTACATTGATTCTTTAGTTAAAACAATACTTGGCCAAAGAAATTCTCCCCACGAACCAATAAATGTAAATATTGCCAAAACCGCCAAGGTTGGTTTTACCATCGGCAATAAAACCCCGCCAAAACACCTGAAAAACACTGCAGCCATCAACAATTGCAGCTTCTTCCATTTCTCTCGGAATTCCCAAAAACGCCTGACGCATTAAAAATATCCCAAACGCACTCACCGCAAACGGCATAATTAAGCCTATAAATCCTAACGTATCACCATAAGTGTCCACAAGATGAAGTTTCAGAGTTATTAAATAAACAGGAAGCATTATCGCTTGAAACGGCACCATTATAGTTGCCAAAACGCAAAAAAACGCTATCTTTTTCCCCTTAAATTCCATTCTTGCAAGAGGATAACCTGCAAGAGAGGATAATATAAGATTCAAAAGCACCGTTCCTCCCGCAACTATCATGCTGTTTATAAAATACCGCATCAAATCAACACGATGCCAAACTCCAACGTAGTTATCCCAAGTAAAATCTTTCGGAATTATTGTCGGAGGATAAGCAAAAATATTTTCTCCTCCACCCTTCAACGATGTTGACAAAAGCCAAATAAAAGGAAATATCGAAAGTAACGATACCGCAATCAATATTATATGTATAGGAACATTTTTTAAGTTTAATTTCATTTTTGTGCCTTGTATTTGTTTTTATATTTTATATTTCCCTTTTTCGAAAAACAATATATTAATTAAGGAAAATATCATTACTATTATTAAAAGAATTACTGCCATAGCTGAAGCATAGCCTAAATCAAGATTTTCAAAAGCTTTTTCATATATATAATACACGATTGTTTTTGTAGAATTCAGCGGACCACCTTTTGTCATAACATAGATTTCAGCAAAAATTTTCATTGCAGAAATTGAGCTTATTGTTGTGACAAGTGCAATCGTCGGCATTATATGAGGAACGGTAACAGTCAAATGTTTTGTCCAAAAATTGGCACCGTCTATGTCGCATGCTTCATACAACTCTTGCGGAACACTCATAAGTGAAGCAAGATATATCATCATATAATATCCAATACCTTTCCAAATCGTAACAATGATTACTGAATAAATTGCATAGTTAGGATCTGTAAGCCAACCGATTGCAGGTAAATGCATTAACTGCATTCCGTAATTCAAAATTCCGTCCTGAGCATACAACCACTTGAATGCAATTGCCGCAACTACAATCGACACAATTACCGGAAGATAAATCAGAATTTTATACAGTGTAATTCCCCGAATTTTTTGATTAATTAATATTGCCAAAAATAGCGGAATTACAGCCAAAATCGGAACTGCAACAACAAGATACAAAATCGTATTCCACATAACTTTGTAAAAAATAGGATTACGTAAAATATCAATATAGTTACTTATACCTGCAAAATTAGGATTATAAATATTATTAGAATAATCAAGAAAACTTAAACTTATGGTCTGAAAAAATGGCAGAAAGAAGAAAATCAGCAAAACTACCCCGGCCGGTAATAAAAACAAGAATGGTGCAATTTTCCCATAGTATTTAAACATAATTTAATCTCTCTTTGATTAAAATAATATTCCAAGAACAAATAAGTGAAAATCATACGCAAAAAGAATGCCAAATATTGCACCTACTAAAACTTCTGTCGGTGTATGACCCAAAAGTTCTTTTAATTTACCCCCAACAGCTCGCAAATCATGTTTATAAAATTCTTCCATAACTTTATTTAAGCAAGCGGCAGTTTTACCTGCAGCACGTCTTAAGCCTGCCGCATCGTACATTATAACCAACGCATAACCCAATGCTATAGCAAATTCTATAGAATCATAACCGCAAATAATTCCTACTATAGTAGATAGAGCCATTACTCCTGCAGAATGAGTACTTGGCATACCACCTGTTGTGGTAAATATCTTAAAATTTATTTTTCGTGCCTGAAGTGTAAATAGTATAAATTTTAAAACTTGCGCAAATAATGCGGACAAAATCCCACAAGCAAGAACTTCATAACCCTTATTTAAAATAAGGGATCTAAAAGTATCTAAAAACATTATATACCTACTCTCTCAATCATTTTGTTTATAATAACCTCAAAAACTTTTGAATTTAAATTCTGTTTATTCATTATATCATAACATTTTTTTATATGGCAAGAAAATTTACATTTCGCATCTTCTAAACCATACAAGGAAACATATGTGAGCTTTCCTTCTTGTTTATCTTTTCCTAATGTTTTACCCATTTCTTCAAACGTGGAAATTTCATCCAAAATGTCATCTGCAATTTGAAACGCAAGACCAAAGTTTCGAGCAAATTCAGTAACAGCACTGAGAATTTCAGTATTTGCTCCCGCAATAATTGCACCAGTCCTCATTGCAAGGCAAAACAAATCTGATGTTTTATGAGTGTGAATGTATTCAAGCACCTCTTGTTTATTTTCAACATTCGGATTATTTTCAGATTCAATATCCACAACTTGACCACCAATCACACCTCTTGCTCCTGAATAATTAAAATATTCCGTTAAAACTTTTAAAATAGTGTCCGCAGATAAATTCTTAGAATATTTAGCTATTATTTCAGGAGCATATGTCAAAAGTGCGTCACCCGAAAGAGTTGCAACAGCTTCTCCAAAAACCCTGTGATTTGAAGGTTTACCCCGTCTAAAATCATCATTATCCATACAAGGTAAATCGTCATGAATTAAAGTCATAGAATGATACATCTCTATTGCACAAGCCGTCGGAATTGCATATTCAATATTGCCACCCAAAATACGGCAAGTTTCAAGACACAAAATCGGACGCAATCTTTTCCCGGGTAGAGTCACGGTGTATTTCATCGATTTAAAAAGATTTTGCGGATATTCAATCTTAATAAATTCATCCAATTTTTTATTTATAAGTTCAATATAATCATTAATCGTCATTTGCTTCAAACTCCTTGTAAATCTTTTGTTTTTGAGTATTGCGTGAAGCCATACGTTTTTTTTCGCTAATTTTTGCAACCTGTTTGTTGTGATGAAATTTTTGACGGCTTTCCTCTTTTAAACCATTGTATTTAACTTTTTCCTTATATTCAAAAGCCTCCTGTACAAAAGCACAATAACTCTCATAACGAGAAGAATCTATTTCTTCGATGTGTTTCAAAACTTCACAATCTGTCTCATTTACATGTAAACAGTCTGAAAACTTGCACATACCCTTGTATTTCGATATTTCGTCAAAAAGCGAATCAACATCTTTTGGCAATAAAAAATCAAATTTAACATTGCTAAACCCCGGAGTATCAACAATATTTGTAAACTCGTCAAGCGGAATTATTTCACAATGGCGAGTCGTGTGAGTTCCTCTGTTAAGTTTTTCACTAACTGATTTTGTTTTAAGATTTACATTAGGATTAAGAGCATTTATTAAACTGGACTTTCCGACTCCTGAATTTCCGCAGAGAGCAGAAGTTTTTTCCTTCAAAATTTGATAGAATTCTTCAATACCAACTTTTTCAAGAGCTGATGTAAATAAAATTTTGTACCCCAAATCACCATAAACAGATGTTATTTTATCCTGTAAGCTAGAATCAAGTCCCAAATCTTCTTTGTTAAAACACAAAACTACAGGTATTCTATAATATTTAGCCAAAGAGATGTAACGATTTAATTGATGAAAATCAAGTTCCGGCTGTTTTAGCGCAGAAACCACGACAATTTGATCAATATTTGCAACCGCAGGTCTTTTAATAAAAGTTTTGCGAGGATAAATCTCAGATATTACATTATTTTCAAATTCAACAAAATCCCCCGTAATAACGGAAATATTTTGCTTTTTCAAAACCTCTCTAATTTTGCAAGGATAAATATTTCCATTAAATTTTACATAATATAAATCTGAATGAATTTTGTAAATCTGACCCTTCATACAATGCAATTCTACAAGAAAATAACGCAAAAGAAAAGATTACTAAAAAACAGCAAATTATAACTGCGTTTTAGGTTACTTGTAAAATTATTTTATTCAAATACATTGCACTAAAGAATACATAAGCTGAACTTTCCGCCAAACAATATGAATCCGTCACCCGCCCTTCAGGTATCTGCGGACACACCACGTTCCCATACACGCAGGTAAATTATAACTGTAATACATTATCCGGCCTATTGAGCCTATCATACCTTTCTAACCCATCTACATTTCAGACAAATATTTAATCATTTTTCTTAGATCTTTGTTCCAGTATGTGTTCCATTTTTTTTGTATTATGTCTGCGGGAGAAAGTCCTTTCATTGTCAAATCATCAAGCGGATTAAGAAATAATTCTTCTCCAGTTTGAGCTTCTTTTAAAGCTTTGCGGGCAATATTAACGATTTCTTTTGCATAATCTTTAATTTCTGTATGCTTAATTTTAGCTTGTAAGCCTTGTTTAGGCACATTATAACGAAGTTCTGAGAAATCTTTATATTGAAGGTGGTTAAAGAGTTCTTCGCATTCAGACATTGCATTATTATCATACATTATACCTTTGTATATTGCCATAATCGCATACTGCAAGTCTCCCCCAACACAATCATGATTGCGAATTTCTATAAAATTACGCATCCGAACTTCAGGGAAACAAAGATTTGCTTGCAATTCATAGTCTTCAAGTGTAGGATAAAAACCTTCATAACCCTCATTCATAAATTCTTCAAACGTAATATTTCCATTCAATTCAACAGGTTGACCTTCACGATGGATAAAAATCATAGGGGTTTTCATTATACAATCAATGTAATCATCAAACGAAAATTCTTCACTAATTTTGCCGTAAAAACCGCACCTGTCATTATCAGTATTCATCCAACTTAGAGCCCTAAAAGACTTATAACCGGTATCGACCCCGCCACGAATTGGAGAATTGGCAAACATTGCAGTCATAAAAGGAGATAATTTATTCGCAAGTTTATATTTGCGCATAGCATCTTCTTCTGATTTAAAATCAATACAACACTGAATTCCTGCAGTTTCCCTCATCATCACATCAGACAAAATGCCCCACAGATAATTTGCCATAACACGATATCTTCTTTTAGGAATCAAATGTATTGATTTATAAGTTGAATAGGGAGAAACACCATAATTAAGAATCTGTATATCAGGAGACATTACTGACTTCAAACATTCATCTATTCTATCAATTTTATTTTTTATTTGAAAAATTGTTCTTTCCGGCTTTATACTAAGCTCAATCTGTGAACCTGGCTCAAGAGTAATAGTATCATGACCTTTGGCAAGACCAATTATATTATTTTGATCTAAGATATAATCCCAACAGTTTTCTTGAGCAAAGCGTTCTAAAATATCTTTTACTCCTCCACCACCCCAATAATCAACAGTTTTAAATGATGTACGTGATATTGGAATCCTCTCATACTCCATTGAGATTTTATAATCACACGGCAACTTATAACCTCTTGTATAAAGGTTTAATATTTCACTCCTATCTAAAACACTTTGCTTATCAAGTTTAACCATACTATATCCCTTTGCAAAACAATAATATCATAACAATACTTAAGATAGCAAATAAAATATTTTATACATCCGCCTGTCTGTGGTAATATTTATAGTAAGATGAACTACTTTGAACGAGCGAAATATTTTAGAACAAAAAAAAGATTAGGACAAAACTTTCTTATTAACGGAGAAGTTATTCAAAATATCATTGAATATGCGAATATAGATAAAGAAGATACAATTCTTGAAATCGGTCCGGGCGTCGGATTTGTAACAGAACAGCTGATTAAACACGCTAAAAAAGTCATTGCAATTGAACTTGACGAAGAAGCAATCAAAGAACTTGAAAAATTAAACGCACCAAATCTTGAAATTATTCACAATGACATTTTAAAAACAGATATTTCACAACTTTGTGAAGGAAAAATTAAAATAGTCGCAAATATTCCCTATTATATTACCAGTCCGATTATTGCACATTTGCTCGGAGAAATTGATGATTTAGAGAATAAAAATCGTGCGAAAATAGAAGATATTATCCTTATGGTTCAAGAAGAAGTAGCTCGCAGAATGACAGCAAATGAAAATTCTCAAGGTAAACAATACGGACTTTTAACTATTCTTTCACAATTTTGGGCAGATGTCGAAATTCTACAGCTTGTGGGTAGAAAATCATTTTTCCCCGCACCGAAAGTTAATTCTGCACTGGTCAAACTTGTTGTAAAACAAAAACCTCGTCTTAAACTTTCTGATTACAAACATTTCAGAAAGACAGTAAAAGCTGCATTCGCTCAGCGCAGAAAAAATATTAAAAACTGTCTGCTTAACGGCGGATTTCAGAAAGAAAAGATTTCTCAAGCTCTGTCAAATCTTGGATTAGATGAAAACATAAGAGGAGAAAAGCTTTCTATTGAAACATTTGGCAAACTTTCAGAGGAACTTTTGAAACAATGAAAAGTATAAAAATCAAATGTCCGGCTAAAATAAACTTAAATTTAAAAATTTTAGGCAAACGCCCTGACGGTTTTCACGATATTGAAAGCGTAATGCAAACTATTAATTTATACGATTATTTAACAATTGAAATAGAGCCGTCAAACAAAACTGAAATTATTTTGAGCGGAAATTCGGATGAGATACCTTATGACGAAAATAATTTGGTATACAAAGCCGCAAAACTGTTTTTAAAAATACTTCCCTCGCCCCTTGAGGGAGAGGGAGTATTTGTATGCGAGGAACGAGCATTACAAATGCGGGAGAGGGGGCTAAATAATAAAATTAAAATTCGCATTGAAAAACATATTCCTGTAGCAGCAGGACTTGCAGGTGGAAGCACTGACGCAGCGGGAACACTTTACGGTTTAAACGAACTTTTTGACAAACCTTATACAAACGAAAAACTTCACGAACTTTGTGCACAATTGGGTTCTGATTTGAATGTTTGCCTTCAAGGAGGGAGAATTCTAGCAAAAGGCAGAGGAGAAATTTTAGAATCGCAGCCTTATGAAGAATTCAATTTGAGCATAATCAAACCCCGTAATTTGGGAATTTCAGCTAAAGAAGCCTACACAAAGTTTTCTTTAAAAGACAAAACCGATCCGCAAAGAAAAAATTTTGTAAACGACCTTGAATGGGCAGTAATTGAAGATTACAAGGAACTTCAATATATCAAACGCAAATACCCTGATGCCGTAATGACAGGCTCAGGGTCTGTTTATTATATAATTAACAAAAACTTTGAACCAGAAAAAAATTATATTGTAATAAATGGGTTACAAACCGTTCCATACGGAGTAAAAGTAAAATAATTGTGACTATCAATTTGGACTCCCAATTCAACATTTTAATTACAAAGTATCTTTAGAATAATACAAAGGTAAATATCTTTTTTATTATATAATGTTATTATGATAACAAAGAATGAACTTGACAAACTGGTTAAAATATATGAGAACGAAGATTTTATAAAAGATGATCCGGTTCAATTTCTTCACAGATATAAAGATAAAAAGGATATTGAACTGGCCGGTTTTATGGCATCGTTGCTCGCATACGGAAGCAGAAAACAGTTTATTAAAAAATTAAACGATTTGCTCATAAATATTGCGAACAATGAACCGTTAAATTTCATTCGGAATTTTGAACCAAAAATAATTGGTGATTTTAATTATCGTTTTGGCAAACCAAATGATTTCGTTTCTATTTTTGAAATTTTAAAAGAATTATACAATTCATCAGATGGCCTGGAAGAACTTTTTTCATATGGATATAAACAGAACAAAATATTTGAAGTTGTTGTAGATTATTTTTACGCTCGTGCAAACAAAAACGTCGGACAAGGATTTTATCACATGATACCTAACCCTCATAATGGCGGAGCGATGAAACGTATGTGTATGTACCTTCGCTGGATGGTTAGAAAAAATCCGGTTGATGTCGGAATTTGGAGTTTCATGTCACCAAGCGAACTTTATATTCCGCTTGATGTTCATGTCGGAAGAGTTTCACGCCAAATGGGACTTTTGACAAGAAATGCAAACGACTTTAAATCTGTTATTGAATTAACAAACAAATTAAAAGAATTTTGTCCGGAAGATCCTGTAAAATATGATTTTGCGATGTTTGGATACGGTGTTAATAATAAAAAATAACAATTCAACTTTCTTTACTTAACCATTCTTAAAAAATATCGCAAAACAAAATTTTGTGTATTAGGATATTAAAAAGGAAATATAAATATGCCGGTTGTATCAAAAGAAAACAAAAGAAAAACCAATGAGAATTTAATTCCGCAAAATATTGAAGCAGAAGAAGCAATATTGGGAGCAGTATTAGTAAACCCTGAAACGTTATCAAAAGTTTCAGACGTATTATTGCCAACGAGCTTTTATAAACCTGCCCATAGGTATATTTTTGAAGCGATGCTTCAATTGTTTAATAACAACGACAACATTGATATTGTATCTGTTTCAGACGTATTAAGTTACAATGGCAAACTTGAAGCAGTGGGTGGAAGAGCTTATATCAATGATTTAGCAGAGAATACAATTACAACTTCTAACGTTGCTTATTACGCAAAAATTATTCAAGAAAAAGCGGTCAAAAGAGCTCTTATAAATGCAGGTTCTGAAATTGTAAGTAAGGGTTATGATCTTGAACCCAGCGACGAATCATTAGAACAAGCAGAAAAGCTTATATATGAAATAGGTTCAGCTAAGGCAACATCCGATTTGAAAGCTATAAAAGACTTGGTTTTGGATACCTGGGACAATATCGAATACAGATATAACCATAAGGACGAACTATCAGGGGTTAGAACAGGTTTTAATGAACTTGATACAACGCTTAACGGCTTGAATAAATCTGATTTAATAATACTTGCAGCACGTCCTGCAATGGGTAAAACTGCATTGGCACTAAATATTGCACAAAATGTTGCAATAAAAGAGAAAGTTCCTGTTTGTATTTTTTCACTTGAAATGTCTGCGACCCAACTTGTAACAAGAATGTTGTGTTCGCATGCGGAAGTAGATGCTCAAAGATTAAAAACAGGGAATATGCTCCAAAAAGATTTGGACAAACTTGCGATGGCTATGAACGATTTTGGTCAAGCAAAGATTTATATAGATGATTCAGGCGGATGCACATTAACAGATATTCGTACAAAATGCCGTCGATTGAAATCCCAGCAGAAGGACTTAGGATTAATCGTAATCGACTATTTACAGCTTATTGAAGGAAGCGGGAAAGATGATAGATTACAACAAATTTCTGCCATATCAAGAGGCTTAAAGATATTGGCAAAAGAATTAAATGTTCCTGTAATTGCGCTATCTCAATTATCCCGTGCAGTTGAAGGTCGTAACGATAAGAGACCGATGTTGTCAGACTTGAGAGAATCCGGTTCTATCGAGCAAGATGCAGATATTGTAATGTTTATATACCGTGCAGATTACTATGCTAAAGAGGATTCAGAAGAAGAGGAAAGCATTAAAGCGAATTCTAAAGGAATATCAGAAGTAATTATTGCAAAACACAGAAACGGCCCTGTCGGAACGGTTAATTTGTTATTCCAATCAAATATTACAAAGTTCAAGAACCCTATTCCGAAGAATTTCGATGCGTTTTAGACCAATTATTTGCAAAACAAATAATTAAAAGTCGTTAAGACTTTAAGACTGCTAAGACCGCTGAGTTCGTTTCGGATTTAGTTTGTAGTGCGGACGCCCACAAAATTGTTAGGTAGAAACACCAGCTTATATATTAAAATTTCAAAGAAAACTAAGCAACAGCAATAAGATTATTTACTTCATTAAACTGTATTTAATAAACATTTTTAGTTCTTAACTTTCTTTAATTCTATTATCTCTTTAAAAATAACTTGAGACTCTAGGGTAAGTATTTTACAAAATATTAAACATAAAATCTTTTCACTCTTGCAAATTAAAAATGTTCGTAATATTATTTTCTTGAGCCGAAATAGGCTTTGGTATGCCTATGAAGCGTAATATTAGCCGGTTGGACTTTCAAGTCCAACAACAACAAAAAGGAGAAACGAAATGCCAAAATTAAAAACACACAGATCCGCTGCAAAACGTTATAAAGTTACTGCCAGCGGTAAAATTATGAAAAGACAAGCTGGTATAGGCCACTTGCTCCAACACAAGTCAGGATCTAGAAAACGCAGAATTTTCAAGATGATTGATGTATCTGAGTCACACGTAAATCTGGTATCTAAAGAGTTACCATACAAGAAGTATTCAAGATAGGAGCATAAAAAATGAGAATAAGACGTGGTAATGCCGGTGTTAAGAGACACAAAAAGATATTAAAACTTGCTAAAGGCTTTATCGGAGCAAGAAGTAGAATCTTTAAAGTTGCGAATATTGCTGTAATGAAGGCTTTAAAATATGCTTACAGAGACAGACGCACTACAAAACGCAACATGAGAAGATTGTGGATTGTTAGAATCAACGCTGCAGTTAGACAACGTGGAATGAGCTATTCTAAATTTGTTAACGCTTGCAAAAAATCAAACATTATCGTTAACAGAAAAATGCTTGCTGACTTAGCAGTTAGAGATCCGGAAGCTTTTGATGTAGTTTTTGAATCAGTTTCTAAATAATTTTTTCATAATTCAAAAGAAATAACAGGTTTGGTAATTTGCAAGCCTGTTATTTTTTTATAATATAATACTCTTTTTAACGATTGCTATATAAATCCTTGAAATAATTTTCATTAGTAGCCGCATCTTGAGTACAAGCCATTGCGGCATAAACAGAAGCGCTATTACTTAAATTACATTTTACATTAGTAAACGAATTTATTGAACCGACAGGAACTATACCTTCATTAATAAGTTGAAATGTAAAAACATCATATCCACGCATGTTAGGTGATTTTCTATTTCCGTTTATATCAATAGTTATAAGGATAACATCTTCATTGGCATTTTCAAAGTTATATAAACTATTACCTTCTTCCAAAGAACCTTCTGTATACTCAGAAACATCAGTTGAATTTTTTAAATGGGTTTTCCGTACAGAATTAGAGGATATTTTAATAGTCCCATCTTCTTGAACACTTCCACCAATTGACGTAAAATCAAAATCTGATGCTAAAGTAATTACAGATTTTGTTGTTGGAGCTTTTTCAGCAATAAACAACATTCCGTTATTCAAAACAAAAGCATCTAAATTCTGTAAATTTGAATATTCGGGACTCGGCTCACAGAGTCCATTTTCTCCGCAATTATTAGAAACCTTCTCATAATTTTTTAAAACTGCAAAAAAATCTTTCACAGAATTATAACTTGTAGGTTTAATAGAAATATTGTTTGCATCCATATTTGCAACAGCAGAACTCAATAGAGAATAAGCCGTATTAAATTGAGCGTGTAATTGACTTGATTTCTGACCCAAGATAATTTTTGGCAATACCATAGAAGCAACTGCACCAATAATAGTTACTGCTATTAATACCTCGCCCATAGTAAAAGCTAAACTTTTTTTCCACATAATAAACATCCTCTTTCACGTATTAAATTATAACATATTTTTATTTGGCGTACAAGACTATTGAAGATATATACTGTCTAATAATTTTATTTCAAAAGCCGAACCCGCAGGGATTGAAACATCACCACCTTTACCAGCTAATCCCGTAACAGGGGAAGCTGCTGTACAAAGTGCATAACCAACCCAGCCAACAATGGTTGGAATAGGAGAAATTATTGTTCCAAGAGGGTTAGAAGCTAATTTTGAAGATGTTGTACGTGATTTTTTATAAAAATTTTCTCCTTTATCTACCTGCTTACCTACAGAAGAAATATATTGATGTTCTCCTTTTATGTTATTAAAGAATATTTTTTTACCGTTTGCTTTTGTTACTTTACCGTTAACTGTAATGTTTTTACCATTAAAACGCATTGATGTAACATGAATTTCAACCAAACCACCATTACCGCTGGCTTGAGGTCTATGAATATCTTCAATAATTCCGGTAAAAACAGTTCCAGAAGGTATTGTAAAAGATTTTTTATAAACAGGAGCAGTGGAAGTAAAACTTACGCTTGAACCTTTTGCAAGCCAGTCGTTAATTTTAACATTTGATTTCACTTGGAATTTCGTCCAAGCAGGAATTTTTACACCATTTTTTATAACAACAGGTTGTACATTAATGTTTGCATTAGAATCATAAGTAGGAGTAGAAACAGGTACTGTTACTGTTGTATTTTTAGCTGTATTATTTGATGCTGACTTGGAAGGAGTCGTTACCGTTTTTGGTAAGGATGGCAAAACATCTTCATTCAATTTATTTGAATTATATTTTTTCTTTATTTCTTCATCAACAGACATGTCAAGTTCAAGTGAAATCGCAGGAAATGTCGTAAACAAAGTAATAAGTATAAATAAAATAATCTTTTTCATTTAATTTCTCAATAAATCATTTATGGCTTTTGCTGCTTTTTTACCTGCACCCATTGCATTTATTGCATTTGATTCGCCAACCGGAGCGACGTCACCACCCGCAAAAACACACGGAATACTTGTCTCACGGGTTTCGGAATCAACAACAATATAACCCTTTTTATCAGTTTCGAGCTTCAGGCCATCAGCTTGCGCTGAACTCTGAATAATCGGATTAGGATTTGTGCCGAGTGCAACAATCACAGTATCAACATCTTCTATAACAAATTCACCAGTTCCAACAGGGCGACGTCTGCCTGATGAATCAGGTTCGCCCAGTTCCATAACTTCAAATTTCATGTCTGCAACATAACCGTCTTTTTCAAAAATTTCAACAGGAGCACGAAGAAGTTTAAATTGAACCCCTTCTTCTTTTGCGTGTCTAATTTCTTCAAGTCGGGCAGGAAGTTCTTTTTCGGTTCGTCTATATAAAATAGAGACTTCTTCAAAACCCACACGAACCGCCGTTCTAGCAGCATCCATTGCAACGTTGCCGCCACCAATAATCGCAGCTTTTTTGCCAACTCTTAAAGGAGTAGCGCAATCACCAGAGCATGCTGCACCCATAAGATTGACTCGTGTTAAAAATTCATTTGCAGAATATACTCCGTTCAAATTTTCTCCAGGGATATTCATCATTTTAGGAAATCCTGCACCAGAACTTATAAATATCGCATCAAAACCATCATCTTTTAATTGTTTTAATGTAATAGATTTTCCCACAATAACATTTGTATGAAACTCTACACCCATTTCTTTGAGGTTAGAAATTTCTCTATCCAAAAAGGTTCTAGGCAGTCTAAATGGGGGAATGCCATATCGCAGAACTCCACCCAATTTGTGTAAAGCTTCAAAAACAACAACTTCGTGACCAGCTTTGCGCAAATCTGCTGCTGCAGTAATTCCCGCACACCCGGAACCTACAATTGCAACTTTTTTCCCGCTTGGTTTAATTTCAGATTTTTTAGCTCGAGTATTATCACCAATATAACGTTCCAAAGCCCCTATCGCAATAGCTTCTCCTTTTATCCCAAGAATACAATTTCCCTCACACTGCCTTTCTTGAGGACAAACACGTCCGCAAACAGAAGGAAGCATACTGGTTTGACGAATTATTTCCCCTGCTTTTTCCAAATCATCATCTTTTAATGCTTGAATAAACTCAGGAATTTGAATATTAACAGGGCATCCTTGAACACATCTTGGATTTTTACAATGTAAGCACCGAGAAGCTTCTTTTTTCATTTGTTCAGGTGTAAAGTTACTCTCCACAGCCTCAAAATTCGATCGTCTCTTAATTTTATCTTGTTCATTTACTCTCTGTCTTTGCTCTGTCATATACTTCTACCTTCTTATGTTTATATTTTATTGTAAAAATAAGCACAGAGCAAGTAATTATATAAAGAGTTGTCTTTTAGGTTTTGCAAAAAAATAATGACAAAAATGAAGCTATGTGATAAAATACTCAGGGGTAAGAAATGGCTTTATATATTACAATTTTAATACTGAGCGTTGTTACAACTTGTTTAATGACATGGATTTTGGTCTCTAATTACTACAGAAAAAAAGAACATAATGCAGATAAACTTCAAATTGCTTTTTCAAAAATCGCACAAGAAGCAATCAAAAATCAACAAGAACAGCTATTAATACAAAATTCGTCAGTACTTCAAAACAGAATAGACTTATTTAAAGCGCAAGAGATTGAACCTATAAATAATCTTCTTACACAATTCAAGGCAAGCATTGACAACTATCAGAAAAATCATGAAAAAGAGTCTCTTGAAATTAAAAATGCGATTTCTACGGCTGAAAAATACGCAAAAGCACTAACCACAAACCAAAATTCAAAAGGTGAATTCGGAGAAGAATGGCTTGAAAATGTTTTGAATTTTGCCGGATTAAAAGAAAATATTCATTACAAAAAACAGTTTGTTTCGGGAGATTCAAAACCTGATTTTATAATTTTCATGCCGGAAAACAGACATCTTATAATAGATTCAAAAGTTATTCTCAAAAATTACATAGATTTTTGCAACGAAGAGAATAACGAAACATCAAAAAAAGCTTTTATTTCGGATTTAAATGAATGTGTAAACAATCTGGGCAAAAAGAATTATGAAGATATAGAATTAACCAACCAGCCCGGATTTATACTTATGTATATTCCAATTGAAAGCTGTGTTAATATGATTTATGCGAATTCGGATTTCAAAAAAATAATTGAAAATGCGAACGCCAAAAATATAATAATAACCGGCACTTCATCATTGCTTGTTACACTGCGTCTGGTTAATAACCTTTGGAATGCCAAAACACGAAATGACAATATTGAAAATATAATTGATGTTGGGGAAAAATTGTATAATAAAATTGCTAAACACGCACAAAATCTGATAAATATCCAACAAGTTATTGACAAAGCACATGACATAATTCACAATGAGATTAAAGATTTCAAAACAGATAAAGGCAGTATATTTAAAGAAGCTCAAAACCTTAGAGAGTTTGGAATAGAAGCAAAAAGCCGTAAAAGCGGTAGAAAAATTACCGAAAATGCTATTCCGGAAGAGTTTTTGACAGAAATATCATTATAAAAAGGAGAACACCATGGAAAACAATAAATTTTTAAGCCTTGATGGAATTTTAGGCAGAAGAAGTTTTATAGTAAATTACTTTATCGTTTCAATAATAATGAATCTGGTATTTGCAACACCATTCTTTTTATATATTTTTATGATAAATCCTGGGATTTTATCAAATTTAAATTCATCACATTCAGTATTATGGATTGCGTTAGGTGAAATTGTTTCAACTGTACTACTATTTCCAAGTATTGTAAGAAGAATTAGGGATATAATGCACGAAGAAAATGAAAACAATGTTTATCTATATGCTTCTTTATACCCGATTGCAGTTATACTTTCATTACTTCCAACTTTATCAAACATATTTCCTATTTTTGGAACAATTATGATAATCGCTCTTGCTTGCATAAATGGTAAAACAGGAGAACAACCTAAGAGTGAAATAATAAAATTCAACTGGGGTGCTTTTTGGGGAACATGGATTTGGGGTATTATCAATAAAACTCCTATTGCACTATTAATGATTCCTTTAATGTTCACAACGGCAGGACTTCCGTTTGCAATAATTTGCGGACTTAAAGGTAATGAGTGGGCTTATCAAAACAGAAAATATGAGTCAGTAGAAAAATTCCATTCCTCCCAAAAACTTCAAGCCATAATTTGGACAATTATATATCCACTCGCAGCCTTGATTATTTTTATAGGCTCTATAACTGCTATTGGAATACTAGCAAATAGATATGTCTCTACACACCCTCAGGTAAAAACAAATATTCAAAGTGCTGTTCAAAATTATGAAAAATATGCAATCGATTCTTATTTTAGCGAAGTTAAAAAAGAAGGAGATGAGTACCATTTTTATATGAATCCGAAAATTTGGAGCAAAATGTCAAATTCATCTAAAATGTCTATTTTTAATACTGCGCAAGAATACGTTCAAAATCAAAATAAAAAAGAATCAAAAAAAGAAAATGATATCAAAGTTTTAAATAAAATAAAAATCTACAGTTCATTTAATAACGAGCTTTTAGGAGAATTTATATTTGATGAACAGATTTTCAAAACTATATCCGAAGATAAAAACAACAATTTGAAAAAAGCTGTAAAAGTTTACAAATCCATAAAAGAAGGTTATAAATTCAATAATCATCCGTCTTTACCTTAGATTTATTTAAAAATAGATTACAAAAAAAGAAACCGGTTAAAAAACCGGTTTCTTTTTCTTTATTTTCAATATCCTACTTAGAAGATTTTGAAGATTTTTTAGCTGATTTAGCCGGATAATAATCTCTTACAACACCTTCAAATGCATCGATATAAATTTCTTTAATATCGCTCATAAGAGGGTATGCAGGGTTTGCCCCCGTACATTGATCATCAAATGCTAATTCAACCATTTCATCCAACTTAGCGTAAAATTCTTCTTCAGTTACACCAAAGTCTTTAATTGAGTTAGGTAAGTTGATAGCCTTCATCAATTTGTCAACGTGCTGAATATATAATTCAACTTTTTCTTCATTTGTTTTTCCACCCAAACCAAGTTCATCGGCAATTTGAGCATATTTTTCTTTTGCATTAGGGAACTTGTATTGAGGGAATGTTGCTTGCTTGTGAGGATAATCAACAGCATTGTATTTAATAATCTGTCTAAATAACAATGCGTTAGCAACACCGTGAGGTACGTGGAACATTGCACCCAACTTGTGAGCCATTGAGTGGCACAAGCCTAAGAAAGAGTTCGCAAACGCCATACCTGCAATTGTTGCGGCATAGTGCATTTTTTCTCTTGC
>FLNU01000551.1_pt1 | contig 33961 bp, 23 predicted proteins | sample 1140361 | NCBI WGS metagenome assembly FLNU01 (sample SAMEA3878206, study PRJEB12797) | bioreactor metagenome | biome: Moose rumen | place: Sweden | collected 2011-10 | reverse complement strand
ACTCCATCATTGTGGCTGAGGTGATTTCGCGCAGGGAGTCGAAGCGGGAGATGACCGCATAGAGCATCACAGCCAGATGACACCATGCATTGAACTTCTTTACGTAGCGTTCACCGCCGCCATCGCGACTAATCTGAAGAATTTTTGCCTTGTTCAGGTAATTTAACTGCTGACCCAGTATCGGCTGTCCGAGTAAATTGTACTTTTGCCCATGATTTGGTTGTCATTTGAGTTTGGAAGCTGCAAAGATAACCAAAAGGGCTGATTCTCGGCGGAGAGTCAGCCCAATTTTTCTCATGCGCACACGTGTGCGAGAACGTCAAAGTTTAGCGGACAGTAATATTAAAAAAATCGGTATTTGATAATCAGACCGTTATGATTGGATTTTAGGGTGATTTGGGTGATGCAAACATTTTTTTGTGTATCTTTGCGGCATGTTTGTACGCAGAAAGAAGAATCGCTCAGGCTCTGTCAGCGTTGCCGTTGTTGACAAGAGTAAAGGCCGCTTCAGGGAAATCAGGCAGTTTGGCGTTGCCCATACAGAAGCAGAGGTAAATGCACTGGTACGTCAGGCTAATGACTGGATACGCCAATATGCAGGTCAGAGGCTGATAGACTTTGAAGGGGAGTCTGTAGAAGGGAGTCGGACATTGACCGGTTTGTAGGCCGGATAGACAGTGCCTCCATCAACGGCACGTATATGCTGCTGTCACAGGTCTATGACCTTGTAGGCTTCAACCAGATTCAGGATGAGATTCTCCGTCATCTGGTGGTAGCCCGCATCTGCCAGCCTGCCAGCAAACTTGACACGACGGCATATCTCCGCTCATATTATAAGGAGGATGTCCATCTGAGCCGTATCTATCGCTACATGGACAAACTGTATAATTGTCAGATGGAGCATGTGCAGGAGATTAGCATCGCCCACACGCGGCAGATCCTTGGCGGCAGTATCAGCCTGTTGGTCTATGATGTCACCACGCTATACTTTGAGACGGCTCCTAAGGATGACATGCGCCAGGCTGGGTTCGCGAAGGACGGCAAGACCAGCGAGGCGCAGGTAGTGCTTGGGCTGCTGGGCAGCCAGGAAGGCTACCCGCTGTCCTATTCCATATTCAACGGCAGCCTATATGAGGGCTATACGATGATACCGATTATAGATGACTTTGTACACCGCTTTGCCCTGAAGGACTTTGTCGTAGTAGCCGATTCCGGCCTGATGAGCGAGAAGAACATGAAGACGCTCCGTTCGGCAGGCTACAAGTATATCGTCGGAGCAAGGATAAAGTCTGAGGACTCGGCCACAAAGGACTGGATATTGTCCCGGGAGAAGAAAGACGGTGTGGAATACGAGTGCCCGCGCTCAAACGGCGACTGACTTATTGTGAACTATTCGTCCAGCAGGGCTGCCAATGATGCTAAAAACAGGGACAAGGGCGTGGAGTGACTGCAGAAGTCATACAAATCAGGAATTCTCACCAAGGCAAACGTCAACAAGCGAGGGTACAACAAGTTACTTGAAATCAGCAAGGACGTACAGGTGCGCATCAGTACGGAGAAGATTGCGGAGGATGAGCGATGGGACGGACTCTGGGGGATACGTCACCAACACGGACCTTGCTACCAATGAAGTTATCAACCTGTATCACGGCCTGTGGGTCGTGGAGCGGGCATTCAGGATAAGCAAAGGCTATCTGGAGATGCGCCCGATGTTCCACTTCACCGAACGGAGGATTGAAGCCCACGTCTGTATCTGTTTCGTGGCGTACAAAGTCTACAAGGAACTGGAACGGATTATCAAGTTCAGCGGTATTAGACTGAGTGTTGACAAGGTTATCGGCATCGCTAAGACCATCATCAGCATTGACATCAAGACCGACGGAGTTGCAGGAACTGCCAGAAGAACATTATTCCTGACAGATGAGCAGAAGATTATACAGCCTCTTTTCGACTTAGAGAAACTCGTGAGACGTCTTGGGTGACGCATCGACGAAGTCAGGAGTTAAGCCCGGTCACGCCGATGGTACTGCGCCGCAATGCGGGAGAGTAGGTCGCCGCCTTCTTTACGTCAGGTGCCCCTCCGACACACACGCTGTGTCGGAGGGGCACTGCTGTTTTGTCGTGGCCGGACAACGGCAGGGACAATTGGTAACTGCATCTGTGTGTGATGTTCAGTTAGATTCGTGTTGGTTTTATTTTGTTTTTCTATATGTTATCGTTATCTTTGCTGATAACATATTAATTAAAAAGAATATCGTTATGAAGAGATTTTTGTTTTCTTTTTTTGTTGCCTTTCTGTTTGGGTTGACGCTGCATGCGCAGAATGGTTTTAATGTGAAAGTTTCTGAATACAAAACTTTTGTAAAAATCAGGGATGGTGTGAATCTACGTAAGGCACCTGATGCAAAGAGTCCGCGTTTGTTGCTGATGGGTGAAGATGGTTGCTACGACTGTAGTGGTGAGCCTCAATTTTCTTTGCGTTCCCCACGGCCTGACATTGATCGTGTGGCTCACACGAATTTGGCTCCCGTGATTGGTGAGAGTGGTGATTGGTATCAGATTTTATACACGGATGAGAATCTTGGCTATCATGTTTGTGTGAAGGCATACGTCATGAAGCAGTTCTGTACCAAGGTTGTCCGTCGTTCGTTGTCTCTTCCTGCCCCTGTGAATGAGTGGGGAGGTACCTATCATGTGGCCAAGGTTGCCGATGGTCCTTGCAAGGATTATTACCTTCGTTTTTACTATGGCATGTTTGATGAGCCCTTCTTTGAGTTGGGAAAGTATGTGGATGGCATGTTTGTTTTCACGAAGAGCCTTCCCTGTGAGGAGTATGAGGGAACTGCCATCAAGATATCGTCTTCAGACGATAGGACTGTTCTGCAGTTTCCGGCCAATCTGTTCCCCGGCGACACAAAGGGCGTGGAGAAACTGGCGCATAACGCGCAGGCGGTGAATTACCTGTTTTCCAATGTTTCCAAGTTCAATGACACCTCGGATATTTTCTTTGGCTTGGAAGGTGACAAAGAGTGGCATTGGATGTGTGCCGAGTAAACATTCAATGCTTTTTTTCATATACTTAATCAATACAGATTTTACTCATTAAATCAATCACAGGAAAAAGATGAAAAAGTTTTTATTTGCCATGACACTGAGTCTGGCAGCAGGATTTGTGTTCATGGGTTGTGGCAGCCAGGAGGGACAGAAGTTCCGCCTGGAGGGTACGGTCGAGGGTGGTACATCCACCGATACGTTGGCGTTGATTGACGTGTTAAGTGAGGACACGATTGGTCTGGTCATGTTGCAGGACGGCACGTTGGTGCCCTACGAGGGCAGGGTGGACGAGCCTGTGTTTGCGGCTTTGGTCAGCAAGTTCGGCGGTGCCGTGCTGCCCATCTACCTGGAGGAAGGAACCATTGTGGTGGAGGGCAGTCTTTCGGGCAATCCGTCCCACCTCTCGGGCACGCCGCTGAACGATGAGTCGCAGGCGATGATTGACCAACTGACGGCCATGGAGAAGGCGGCTGAATCAGACTCGACCATGACGGAGGAGGAAGTCACGGAGAAACTGGCTGCGCTGGTGACTGAGGTGGTCGAGAAGCACCCCAACGACGTGTTTGGCTTCTTCAATTTCATGCAGTTCAACAATGTGCTGAGCGACGAGAAGAAGCAGGAACTCATCGAGTTGCTCAACCCGAAATGGGGTGATAATGAACTGTTTGCCGACTTGAAACAGTCTGTGCAGAAGCAGTCGTCCACGGGCGAAGGCTCCATGTTCAAGGACTTTGAGGCTGAGTACGAGGGTAAGGTGCAACGACTGTCCGACTATGTCGGCAAGGGTCAGTATGTGCTGGTGGATTTCTGGGCGTCCTGGTGCGGACCGTGTCGCCAGGAGATTCCCAATCTCATCAGTGCCTACAATCAGTACAAGGCCAAGGGACTGGTCGTTTTGGGCGTGGCCACATGGGACAAGCCCGAGGACACGCTGAAGGCCATCGACGAGTTGGGCATTCCTTACCCCCAAATCATGAATGCACAGAAGGCGGGTTCGGATGCGTACGGCATCGAGGGAATTCCCGAAATCATTCTTTTTGCTCCGGATGGCACGATTTTGGCACGCGGACTACGCGGCGAAGAGATTGCACGCCGGTTGCGGACCATCTTTTCCGACTGAGCCGGATGACAGTGAAAACAGGCAGGCGCCTGCACCGAACCGCGGTGCAGGTGCCTGTTTTTTGTTTTGAGGGCGGTGCAAAACAGGTGTGTCTATACCTTAAACTTTGTCTGTCTGCAGTGGAAAGTTATTTACGGTGCAGAGGAAAGTATAAATCAAATATATGATTTATATAAATCATGGGTTTGATTTATATAAATCATACGTTAGATTTATATAAATCATATATTTGATTTATACTTTCGTGTGCAGAGGGGTGAACTTTCGTGTGCAGAGGGGTGAACTTTCGTGTGTAGAGGAGTGAACTTTCGTGTGTAGAGGAGTGAACTTTCGTGCGTAGAGGAGTGAAGTTTCGTGTGCAGGGGGTTCGGATTTAGGGTTAGGTTGTGCTGGTTTTGCGGTTAGGAAGGCGGTTTTTCGGTTGCTGTAGACAATGGAAGTGTGCTGTGCGAGATGTATGAGACGGGAGCCAATCAGTTGTTTGTCAAAAACCTGCACATTGATGTGCGGCTTTTCCTCTGTTTGTTTTGCTGAGAATGTGGATTTTGTGTAACTTTACGCAAATTTTATGTTAGGAATGAACAGCAGTTTGCGTACTATCAGCCTCGTTGCTCCCGGGCGGTTGAGTGGCCGTGTCGTGTTGCCTGCCTCGAAAAGTATCAGCAACCGGGTGCTGATGGTCGATGCACTGGCTGCCAGGGGCGGCCAGGCAGACGTGTCGCATCTTGACAATTTGTCGGATTGCGACGACACGCGTGTCATGTGCCGCTGGCTGTCCGAATGGCCGGAAGTGATAGACATCGGTGCTGCCGGCACGGCCATGCGCTTTTCGACGGCCTTGTTGTCTGTGACCGAAGGGTGTCACGTGCTGACCGGCTCCGAGCGCATGTGCCACCGCCCGATAGGGATTCTGGTGGATGCGCTGCGCAGCCTGGGTGCCAGCATCGACTATGTGGGCGAGGAGGGGTTTCCGCCTTTGCGGGTGACGGGCCGGACGGGACTGCGTGGCGGACGCTTGTCGCTGAGCGGCAGTGTCAGTTCGCAATATGTGTCGGCCTTGCTGATGATTGGTCCTGTGCTGTGTGAGGGGCTGCTGCTGCACCTGGATGGCGACATCGTGTCGCGTCCCTACATCGACCTGACGCTGTCGGTGATGGGGGCGTTCGGTGCCAAGACCGAATGGGTGGACGAGCGGACGATTCGTGTGGCCCCGACCGGCTACGTGCGCCGCAACTATCGTGTGGAGAGCGATTGGAGTGCGGCGAGTTACTGGTACGAGATGGTGGCCCTGACCGACGACGTGCAGGCCTGTGTGACGTTGCCTGCCCTCTGTGCCGACAGTGCACAGGGCGACCGGCGCATTGCCGACCTCTTCGACGGGCTGGGCGTGAGGACGGAGTACTTGTCGGAAGGCGGCGAACCGGTGGTAAGACTGACGAAGCAGGCGGTCAAATGGAGTAGGGTGGAGGCCGACCTGGTGACCGTGCCCGACATGGCGCAGACGCTGGTCGTCACGTGTGCCATGCTGCACCTGCCGTTCCGCTTCACGGGGCTGCAAAGCCTGAGAATCAAGGAGACGGACCGCCTGCAGGCCTTGTGTGTGGAACTGTCGAAGTTGGGCTTCGCAGTGGAGGAACGTGCTGGCAGCGAACTGGTTTGGGACGGCACCCTGCCCGTGTTGCTGGCAAATGGGGACAACGTGTTCGTCGATACCTATGAAGACCACCGCATGGCCATGGCTTTCGCACCCTGTGCACTGCGCATCGGCAGCATCGGCATCAACCAACCGCAGGTGGTGTCCAAGTCGTATCCGAACTACTGGAAAGACCTGGAGCGTATGGGATTTTCAGTAGCATTAATAAGTTGACAATCAATGATATATCTGATATACAGCCTGTTGGCCTTGGGCGTGATTGCGCTGTTGGCGGGTTGGATTCGCAGCCGCCGCTTGCAGCGTCAGTTGGAGCGCGGCGAAATCTCCGAACTGCCCACCATCCGTCAGGTGGAGTCGATGGAGTGCTGTGGCCAACATGCCGTGTGCGAGAAAGAAAGCCTGCTGGCTGCCGTCAGCAAGGCCATTGAGTACTACGACGACGAAGAACTGGATGCCTTCCAAGGCCGTTCGGGAGCCGACTACACCGACGAGGAGACGGAACAGTTCCGCGATGTTTTCTATACAATGAAGGAGCAGGACGTGGCCGGATGGATGCGCAGCCTGCAACTGCGGGAGGTGGAACTGCCGGCCCAGTTGCGCGACGAAGTGCTGATGGTAGTGGGCGAATATAAGTCCAGTCTTATGGCGGCAAGCGCGCACGGATAAAATAAAACCAGTGGTCAAATCGTTATAGAAGAAAGAAGCAAAGAGGAAGGGCCGAGCCATTGAGAAAATGAAGAAACTGTTGCCCATCATCCTGTCAGTCATGGTGCTGACGCTGTTTTTCTCGTGTTCCACCAACAAGAACACGGGACTGACCCGTCGCGTGCAAGCATTTAAGGCCCGATACAACACCTATTACAACGGCCACAAGGCTTTCCTCGAAGGCAGGGAAGCCCAGCGCACGGGCAACAAGGACAACTACACGGAAATCCTGCCGCTCTACATGACCGGCAACAAGCAGACGGTACAGATGGGCAAGTCCAATTTCGACCGTGCAGTGGAAAAATGTCAGAAGACCATCAAGCAGCACAGCATCACCAAACGCCCGGAGTGGAAGAGCAACAAACCCAAGTCGGCCAAGGACAAAATCTGGCTCAGTCAGAAAGAGTACAACCCCTTCCTCCACAAGGCCTGGCTGCTGATGGGAGAGGCCCAGTTGCGCAAGGGAGAATACATGGAGGCCGCCTCGACCTTCGCCTACATTCAGCGACACTTCTTCCCGAAACCCGACGTCGTGGCGTTCGCCCGCCTGAAAGAAGCCCAATGCTACGCCGAAATGGACTGGTACTACGACGCCGAGAACCTGGTGGGCCGCACGGTGCGCGACAGTTTCCCACGTTCCCTGGCTCCGATGAAGGCAGCGGTGCTGGCCGATTGCCAGATACGCCAGAAACAATATGCCGAGGCCATTCCCAACATTCGACAAGCCTTGAAATCGGCAGGCGGCTCGCTGGAGAAGTCGCGCATGTATTTCCTGCTGGGACAACTCTACGCAGCCACAGGACAGAACCAGCAAGCCTTCAAGGCATTCAGGAAAGTCTATGCCAACAATCCCCCCTACGAACTGGAATTCAACGCACGCATCCAACAGACCGAAGTGATGTCGAAGGGCCAGAGCAAGCAGATGATACGCAAACTGCAGGCCATGGCCCACAACGCCAAGAACAAAGACTACCTCGACCAGGTCTACTATGCCATCGGCAACATCTATCTGTCCCAAGGCGACACCCTGCATGCCATCTACGCCTACAAGGACGGCGTGGAGAAGAGTACGCGCGGCGGCCTCGATAAAGGCGTCGTCTGGCTCCACCTCGGACAACTCTATTGGGAGCAAGAGCAATTCGTCAAGGCACAGGAATGCTATGCAGGAGCCATGAGCCTGTTCGACAAGGAGCGTGACGACTATGCCGCTATTGACGAACGCGCAAAAATCCTTGAGGAACTGCTGCCACACGCCACCGCCATCGAATTGCAGGACAGTCTGCAGGCTTTGGCCAAGATGGACTCAGTGGAGCGCATGAAGGTCATCGCGAAAATCATAGAGGAAGTAAAGAAGAAAGAAAAGGAGGAAGAGCGCAAGCAGGCCGAACAGGAGCAGGCGGCACAGGCGGGCGGCAACCAGGGCAATCAGGCCCAGACCGCCCAGCACGCCCAACTGAACAGCCAGCAGCAGGGCGCAGCAGGCCTGTGGTATTTCTACAACCCCCTCTCCGTGTCTGCAGGCAAGCGCGAGTTCCAGAAGAAATGGGGACAGCGCAAACTCGAGGACAACTGGCGTCGCAAGAACAAAACCGTGCTCGACGACTTCAGCGACGAGACCGACAGCGACGAAGAGACGGCTGCCGCCGACAGTCTCGCGACAGGCGACGACCTTGCCGAGTCCCTGCCCGACAGCCTGAGCGACGAAGAGAAAGCACGGCTCGAGAAGATAGCAGAGTACGAAAAAGACCCCCATCGTCCCGAGTATTACCTGAAAGACATCCCACTGACCGAGGAACAGATGGAAGCCTCCAACGCCGCGCTGGTCGACGGCCTCTACAATGCCGCCATCATCTACAAGGACCGCATGGAGAATTTCCCACTGGCCGAACGCACCTTCCAGCGTGTGCTGATAGGATTCCCGGGCTACGAGCATGCAGACGAGGTCTGCTACAACATGTTCCAACTGTATTCCCGCCTTGGGCGCAAGAATGATGCCGCCGACTACAAGAAACGGCTGCTCACCGAATTTCCCGACAACGAACATGCCCAACTCGTGGCCGACCCGCGCTTCGAGTTCAAGGGACGCTATGGCAAGCAAATCGAGGATTCCCTCTATCAGGAAGCCTACGACGCCTTCCACGAGGGCAACTACACGACTGTCATTGCCGACGCAGCCTACACCGCCAAGGAATATCCACAGGGTGCCAACCGTCCGCGTTTCATGTTCCTCGAGGCCATGAGCCGTCTCGAGCGTGGCGAGCGCGAACAGTTCATGGGAGCCATGAAGTCCATCGTCGAGCAATATCCCCAGAGCACCGTCAGCGAACTGGCAGGACTCTACGTCAAGGGTTTGAAGGAAGGACGCATCCTCGCCAGTGGAAAAATGTCCACGGGCACCATCTGGGAGCGTCGCCTGGGCCTGGTGCAAGACGGCGACTCACTCAGTGCCGACACCGTCTTCACTACCGAGAAGAACACCAACTACCTCTTCATCATTGCCTACGAGCACGACAGCATCGACGAGAACCAACTGCTCTTCGAGTTGGCACGCTATAACTTCACCAACTTCACCGTGCGCAACTTCGACATCAGCCTCGAGCGCAGCGACGGCATCGACATGTTCCAGGTGCGCACTTTCTACAGTTACGACGAAGCCTACATCTACCTCCACCGTCTGCTCAACAATCCCGACATGGCCTACAAACTGGAAGGACTGCGGCCCTTCATCATCAGCGAGGACAACCTCAAGTTGCTCATGCGCGGAAAGACTTTTGCCGAATACTTCGACTTCTACGACGAGCATTTCGACCGCGTGGGCCATCTCCAACTCAACACCAACGTCCTCGACGAGCCCACCGAAATCCTCTCGCCCGAAGAAATGGAGGAACTGGAGGAAGAAGGCGAAGAAGAATTTGAAGAAGAGGAAAACTTCATCTTCTGACCAGGGGATGGAAGAGCCGCCTCTATTATTAACCCACCCGCCAAACACCTTTTTCAATCACATGACCACCCCTTCCCCCTCATCCGCCAACAATGCCGGCCTGCTCCTGTGGGTCGACGACGAAATGGAACTCCTCAAGCCCTACATCATTTTTCTTGAGAAGAAAGGCTACAGCGTCGTCACCGCCACCAACGGCCAGGACGCCATCGACCTGTGCCGCGAACAGACCTTCGACCTCATCTTCCTCGACGAGAACATGCCCGGACTCAGCGGACTCGAAACCCTCTCGCGCATCAAGGAAATCAACTCTGCCATCCCCGTCGTCATGGTTACCAAGAGCGAGGAAGAGAATATCATGGACCAGGCCATCGGCTCCAAGATAGCCGACTACCTCATCAAGCCCGTCAATCCCAGCCAGATACTGCTTACACTCAAGAAACACCTGCACAAGCGGGCCATCGAGACCGAAGTCACCAACAACAGTTACCAGCAGAATTTCTCCAAGATTGGCATGCAAATCAACGACTCCTACAGCCTCGACGAGTGGATGGAAGTCTACAAGCGCCTCGTCTTCTGGGAAATAGAACTCTCCGAGACCAACAGCCCCATGACCGAAATGCTCCAGATGCAGAAGCAGGAGGCCAACCAGGAATTTGCCAAGTTCATCACCAAAAACTATATCGACTGGCTCAACGACCCCGCTGGCCGCCCCCTCATGAGCCCCGACATCTTCAAGCGCACCGTCTTCCCCCTGCTCAACCAGGGCCGGCAAGTCTATCTCGTCGTCTTCGACAACCTGCGCTACGACCAGTGGCGAGTCATCAGCCAGCAACTCTCCGACGACTTCGCCATCGACGAGCGCCTCTACCTCTCCATCCTGCCCACGGCCACCCAGTACGCACGCAATGCCATCTTCTCCGGACTCCTGCCCCAGCAGATAGCCACCATGTTCCCCGAACTCTGGGTCGACGAAGACGAGGAAGAAGGCAAGAACCTCAACGAGGCACCCCTCATACAGACCCAACTCGACCGATATCGCCGGCACGAGACCTTCACCTACTCCAAACTCAACCACGGAGCCGACACCGAGCGACTCGTCGCACAGTTCCAGCACCTTTCCTCCCGCCCCCTCAACGTCATCGTCGTCAACTTCATCGACATGCTCTCCCATGCACGAACCGAGTCCACCATGGTGCGCGAACTGGCCAGCGACGAGACCGCCTATCGCAGCATCACAGCCTCCTGGTTCAGGCACAGCCCCGTCAGCGAACTCTTCCACCAACTCGCCAACACCGATGCACGCATCGTCATCACCACCGACCACGGCAGCATCCGCGTTAACACCCCCACCAAGGTGGTCGGCGACAAAAACACCAACACCAACCTGCGCTACAAACTCGGCAAGAACCTCAGTTACAACCCCAAAGACGTCTTTGCACTGCGCAACCCCAAGACCGCATTCCTACCCACGCCCAACATCTCCACCACCTACATCTTTGCCAAGAACGACTCCTTCTTCGCCTATCCCAACAACTACAACTACTACGTCAGTTACTACCGCAACACCTTCCAGCACGGAGGCATCTCCATGGAAGAAATGCTCATTCCCCTCGTCACCCTCCAGAGCAAGCGACACCGATAGACAGCAGGCAAGACATCCACCCACACAGCAACATACAAAAACCACCGAAACAACGCAGCCAGCCATGCAGCCATGCACGGCTGGCTTCCATTTTGTCCAGAAAGCGTTCCGCACCCCGCCCCGGAGCAAATCCGCTCCCCGCCTCAGTGCAATTCACACCCCGCCTCAGTGCAATTCACACCCCGCCTCAGTGCAATTCACACCCCGCCCCAGTCAAAAATAAATTCCAGCACAGAGAAAATAAAACGCTGGCACAGTGGAAATTACAAAACGAAGGTTCATTTCACTAAAAACGAAGTTCCATTCTAACAAAAACGAAAGTTCATTTCACCTAAAACGAAAGTTCGTTTTTGAAAGGATGAACTTTCGTTTTCAAGAAATCGCAAGTTCGTTTTTCCAAAATCGCAAGTTCGTTTTCTCAAAAATAAAAGTTCGTTTTTAGTGAAATGAAAGTTTGTTTTTGTCTGAATATAAGTTCAAAAAGTATAAAATGAAGGTCCGAAGTGAAATTTTGTGTTAAGTTATTTGGAAATTAAACTTAACCGCTGTATATTTGCAACTGTAGAGAGGAAAAAGAGGGTGGATGAGAGATGGACAATGAAGTTAGATAAAATATAAAATGTGAATCGCTATGATGAAAGTTAACATTCGGAAGCAGCGTGTCGGTGTAAAGGACAACAAGGAGATGTATGTTGCCCACATTGACAACTATTCTCGCTTGGACCGTGAAGAGATGCTTGAGTCGGCTGCCCGCAACACGGGCATGAGCCGTTCGATGCTGGCTGCCGCACTGAGTGCGCTGGAGCATGAGGTGACGCAGCGGATGCTGAGTGGTCATATCGTTGATTTGGGCGAACTGGGCACGTTCCGTGTCTCGTTCAACTGCAAGGCGGTGGAGAATCGCGAGGACTTGAGCGCTGACTGCATCACGCGTCGACGCGTGATCTTCCATCCTTCGAAGTATCTGAAACGCCAGTTGGGATACTTGAAGTTCGCGGGTTTCGCGCCTGGAGCAGATGATGAGTAGGCTATGCTGTTCCACGGCTGCGATTGAGCCACGGACATGTTGCCCCCGGTGGGTGCGTGTCCGTGGCTTTTTTTTTATGGGAAGGTTTCAGGGGCAGAAAATTAGGGGGAATCGGGATGGATTATGTCCTGGTTTTGTTGCGTAGTTGCGCGTTTCTTGCTAACTTTGTCAAGGGTGGTGAGTCTTGAGTCGTGGGGGTGCGACGGAACAAGGGTGGCGGATGCATCCATGAAATAGTGAGTAAATCGGGATTATTATGGAAATAAGGATTACAACGATTGACGATATAAAGCGTGGTGCCCATGAGTTTGTGGAGGCAATGGGCGAGGGGCGTGTGTTTGCGTTCTATGGCAAGATGGGGGCTGGCAAGACGACCTTCATCAAGGCTGTGTGCGAAGAACTAGGTGTGACCGATGTCATCAACTCGCCCACGTTTGCCATTGTCAACGAATATCGGGACGGGCAGGGGAAACCCATCTATCATTTTGACTTCTACCGCCTGAAAAGGACTGAGGAGGCGTTGGACATTGGTTTGGAGGACTACCTGTCCAGTGGGCATCTGTGTCTGATGGAATGGCCCGAGATGGTGGAACCGCTGCTGCCTGCCGACACGGTGGAGATAACGATTGAGGAGATGGAGGACGGGACAAGGGTGGTGAAGGGTGGTGCGTGAGAAATGAAGGACTCACGCCCGACGGTCGTTTCGTCGTAAGCGAATGGGGAAAATTACTACTGACATACTAACAACAGCATAAATGGAAGATTTCATTCATCTACACGTACACACTCAATATTCCATTCTGGACGGCCAGGCAAGCATTCAGAAACTGGTGGACAAAGCCGTGGCCAACGGCATGCGTGGCATGGCCGTGACCGATCATGGCAACATGTTTGGTATCAAGGAATTTTTCAACTATGTAAATAAGGTCAACAAAAAGAATCCGGGGTTGAACTTCAAGCCCATTTTCGGTTGTGAGATGTATTGTGCACGTCGTTCGCGCCATCTGCGTGAAGGGAAACTGGATTCCAGCGGCTGGCACCTCATCCTTTTAGCCAAAAACGAGCAGGGTTACCACAACCTGGTCAAGTTGGTGAGTCACGCCTGGGTGGAGGGGTTCTACAACCGTCCTCGCACAGACCACGAAGAACTGGAGAAATACCATGAGGGGCTGATAGCATGCTCGGCGTGTCTGGCTGGTGAAGTGCCTTATTACATTCTGAGAGATCAGTTGGACAAGGCCGAGGAGTCGGTACGGTGGTTCAAGCATCTGTTTGGTGATGACTATTATCTTGAACTCATGCGTCACGAGGTGAAGAATCCTGGCCAACGGGCCAACCGCGAAACCTTTCCCTTGCAGCAGCGAGTGAACAAGGTGTTGATGGAACTGAGCAAGAAGTACGGTGTGAAACTGGTTTGTACGAATGACTCGCACTTTGTAGACGAGGAAAATGCAGAGGCCCACGATCGCCTGATTTGTCTGTCGACTGGTAAGGAACTGGACGACCCCACCCGTATGCTCTACAGCAAACAGGAGTGGTTCAAGACACGGGAGGAGATGAATGATGTCTTTGCCGACGTACCTGAGGCATTGGCGGGTACCATTGACGTTCTTGACAAAATCGAGACCTATAGCATTGACCACGCCCCCATCATGCCCAACTTTGCCATCCCTGCCGATTTTGGTACGGAGGAAGCGTACAGGCAACGAATCACGGAACAGGAACTGTACGACGAGTTTACGCGCGATGAAAACGGACAGGTCGTGATGAGTGAGGAGGAAGGAAAGAAGAAGATTCAGAAACTGGGCGGATATGACAAACTGTACCGTATCAAGTTTGAGGCCGACTATCTGGCAAAACTGACATACGAAGGAGCCAGGAGGCTGTATGGTGACCCCTTGCCCGAACATGTGGCCGAACAAATCAAGTTCGAACTTCACATCATGAAGACAATGGGTTTCCCTGGCTACTTCCTGATTGTGCAGGATTTCATCAACGCCGCCCGCAAGGAGTTGGGCGTTTGGGTGGGTCCTGGACGTGGTTCGGCTGCCGGTTCGACGGTGGCCTACTGTCTGGGTATCACCCGAATCGATCCTATCAAATACGATTTGCTGTTTGAGCGTTTCCTTAATCCAGACCGTATATCCCTTCCTGATATAGATACGGATTTTGATGACGATGGTCGTGGAAAGGTGTTACAATGGGTGACGGAGAAATATGGAGAGGATAAAGTGGCTCATATCATCACATATGGTACCATGGCCACGAAACTCGCTATCAAGGACGTGGCTCGGGTGCAGAAAGTGCCGCTTGACATTTCCAACCGCCTGTGCAAAGCCATCCCCGACCGCTTGCCCGATAACATGAAGATGAATCTGACAAATGCCATTAAATGTGTGCCGGAACTACAGGATGCTGCCACATCGCCTGACGAACAGTTGCGCGATACCATCCGCTATGCGCAGATGTTGGAGAACAATGTGCGCAATACGGGTGTGCATGCCTGTGGGACCATCATCTGTCGTGACGACATAAGTGACTGGGTGCCCGTTTCTACTGCCGACGACAAGGAAACGGGTGAGAAACTGCGTTGCACGCAATATGATGGCCATGTCATCGAAGAAACAGGGCTCATCAAGATGGACTTCCTCGGATTGAAGACCCTCTCCGTCTTGAAGGAGGTGGTGGAAAACATAAAGGATAGCCTTGGAATCGAGGTGGATGTCGATTCCCTCGACATAAACGATCCTGCCACCTATCAACTCTACTGCGACGGACGCACCATCGGAACTTTCCAGTTTGAATCAGCGGGCATGCAGAAATATCTGCGAGAGTTGCAGCCTTCCGTCTTCGAAGACCTCATTGCCATGAACGCTCTCTATCGCCCAGGGCCGATGGACTACATTCCAGACTTCATTGACCGAAAGCAAGGGCGCAAACCGATAGAATATGACATCCCCATCATGGAGAAATACCTGAAGGACACGTATGGCATTACGGTGTATCAGGAGCAGGTCATGTTGCTGTCACGTTTGCTGGCCAACTTCACCCGTGGTGAGAGTGATACCCTGCGCAAGGCAATGGGTAAGAAGCAGAAGGACAAACTGGATGAACTGAAGCCTAAATTCATTGCTGGAGGACAAAAGAACGGCCATTCCGCCGAGACCTTGGAAAAGATATGGGCCGACTGGGAGAAGTTTGCCTCCTATGCCTTCAACAAGAGCCATGCAACCTGTTATTCCTGGGTGGCATTTCAGACGGCTTACCTTAAGGCGCACTTCCCTGCACAATACATGGCTGGCGACATGAGCCGGAACCTGGCCAACATTTCTGAAATTCGCAAACTCATGGATGAGTGCAAGTCTATTGGGGTGAGTACTTTGGGGCCGGACGTGAATGAGAGTAACCTGAAGTTCGCCGTCAACACCAAAGGTGATATCCGTTTCGGTATGGCTGCAGTGAAGGGCGTGGGCGAGAGTGCGGCACGTGCCATTGTCGACGAGCGCAATCTTCATGGGCCATTCACCTCTGTGTTTAACTTTTTCGAGCGTATCAATTTCACCCTGTGTAACCGGAAGTCCATAGAAAGTTTGATTTTGGCCGGTGCCTTCGATTGTTTCAAGGAAATTTCAAGGGAGACTTACTTTGCCCAAGCAGGAACCTCGCGGGAAACTTTCATCGAAGTGCTCATGCGCTATGGCATGAGATTCCAGGCTGACAAGCAACAGGCTACCAATTCACTCTTCGGTGACATGGGTATTGCTGTGGAGACCGTACATCCTGAATTCCCCAAGGACGTACCCATGTGGAGCACCCTCGAACGGCTCAACAAGGAGCGGGAAATGGTGGGCATCTATCTTTCTGCCCATCCGCTGGACGAATACAGCATCGTCCTCAACCATGTTTGTTCCGTTCGTCTACCGCAATTGGAAAATAAAGAAGAACTGGCCAAAATGGATAACTTCAGTTTTGGTGGAATTGTGACCGAGGTGAGGCGTGGTACCACCAAACGCGGGAATCCGTACGGTGTGGTACGCATGGAGGATTTCACCGGCTCTGGCGAATTGGCTCTTTTCGGGAAAGACTGGTTAGAGATACAGCACATGTTTGTTGAAGGTACGTCGCTTTTTGTAAAAGCAAAAGTACAGCCTCGCCAGTTCAATCAAGCCATTATGGATTTGCGCGTCCTGTCGGTCGACCTGCTGTCTGACGTGAAAGACGAAGTGGTGGAACGCATCACTATCGATGTTCCGCTCGATTGTCTTACATCAAATCTTGTGGAGGATTTGGCAGAAATCGTCCGTGAGAGTCCTGGCAAGTCTGAACTACGATTCCATGTGCATGCTCCGAACAACTTGTCTGCCCGTCTCTTATCCCGTAGTGTACATGTTTCCATGCAGAAGCGGCTTGTCAATTATCTTAACGACCATAGTGAGATTTCCTATAAAATCAACTGACGTGTAGACATGTGACAGTTTTTGACAAGGTGTTATTGGTGGTCAATGAAAAATACCGTATCTTTGCGTGAACTAAGCGACTAATCATATTAAAAACAGAGAAAATTATGGAAATTACAACAGCGAATTTTGAGAGTGTCTTGACATCGGGCAAGCCCGTTGTGATTGATTTTTGGGCAACATGGTGTGGCCCATGCAAACGCGTGGCTCCTATTATTGAAGAATTGGCTCAGGAGTATGAAGGGCGTGTCATTGTCGGAAAAGTGGATGTGGAAGAGCAAGACGAATTGGCTTTCCGCTATGGAATTCGCAACATTCCAACAGTATTGTTCCTGAAGGACGGGCAGGTGGTTGACAAAATTGTCGGTGCAACAACCAAGCCTGCTTACGTGGAGAAGATAGAAGCCTTACTCTGAATGTCTCCTCCTGTCACCATCGTCTGAGAGGAAAGAACCATGTATTTTTAACCGATAGAGGATTTCAAACAATGGGCATTGAAGAGGAAATTATGCTTGGCGCAGAAGATGACATGCGTGAAATTGCATTCATCCAGAATTATCTGCCACAGGAACTGAAAGAGAAGTTCTCGGAAGACGAACTCTACTACTTTCTCGACCTCATCATCGACTACTATACCGAGAACAATGTGTTTGACGCAGAGCCTGATGAAGAAGGCTATGTGGAGATTGACCTTGATGCCGTGGTAGGCTATGTGGTGAAGCAGGCAAAAAAAGAAAAGATGGGCACCTATGAACCAGACGACATTCTGATGGTTGTTCAGGCGGAACTGGCCTATTCCGAACAACAGGAAGAGGAGTGAAGTCTGAAAAATCATTTCTCGTAGAGACGCGGGCTTGCCCCGTCTCTGCACATGAATGTGGAGCGGAACCGTAATGAGACAAGGGCAGATACAACAACAGCGTGAAGTTCAGATTCAGCGACTTTCACCCCAACAATATTTGGTGGCAAAGTTGTTGGAACTGCCCTTGACTGATTTGGAACAACGGGTGCGTGACGAACTCTACGAGAACGTGGCCTTGGAAGAAGGCAAAGACCCCGAACAGCAAGATAATGGTGAAAACGCTGATTTCTCCGATGGAACCGACGAATCCATCGGAGAAAATACATCCGGCGAAGGTGTGCAGGACGACGATTTCATCGGACTTGACGAAGAACTTCCTGTCTACACGGGAAAGACGGTGGTTTCGCCCGATGCCGAGGTCCCGATTGGTGATACCCGCTCGTTCATCGATGATTTGGAGGCTCAGATTGCCGACTATGATGTGACGGACCACCAGCGGCAACTCATCAGTTATCTTATTGGTTCGTTGGACGATCGCGGATTCGTGGAACGTCCATTGCGTAACATTGCCGACGACCTGTTGTTCAATCATAATGTTGAAACCGATGAACACGAACTGGAAGCAGCACTCCATGTCTTGCAGCAGTTCGATCCGCCTGGCATTGGTGCCCGTTCACTGCAAGAATGTCTGCTCATTCAACTGGACCGGCAACAGTTGCTTTCTGCGGCACGACAATCCGACAAGAACACTCTTGCCTTGTGGCAGTTGGAAAGAAAAATCATTGCTGACCATTTCGGTCTCTTTAGTCGAAACGACATGGCACGGCTGGCTGAAGCACTGCAGGTGGGCAACGACCAGTTGCGTCAAGCCATTCATGCCATTAGTCGGCTGAATCCTCATCCCGGACGTTCGCTGCACGAGGCAGCCGACGACCGTGCCCAGACCATTGTTCCCGATTTCGTTGTGGAAACCGACCATGAAAGTACGGTTTCTTTTACGTTGAACGCAGGGGAAGTGCCGCCATTGCGAGTGAGTGAGGATTATCTTCGGCAATTGAAGCATTATCAGCAGTCAGCCAAGACGATGAGTCGTTCGCAGCACGAGGCTTTCCTATATACCAAACAAAAAGTGGAATCGGCACAAATGTTCATCTCTGCCATACAGCAACGTCAGCACACGCTCGTCTCGACCATGCAAGCAATCATTTCATTCCAACGCACTTTCCTCCTCAGTCAAGATGAGGCTGACTTGCAACCTTTACGGTTGAACGACGTGGCCTTGCGGACAGGTCTGAACATTTCAACCATCTCTCGTGTCATCAACAGCAAATATGCCTTGGTCGACGGGACGGTTTATCCCCTCAAGTATTTCTTCCTACGGACGAAAAGCAATGCCGATGGCAAGGAAATAGCCAAGACGAAGATTTATCCATTGTTGCGGGACATTGTGGACAATGAAGATAAGAACAACCCGTTGTCCGATGAACAAATATCCGTGCTGATGCGTGAACGTGGTGAGGCCATCAGCCGGCGCACCGTGGCAAAATATCGTGACGAACTGAATATTCCCGTAGCGGCATTGCGTAAGAAAGTGTAGAAAGAATCCGCTGAATCGGTGCAATCTGTGTGAGAAAACAACACATGTCAATCGGCGTGATTCGTGGAGACAGGAATTTTGAATAGGAAATATCAGGCAGGTATGGAAAAGCGAATTATCTTGGTGGCAAAGGTCATATCGGCGTTGTTCTCGCCGTTCTATGCACCAATGTGGGCGTTTCTGTGGCTGCTTTTCTTTAGTTATCTGAAGTTGTTGCCCATGGGCTACAAACTACTGATATTAGGCATCGTCTTCACATTCACAATCTTCATACCCCGTCTGAGTATTGGCATCTTTCGCCGCATGAACCAATGGACACATTGGCAGTTGAGCCATCGCGAACACCGCCACATGCCCTATGCATTGTCTTTGTTGAGTTACCTGGCCTGCCTGTTGCTCTTCATTCAGATGAATACTGCTGTCTTTTTCCGGGGCGTCATCATGGCAGCCTTGGCAGCACAGGTGATTTGCATGATTGTCAATGTGTGGTGGAAAATCAGTACACACATGGTTGGCATCGGCGGACTGTTGGGTATGTTGCTGGCGTTTAGCCTTCTGTTTTCTTACAATCCCTTGCTGCCTACCTGTATTACCTTGCTTATTTCTGGATTTTTGGGCACCAGCCGCATGATTCTGAGACAACACAGTTTGGCCCAGACGTTGGCCGGCTTTCTTGTTGGCTTTGCTTGTTCCTGGCTCTGTCTTGTGGTCTTCTGGGTGTAAGGCTGAAAGAATTGTTTCCGTTTTTGAAAAATGCTTTTAACTATGAGCAATAAGAATTCTCTTACCAATTATCATCGCCGCAGTACCATCGAAGTGCATGTGGGCAACACTCCGATGGGAGGAGACAATCCCATCCGTGTGCAGTCCATGACCAACACTTCTACGATGGACACGGCAGGCAGCGTGGCCCAGATTCTTCGTATTGTTGAGGCTGGTGGTGAGTATGTCCGACTGACGACACAAGGTGTCCGGGAGGCAAAAAACCTCGAATCCATCGGGAAAATCCTGCACGAGCAGGGGTGTTTTGTTCCCTTGGTGGCCGATGTACATTTCAATGCTTATGTGGCTGACGAGGCCGCACTTTATGCTCAGAAAGTTCGTGTCAATCCTGGCAACTATGTAGACCCTGCCCGCCGCTTCCGCCATATAGACTACACCGAGCAGGAATATGCCGAAGAATTGGCCAAGATAGAGGCTAAATTCGTTCCCTTCTTAAACATTTGCAAGGCTCACCGCACAGCAGTCCGCATTGGTGTCAACCATGGTTCTCTCTCCGACCGCATCATGTCACGTTATGGCGATACACCAGAGGGAATGGTCGAGTCTTGCATGGAATTTCTGCGCATTTGTGTGCGCGAGAACTTCTTCGACGTGGTAATATCCATCAAGGCCAGCAACACGGTCGTCATGGTTCGCACGGTACGCCTGTTGGTACAGGTGATGGAGCAGGAAGGCATGCGGTTCCCGTTACATCTCGGCGTGACCGAGGCTGGTGAGGGAGAAGACGGACGCATCAAGTCTGCCGTTGGCATTGGCGCCCTGCTGTGCGAAGGAATCGGCGACACCATCCGCGTGTCACTCAGCGAGGCACCCGAACGAGAGATACCAGTGGCGCGTCAGATGGTGTCCATGATAGAAGAGTGTGCGCAACTGCGTGCCCAGGTTGCTTCCACCATCCAGAACGACCAAGCGACGTTGGTGTTGCATGAGACCGACTGGGAAACGCTGCAGTTGAAGGCAGCCATGGCCGTCGGTGCTTTATTCATCGATCAGCAGGCACACCAACTGACCATCGTAAACGATGGCTTTGACGCGGCACGCCTGCGCCTGTTGGCCGATGCCATCCTGCAGGCTGCCCGCGTCAAGTTTACAAAACCAGAGTTCATCTCCTGTCCGGGATGTGGCCGCACACTGTATAATCTGGAGGAGACAATAGCCCGCATCAAGTCGGCCATTTTGACGAAGGCATCGGAAAATCCGCGCTTTCGTACCTTGAAAATCGGCATCATGGGGTGTATCGTAAACGGGCCGGGAGAAATGGCCGATGCAGATTATGGCTATGTCGGTGCAGCGGTTGGCAAGGTGAGCCTGTATAAGCAAAAGCGATGTGTCGAGAAAAACATCCCCGAGGCAGAAGCCGTCGACCGCCTGCTTGCCTTCATCGCAGACGACATGAAATTCTAATTGGACCCTAAGGACCCTAAGGACCTTAAAGACCTTAAAGACCCTAAAGACCCTAAAGACTTTAATCTTTTTCACTTTCACATGGAACAAGTACTTTATGTTTACAATTCTCTGACACGCCGCAAGGAAGTGTTCAAACCCCTTCATGCCCCCTTCGTGGGCATGTACGTCTGTGGCCCGACAGTTTATGGGGATGCCCATTTGGGGCATGCACGCCCGGCCATCACGTTCGACATCGTTTTCCGCTACCTGAAACACCTTGGCTACAAGGTGCGCTATGTCCGCAACATTACCGACGTCGGCCATCTTGAGCACGATGCCGACGAGGGAGAGGACAAGATTGCCAAGAAAGCCCGTCTGGAACAACTCGAACCCATGGAGGTGGCCCAATACTATACCAACCGCTACCACGAAGCCATGGATGCCCTCAACGTGTTGCCACCCAGCATCGAGCCGCATGCCACAGGGCATATCATCGAACAGATTCAGTTGGTCCGCGAGATTCTTGACAATGGCTTCGCGTATGAAAGCAATGGCTCCGTCTACTTCGACGTGGAGAAATATAACCAAAAGCATCACTATGGCGTGCTCTCGGGACGCAACCTTGACGACATCATCAACAAGTCACGCGACCTGGCCGGTACGGACGAAAAGCGTAACCAGGCCGACTTTGCCCTTTGGAAAGCCGCCCAGCCCGAACACATCATGCGGTGGCCAAGCCCGTGGAGCGACGGATTCCCCGGCTGGCACTGCGAATGTACCGCCATGGGACGCAAGTATCTGGGCGACCACTTCGACATCCACGGAGGAGGCATGGACCTCGTCTTCCCCCACCACGAATGCGAGATTGCCCAGGCCGTGGCCAGCCAGGGCGACCCGATGGTGCACTACTGGATTCACAACAACATGATTACCATCAATGGGCAGAAGATGGGCAAGTCGCTCGGCAATTTCATCACACTGCCCGAGTTCTTCAGTGGCAGCCATGAAAAACTGACACAGCCCTATGCACCCATGACCATTCGTTTCTTCATCCTTCAGGCTCACTATCGTTCCACGGTGGACTTCTCCAACGAGGCACTGCAGGCAGCCGAGAAAGGACTGGAAAAACTGCTCAACGCCATTGCCGACCTCGAACGGGTACAACCAGCCGACCAGTGCGATGCCGACACCGAGCGATTCGTCAACTCACTTCGCCAACGTTGCTACGACGCCATGAACGACGACTTTGCCACACCGCTCGTCATTAGCCATCTGTTCGAGGCAGCCACCACCGTCAACAAACTCGTCGACCACAAGGCCGCCATCTGTGCCGACTGCCTTCGCGAACTGCACGATGTGCTCCACCTCTTTGCCTTCGACCTCCTTGGCCTGCGTGCCACGGCCTCGGCCGGTGCTGCCGACAACCCCGCACGTGAAGAAGCCTTTGGCCATGTGGTCGACATGCTTCTCCAGCAGCGTCTCAAGGCGAAAGCCAACAAGGATTGGGCGACCAGTGACCTCATCCGTGACGAACTCACACGTCTTGGGTTCGAAATCAAGGACACCAAAGATGGCTTCACCTGGAAACTCAACAAATGATTCATAGAGATAATGTTCAATCGTGCCGGCAGGCACATGTTCAGGAATGACATCACCCTGTCAGTCGAATAATCCCTTGTCTTATGGAAAAACTGAATAAACTGTTTTTGACGCTGTCGCTCATCATTTGCATTGTGTGTTTCGGTGCCAGCGTGTGGATGTCCGTGGTCCTGCACGATACCGTTTCCTATGGCATCACGGTCCTCTTCTTCTTCGCAGCCCTCTGGCTTTGCGTCAATGTGTGGCGCAGCAGAAAAGGACAATGACCCCTCCCGTCCCTTTCCGTCCTCATCTCGCACGTGCGCACGCGCACGTGCTTTTTTTATTTATTCAACTATCGCTTTTATTTATTCAACTATCGCAAGTTCCGCAAAGACGGTCTGAAAGGCCAGAAAGCACCCAGCCCAGGGCATCGCCCTGGGTATAGATGTCACACCACCAACGCAGCCCTGTAGGGGTGACCGAAAAAGTTCTTTCGCCCCCACAGGGCTCTGTTTTCTTATCCTGCTGATACAGGGGTTACACCCCTGCCTGTGTTCTAACGCCCCTACGGGGCTAATTCCCAGCATGTTCATTACCTGCGAAAGTTGAATTTAATTTATTTTCCCATTGCACGTAGTTCCTGTCCCCCCGATAACGGGGGAACCGAAGGAACAGCGAGAGCAATGCCGAACCACGTTCGAGCATTGCCGAGTCGTGACTGAGGAAGACAAAGTCAACCGAAGGAACAGCGAGAGCAATGCCGAACCACGTTTGAGCATTGCCGAGTCGTGACTGAGGAAGACACAGTCAACCGAAGGGGGCCAGGGGCGTGCCCCGTCTCAGAAAGAACCTCTCAGAAAGAACCGAGGGGGGTGTGGCCTTGCCCCGTCTCGGATGCGCGGAACAATTATTTCTTCAGCGCAGAGAAAATAAAACCCTGGCACAGTGGAAATAATTAAACGAACCTTCGTTTCTGAAAAAACGAAGGTTCGTTTTAGTGAAAACGAAGGTTCGTTTTAGGAAAAACGCAGGTTCGTTTTTGCAAAAATGAAGGTTCGTTTTTATATGAATGAAGGTCCGTTTTTCCTAAAATGAAGTTTCGTTTATTGTAAAACGAAGTTTCGTTTTGAAATTTTGTGTTAGGATGCGTTGAATTTTGTGTTAAGATGCGTTGCATTTTATGTTAAGATGCGTTGCATTTTATGTTAAGATGCGTTGCATTTTATGTTAGGATGCGTTGAATTTTGTGTTTCTCCGACGCTTTCGTTCGTCGAGAGAAATCAAAAACAACAGAGTCAAATCTTTCAGGATTTTTGTCTGATTTGCATAGATTTGCCAGTTTCCTTTGCGGGCAAATCGAGTAAACGTGATGAATTGCCGCAGGCGACTTGGAATGATGAAAGACAACGATGACAACTCGGGCTCACTTTTTGCATGTTTCTTGCACAGATTCTCTCCTTATGCGTTCCTTTCCGTCAAAAAACACCTGCAAATCTGCGCTTTTAATATTTTTTAACACCTGTTTGCGTTCCGTTCTTCTGTTTTTCTGTAAATTTGCCACAAAAATTGCACCAGTAGTATTCTGCTGAAGTGAGGAGTCGTGTCAGTACACCCATCTGCGTCCCTCCACTACTGTAGATTTTTAAGCAATGGCACAGCGTAAGACATTCAAATATCTTTTGTGTCGCTCTGTTGTAAACACAGACGCAACAACAAAAAAAATAAATCAACGAGACAGAATAGAAACAACAAATTGATTAACTAATAATTAACAACAATGAAAAGAAAACTACTTTTCGCGGTGATGACGTTCATCATCGGTGCGTGGGCACTCAGTGCCAGCGCACAGGAAGACGTGACGGATCAGTATCTTACGAATGCGAATCTGTCAAGTCTTGAAGGTTGGACACAGGGTGGCTACACTGCCTGGAAAACAGACGGTGCAGTGCCTGTGATCGAGTTCTGGAACTGGAGCAACCAGTTTAACTTTTCTCAGACGGTGACGTTGCCTGCAGGTAACTACCGCATTGCTGTCAATTCATTCTACCGTGAAAGTTGGACAGGTAACGGAACCAACAACAACATGGCTTGGATTTTCGCAGGTTCACAGACCAAGAACGTGGTTGCCCTCAATTCAATGAACGACCTGAGTGGCTATACTGGCAGCAATGACTTGTATAAGGCTGCTACGGCTTTCTCACAAGGTAAATTCTCCAACGAGTTCGACTTCGACCTCACCGAAGAAACCTCCATTGAGTTGGGCTTCAAAGGTACTTGCCCCAATGGTGGCTGGTGTATCCTCGGTCCTGTTAAATTGTACAAGTACAGCCTTGAGGACTATCTCGTGGACTATCGCGCCAAGGTGGCCGAAGCACAGGCTATGAACGAAGACGATATGTTCTCTCAGGCTTGGAGCAACCTTCAGACTGCCATTGTCGACGAATCGACATTCAGCCTTGTGAGCGAAGTGACTGCCGCCATCAACACGCTGTCGGCTGCCATCAATGCCGCCAACACCTCGATTTCCGTTAAGTCGTCTGCTGGTGACAAACTTTCCAAGATGAAGGAAGTGGTTGATGCCACCAACTTCTACACAGCAGCAGCCTACGAGGATTACTACGGACAGTGGAAAGCCAAGTACGATGCCGAAACACTCACCGAAACCGAGGCTTCGGGCCTGCAGGATCCGTATGCTACTACAGGATGGCACGACAGCATCACTGTGGATGATTTCTTGATGTCCAGTTGGGACGCTCCTGCTGATTTCGGCGGTGCCTACTACATCAATACATGGTCGAACGAAGACAACAACAACGGTTTTGCCACTCCGTTCTTCGAGTACTGGGTAGGCAGCGGCTCGCTGGCAGCACGCACCATGACTGCCACCATGACAGGCCTGGATGCCAACCAACTCTATTCGGTTGAAATCCTTGCCCGTACGCAAGTCAGCGGTACGAAAGTTGACAACAGCATCACCATGCAGGTGGGCAATGGCACAGCCGTCGACCTGACCGCAGGCTCTCTGATTGCTGGCACACGCTACATGGGTACCTTTACCGCCATTGGTACTTCGGATGCCAGCGGTAACCTTGTCGTTACGCTCAATGTAGATGCCGAAAGCGGAATCAGTTGGCTGTCATGGAAGAACCTGAAATACACCGCCATCGACGACGAGCGCATTCCTTACGCTGAGCAGTTGGCACAGGTGGTTGCCAACGCCAAGAGCCTGTCGACAACCCTTAGCGTGCCCAGCGGCGTACTGACAACTCTTTACGATGCTGCTGACACCTACGAAGGCTATACCTACACATCGCTCCCAGACGTAGCCGCATTCGAGGCTGCCATTGCAGAAGTGAACGCAGCCATCGCCGATGCACAGGAGGCAGAGACGACCTATGCCAATTATCAGACGCTGCACGGCTATGCAGAGACTCTCCTCGCCGTCGACTATGTTGACCTCGTGGCTGACGCACACACCACATATGCCGCCGCCGTCACCGAGCCTACGCTCAACACCAAGGCCGAAATCGATGCTGCCTACTCTGCTCTCTATGAGGCTACCATGACCTACGTGGCCAATGCCGATCCTGCAACAGGCGAACGCTTCGACCTCACCTTCCTGCTTGTCAATCCGGACGTAACGTCGTTCTGGGATGGCACTTGGGGTATCGTTCCTGCTGGTTGGTACACAGACCAGACGGGTGGTAACTTCCAGGTAATGTCCAACAACTCGATGGGTCCTGACGGCGAAGTATTCATTGAATACTGGAGTGAGTTGCCTAAAACCAGCGGTTTTGTTCTCTATCAGAAGGCTACTCTGCCAGTTGGTACTTATAAGATGACGGGCCGTGTAGGTCTGCAACAGAATGTTGACGGCACCACTGCCAACATGACCTTCTCTGCCAACGAAACAGATGGTTCTCTGATTGCCGTTGGAACTCTTGCTGACCAAGAAGTCGAGTTCATCAACACGACTGAGCAGGAAGTGAAGATTGGTCTGAAGGCTCAGTCTGGTAACTGCTACCGCTGGATTGGTATCAACAAAATCCAGATGTTCAAAGTTCCGACAGACAACGCCGAATATGCCATTGGCGTAACGGCTCAGAACGCTACTGTGGCAGTCACTGTGGACGGTGCGGTTGCTGCCGCAGCCAAGAAACTGGAAGCCGTGACAGTCACTGTGACTATCGATGAAGGCTGTCTGCTTGATGCCTTTACAATCACCTACGTTGACGGTGACAACAACACGCAGACCATCACACCGACCGACCTCGGCGGTGGTGCTTACACCTTCCAGATGCCAGCCTACGACGTGACCATCGCCGTGACGGCTACTGTCGACAAGACTGCCCTGAACGAAGCCATCGCCGCTGCTACCATCGTCGACGGTACTGTTCCTGCCATCATCTACAGTCCTTATGCTACGGCTCTGGCCGATGCACAGACTGTCAGTGCCGATGATGCTGCTACAGTTGCACAGGTTGTTGCAGCAACTAGCGCTCTCACACAGTCTACAGCCTCTGCTCAGGCCTTTGTTGAGCCTTACGCTGCCTTCCTCGAACTGAAGGCCTATGCCGAATACAACAGCAATGTAGATAGCGATGCAGACGCAGCAGACACTCAAGACTTCGCAACTGCCATCACAACTGCTCAGACCGATGCCGATGCTGCAACGACCGTTGAGGCTGTTGAGGCTGTTTCAGCACAGTTGAAGAGCACCATGACGGATTACGTCAATAACAACGAACCAGTTGGAACTGGAAAGTTCAACCTCACATTCATGCTCACCAACCCGAACCTTGAAGCCTTCACAAACTGGGCTGGGGTCGAAGGCTGGGCTTCTGAGCAGAGTGACGGCAACAAGCAGAAGATGACCAACGATGGTGCTACATCTGCTGACGGCACTAAGACTGCATTCTATGAATATTGGTCGAATCCTGCCAAGACAAATGGACTCTTCAACCTCTATACGACCGTCAACCTTGTTGCGGGTACGTATGAGATGAGTTGCTATGCTTTCGCAAAGGATCAGTATGCTGGAACATACGGTGCCGGTATCTATTTCTACGCCAACGACACGCAGGGTTCTCAGGTTACTTCGGACAGACTGTCGCAGCAGAGCGTTGAGTTCGTCAACAGCGCAACTCAGGATGTGAAGATTGGTTTGAAGTCGACCAGCGGAAACACCTACAACTGGATGGGTATCGGTTACCTCGAACTCTACAAGATTCCTGCCAAGACCTATGAATTTGGTGCGGATTCATGGGATCCGACAACCACCGGTGCCGGTGACGTGACACTCAACCGTTCTATCAATGTAGGTTGGAACGCCTACATCCTGCCGTTCAACATGAACCAGGATGAAGTTGAAAACTACTTCGGAGAAGGCTCACTCGTGAAACTCGTGAAGGATTTCGACGCTGATACAGAGGTACTGACATTCGAGACCATCGACGGCTTCCGAGCCAATGTGCCCTGCCTCATCAAGGCTACCCGGGCCGCGGCATCCGGCACTGTCATTGAAGGCCGCACCATCGTGGCAGCAACCGACTATGATGACGAAACAAATACTGTGACCTATGCTGGTACAGAAGTGACGATGACTGGTTGCTATGCTGATGAAACCAACGTTCCTGCAAATGGTATCTTTGTTCAGAATGCCGGATTGGTCTACAACGAAGGAGACGGAAGCGGCGCCTCCTATGTCTACAGTACCCGTACCTACATCACACTCAACGGTTGGACACCTGGTGAAGCCGGCATTAAGGGTCTTCACATCAACTTCGGCGACGATGCAGAATCGACAGGAATTGCCACTATCGAAAACGGTGAACTGAAGATTTACACTGGCAAGACTTACGACCTGAGTGGCCGCGAAGTGAAGAATCCGACTAAGGGTCTCTACATCATCGATGGTAAGAAAGTTCTGCTTAAGTGAGAATAAAAATTGAGTTTGTCCGGAGTTCTGACTAAGGTGAAGAACTCCGGGCAAGACTCAACGTTTTCTTGAAGAATTATTTAAATTAACTTGATATGAACATGAAAAAGTATATTCAACCTGCTATCGAATTAGAACGTTCTGAGTTCGAAGAAGAAGTGATGCTTTCCGCCAGCGGTGATGATATCGTTGGAGGTATTGGTGAAGGTGACATCCACCAACGCGGTGAAATTTTAAACGAAGAACCCAACGGCTGGAAAGACGGCCTGTGGTAAAACAACCCAAAAGCGGGACTGCAACACACCGATGTTGCAGCCCCACTTGCTGTTATCCCACACAGATTACACGGATTTTTTCGTGAAAACTGATGCGATTTTCCTATTGCTCGTATTTTCCCCACGTCTCTACGAGCAATGGGAAAAATACGAGAAATGGAAATAATAAGGGCAATAATAACTAATACGGCCAATGAAAATACAACAAAACTTTTTGTGGAAATTATTTGTCTTTATCGCCATAAATTTACTAACTTTGCCGCGAAAATTGCATAATTAAGTGGTTTTACACGAAACAACGGCTTTTTTGTGCATAATTAGTGTGTTTATTCAAACCCTTTTTTTATTCAAACAAAGATGAAACATTTACTTTGTGCGGTGCTTTGCATCGCCACCGTGCTTGGAGGAGTCAACCTTCACGCACAAACCAATCTCCTTGCCGATTGGGACGGAGGTAGCAATACTGCGTCGCCATCGACATTTGGCTGGACTTCTTCTGCCAACAGGACCTTGAATGCTCGTAATGCAGGGAGTGGCATTCGTATGATGACCACCTATTCTGGTTACAATTTGGAAGATGGCACAGCCTATTCTTATTCTGAATCATCTGACCCAAGCAGCGTTATTTTTTGGGTGCGCTACAATACGCCAGGTGAATCGTTCACTTATACATTCAATGGTGCAGAAGGTGGAAAATACTACAAGTTTACTGGTCTTGTAGGTTGGCATAACAATGGCAGCAATCCTACCATGACTGTAAAGTTGAACAATGGAAGTGCTACTTTGGCCACTGTGTCAAAAGCAATCACAGCAAAACAGACGTTGTATGAAGTTGAGGCACAATTCAAGATGCCAGACGCGGTAACAACCTCAACGAATCTTTCACTTGTGTTCACATGTAGCACAACTGGAGACTGTATGGAAGCCATCTCTGCCTTGAAAATGGTAGAAGTCGTAGTCAAGGATGTTTTGCTGGCTGCAATTACCGCTGCCACGAATGCCAATGAAACGTTGAATGATGCCACCCTCACCGAAGCCATAGCCACGGCTCAGGCTGTGTATGACGATGCCACGGTTTCGCAGGAAGATGTGAACAATGCCGCCGCTACGCTGAACACAGCCGTCATGCTGGCAATGTCTGCTGCAGGCGATGCTACCTTCCTGATAACTAACCCCGGTTTTGAGTCTTGTACAGAGACAACAAGCAATGTCGCTGCCTCAGGCAGTGCCGCTCCCCTCGATATTAGCGGTGAATGGACACAGGCTTCCTCGGCTGCTTGGTGTTCGTCTGCCGTTGTTACCTATGGTGGCAGCGGAAAGGTGAATGGTGCCAGTGCTCCGGCTACTGACAATGCTGGCAACACGGGTAAGACGCTTGGTGTGTCGGTTGGATGGGGTGGAACGGTAACTTATCGTTCTGCTGCACTCACACTGCCTGCAGGTGCCTATACGTTGACGATTCATGCAAACAACCAATTAAGCGGCGTAACTCAGTTTACTTCAAAGAACGGCTTTATTGCTACCAACGGCACTGAATATCTTTCGACGAAAACTTCCTTCACCTACAATACCTGGACGGAAGATGTTATCTCCTTTACACTCAACGAGGCTACAGAAGGCTATATTCAGGTAGGAGGTCAGGCTATCAGTGGTGGATCTGGCAGTAATGCCAAGGTATTCTTCGACAATATTACTCTTGGCTACACTTCGTTCCTTGCTGCTGCCAAGTCTGCATGGGATGATGCCGTGGCAGCAGCCGAGGCTGCCCGCGACGATGCGACGTATTCGAATGTAGACGGACAGACACGTGCCGACCTGCTGACCGAACTGGCCAAGTCAGAGCCTACGACCGTGGCGGATTATGAGACGGCTACTGATGCGCTGACTGCTGCTACGACGGCCTTCACGACGGCAAAGGCCGACTGGGACGGCCTGGTGACCGAGATTGCCAAGGCACAGGCCCTGGGCGTGGATGCCACCGACGTGCAGGAGGCCCAGAATGTACTGGCTGCATCGACGACGACGGCTGCTCAGGCCCTCGCTGCCACGCATGACCTGATGGAGGCTGAATATACCTTCGTGACCACTGACTATCCCTATGCTGTGGAACTTGGTACATGGAATACAGAAGGTCCAACGGGATCGCTCAGTTCTCAGCACTACAAAGGTGATGGCTATACGTATCTGGAGCAGTCGAGTTCAGCCTGGAGCCAGAGCAGTTGGACCATCAAGTATGACCAAGACCTGAGCCTGCCCGCAGGTAACTACATCTTCAAGGTGGCTGGTCGTAAGGCTGCCGGTGACGGTGTCACGTTGAGCCTGACCGTTACAAATGGTGAAACTGTTCTTGGAACAGTCAATGACTTCCCCGAAGGTGATACGGGCTATGGTATCGACACCGACGGTGCCACCAACTTCGATCCTTCTGCTACTTATGCAAATAACAATAACGGTCGTGGATGGCAGTGGCGCTATGTGAAGTTCACACTGAGCGAAGATGCTACAGTCAACATCTCTGTCGATGCCGTTGCAACGACCAATTACCAGTGGGTAAGTTTCTGCGATGCCACTGTTCAGACCGACAATGAGGCAGGCTTTGCCCTGATTGACTACAACGTGGCCCTGGCCAATGCACAGGCCGCACAGAGCAACAACGACTATGCCAACGTAGGCGGTGCTGAGAAGGCTGCCCTTGACGCTGCCATTGATGCCGACGGTACGCTCGACAAAACAGACAAGGATGCCATCGAAACGGCTACACAGACATTGAAAGATGCCACAACTGCCTTCACGGCAGCAAAGGACAGTTACGACGCCTATGCCGCTGTAGCAACAACGACCGTTCCCGAACTGGAATATGCTGATGCCACCAAGAAGACTGCGTTGACGACGGCTTTGGCTACGACTCCTGCCGATGCAACAGAGGCTGCTTCACTGGCATCTGCCATCCCGACGGCTCTGCGTGCTTACTACGAGTCTCATGCTTTGGCAGAAAGCGTTTCAGGTGCTGTCAACATGACCAGTGTAATTGTCAATGCAAATAATCCAACGGATAACACAGGATGGACGATAGATGGTAATATGAATAATCCCGCCAGCAACGAGTCATGGACAGATGCTGACGGAACCAACAACCACTCTTATTTCGACGGTGGTAACTGGAGTGCCTCTGCTTGGACCACCAAGATGGAACAAGAAATCGAGTTGCCAGCAGGATTATATCTGCTGACGGCTAAAGGCCGTGCCGCTGAAAATGTGACCTTCACGATGTCAGTAGGTGAGGACGTAGTTAACTTGCCACATCAGAATGCAACAGGCAACGTATTCGACCGCGGATGGGGAGATGCTTCCTTGGAATTTGAGACGGTAGGCCGTCCTGTTACCATTACGGTGACTGCCTCTACTGAAACCCAGCATGAGTGGTTCTCGGTATCAGACTTCCGCCTGATGCAACTGGAGGAACATGAGACTCCCGTTGAAGTGCTGAAGGAACAGTTGCTGGCCAAGATAGAAGAAGCCAATGACGAGAATACGACCGTAAATGTGGGTGACGGAATATTCCAGATTCCTACAACTGCTGCTGAGACCTTTACTTCTGCAGTTTCCACAGCACAGAGTGTCTATGACGACGACGCTGCTACTGCCTCAGAGGTAGAACAAGCCACCAGCGATTTGGCAGATGCTATTACCGCATACGAGTCAACTGAGTTGAATGCCCCTGACGCAATGAAGAAGTATTACATCAAAGTGGCAACCGCAGGTCATGCCAAGGAAGGTAATGCCGTTGTTGCTTCATTGGGCACAACTGGAGCCAACAATCCGACTGGCTACAGTTTCAGTGCATCGGCTGAACCAACCGATTATCTGGCTCAGGCCTGGACTTTCACCAAGGTGAGCGGTAATACCTACCGAATCAGCATAACTATGCCTAATGGCGAAGTTTATCTGACCAACGGTATAAGCAATGGCAGTGCTGCTGGCTGGAATAAATCGCAGATTCAAGGTGCCACTGCATCAGATAATGCTGTTGCATTTACTATTGTTGCATCGGCTACGGATGGAGCCTTCAATATTGTCAATCCTGCTACAGAAAGCACGATTGCTTGCCAAACAAATGGTCCACTTTACACGGAGACAGGAAATGCTGACTTCACCTTGCAAGAGGCTGCCAAGGCCAGCGTAGCCATGACAGTCGGCTCAGGCAAATATGCTTCACGCATCTTCCCATTCATTCCTGAAACCACGACAGGACTGACCTACTATAGTTGTGAAGTGATGGATGAGAACGGCGTAGACCTCGTACTGGTTGAGCAGACCGAACCTCAGGCCAATACACCTTACATAATTGAGGCAACGGCTGATGTAGCCGAGACGTTTGAAGGTTACGGAATGGCCTCCAAAGGCGAATATGAAGTCGGTCTGCTGACAGGTGTATTCGTTGCCAAGGAAGGCGTGGCTTCTGATAGCGAAAAGAATATTTATGTGCTGCAGACTCAGAATGGTGTGCAAGCCTTCCACAAGGTGGAGACTGCTATGAAGATTCCTGCCTACCGTCTTTATCTGACACTGTCTGCCAGTTCGGAAGTGAAGTCGCTCGGTTTCCGCAAGGCTGAAGAGTCAACCGGCATCAGCGCACTGGAAGTGCTGACCAGCGGAAATGCCCGCATCTACAACACTTCGGGCGTGCGTCAGAACAACTTGCAGAAGGGTCTGAACATCATTCAGACTGAGGACGGCACAACGAGAAAGGTGTTCGTAAAGTAATTCCCTAAACAACAGATAAGATTATGAAGAAACTTTATATGATGCCGCACATTCAGCGTGTGACGCTAAGTACGGACGACAACATCCTGCTGGGTATCGACGACAGTCCTGCCGTGGGCAGTGGCGTTGATGTTCACCGTCGTGAAGAATTCTATGACAACCCTTCTCAGGACGGGAAGGATAAAGATTCCGATGGCTGGAAAATCGGCCTTTGGTAAGACAACCTGAAGCGGGG
>FLNU01002346.1_pt1 | contig 34406 bp, 23 predicted proteins | sample 1140361 | NCBI WGS metagenome assembly FLNU01 (sample SAMEA3878206, study PRJEB12797) | bioreactor metagenome | biome: Moose rumen | place: Sweden | collected 2011-10 | reverse complement strand
CAACGAAAGGCATAGCCGAAGCGAAGCCTAACGGGCGCGGCCAGGTGGTCATCTGCACGGGGAAAGAGATAAGCAGGAAAACGCGACCTATCAACGCGGGATTAAACGGGTTCTGACCCAAACCGCCGAACGTCATTTTACCTACGCCGATAGCAACTAACGCACCGATGATAACCATCCAAACAGGGAGGTTGCTCGGGAGATTAAAGGCAAGTAGCAGACCCGTCACGATTGCTGAGCAATCGCCCAAAGTAGGTTGTTGTTTGAGAATAAATTTGGCAATGAGCCATTCAAATAAAACGCACGATACTATTGATACCGTGCTAACAATAAGTGCCCCCCAACCAAATGCGGCAACTGATACTACAAATGCCGGTATAAGGGCAATAATCACATTCAACATGTTACGACGCACACTGTCAGAAGAATGCACATGCGGCGCCGCCGATACAATGAGTTTGTCCATATTGTGAATTTATTATTTAATTCGGAATATTGTCGTTTTTATGTCGCAGGCGAAAAGAAATCTCCACAGGAGAGGAAATGTCCCGATTTTCGCACATAACAAGCCCACTAACACATAATTACTACAAAATTACAACTTTTTTACGATACAAGCAAGAAAATAATTAATTTTTTTTGACCATCGGATTAGAAAGGAACACACCGGTGACGATAGCACCTTGGTGTGTTCCTTCCTTCCGATTTTTGCTCTTTGCTCAGTATCCTTGCTATGTCGAGTGCTTATAGTCGATTGGGGAGTCGGTTATAGAATTCAGTAACTGCTATTATACCTTGGCGGAATATATTGAGGTCCATTGACTCGTTGGGCGAGTGGATAGCGTTCTCCTCTAAGCCGAAGCCCATAAGTATGGTTTTCTTTTCCAGTATCTGCTCAAAGTCGGCAATGATGGGGATACTGCCGCCTCTTCTCGCCGCCACCGGTTTCTTTCCGAACGCCTTTTCGAATGCCTCAGCCGCTGCTTGATAGGCGGGCAAGTCGATGGGGCACACATATCCTGCTCCGCCGTGCATCGGTGTCACCTTTACCTTGACTGATTGTGGTGCGATTGTTCGGATATACTCTGCGAACTGCTCAGATATAGTGTGGTGGTCTTGATTAGGCACGAGTCGGCAACTTACTTTGGCGTATGCCTTGCTCGGTATAACCGTTTTGCTGCCTTCACCGGTGTATCCACCCCAAATGCCGCAGATGTCGAACGAAGGTCGGCAAGAGTTGCGCTCTAAGGTCGAATAACCTTCTTCACCTGCAACGGCATCGATACCTATGGCTGATTTATATTGCTCTTCCGAGAACGGGATTGACTGAATCATCTCTTTTTCTTCTGCGGATAGCGGCAGAACATCGTCGTAGAAGTGCGGGATAGTTATCTTACCGTGTTCGTCGGTTATGGTAGCCAGCATCTTGCATAGCACATTAATCGGATTGGCGACTGCCCCTCCGAAATGTCCGGAATGAAGGTCGCGATTCGGACCTGTTACCTCAATCTGCCAATAAGCGAGACCGCGCAGACCTGTGGTGATAGAAGGGATGTCGCGACTAATCATTGAGGTGTCGGACACGAGGATAATATCGCATTTAAGCAGTTCTTTATGTTCGAGCATAAAGGGCGTGAGGGCAGGCGAGCCTATCTCTTCTTCTCCTTCAAGAATAAACTTAACATTGCATTTGAGCCGATTATGTTTGCGAAGATACTCGAATGCTGCGTATTGTATGAAACTCTGACCTTTATCGTCGTCTGCACCTCGTGCGTATAGTTTTGCGTCTTTCACTATTGGCTCGAACGGGTTGCTGCGCCATTGCTCTAACGGTTCGACGGGCATAACATCGTAGTGCCCATAGACGAGCACTGTCGGAGCGCAGGTGTCGGTCATATATTCGGCATAGACGATAGGATTACCCGTTGTGGGCATAACATCTGCTTTCTGCATTCCTGCTTTGAGCAGAAGTTCGCGCCACCTTTCCGCGCAGGCGTACATATCGCTTTTATGGCTTGCTTCGCACGATATTGAGGGGATACGCAAAAGAGACGACCATTCGTCAATGATACGAGGCATCTCTTGTTCTAAATATTGCTCTATTTCCATAGTTTATGAATTGATTCTCTTATTGCGATAGAGGGGAATAGCGGAAAGAGGAAAGCGAAGTTTTCTGCTATTTGCCCTAATACTCTTATTATCTGCATAATGCGATTGGCGGGGCGCTTCATTAAGTGGAAATAATGTTGTTTTCTGCCTCCGTGTCCGTCGCGCAAAATGAGGGTGTCTAATTTTTTCGCAAGGTGTCGGTATTTGTCGGTGTAGAGCGGCATTGTATCTTCAGGCAGTTGCAGTCGCTTGCAGACTAAGTATCCGAGTGCTTGCCATGGTTTGAGAAGATGCAGTGCGGTGAGTTGTCGGCGTAACTTTTGCGGGTCGATATAGTCTTTTGATTCTCGCAGTGTCAGAGCCCAATCGGTCAGTTGCCGCCAACTGCAACCGGTGGAGATGAAGTGGTGCCACAGGTGCACGAAGATATATATGGCGTTGAATGCCGGCTCAGGCGTGCGTAGGGAAGTACCGGCTATTGTGCCTAAATTTTTTGTCATACCTTCTGCCTCAAGGCTGAGCCAGTAAAGGGTATCTTTTTCCGCTGTAAATTCTGCTGTTTGGTGGTGTAACTCCACTATCAGACTCATGTCCTCTTTCGGGATGAAGATAAAGTGCTTACTGCCTTCTTCCTCTGACTGCCAAAAGGAGTTTGGGTAGGCGTTTCTCAGCAATTCGCAAGCCTCGTGGTAGCGTTCTTTGCCTACATACAGGTCCACATCTCCTTGTTCTCTAAGGTCGGGGTTACCATAAAGGACGGCGAGTGAGTAGCCTTTCATCAGTACGACGGGAATATTGTTATCTTGCAGGATTTTAACGATATTCATCATCCATTTGCCTCGCGTCATTTGTGCTTGAATATTATAGGCATACTGCGCTTGCAACCATTTTCGCAGATTGGGATCCACTTGTTCGTTGTTCAGTAGTGCTCCGGCGTGCAGTGCCACGGTTGATTGTTTGGCGGCAATCTGCATAATCTGCTTATAGTCGCTTGAAAGGTCGTTTTCACGCGAATTAAAGAGCGTTTGGCGAATAATAGCAAAATATGATGAGGTGTAGTCCATCCTATCGTCTTTTCCGTTCTTTCCGTACTCGTTCTACTCAGTAATACCTGCATCCTGCCATTTGTGTATCAGAGTCGTGGCATCGCTGAGTGCCTGCTCATGAGTAACATCGTATTCGGCGCAGAGCAGATCAGCCATTGCTTCTGCATCGAAGTCCTTGTCGGTGAGGTTTCTGTAGAGGTATGCCGCTGATTCGTTCATGGTTAGCATCTTATTGAAATTGATGACCTCTGCACCTTCGGCAATTAAGATAAAGTCAGGTCCTAACGGTCTGAGAGTAAATCCGTGTTTTAGTTTCATAACTTATTATTTTTCTTTGTCGGCGAATTAGAAGAATTTGGCGAAAAAAACTTCGTTTTTTTTGTTTTTTGGTCAACAATTACCCACAATTACCCACAATTATACAATTACCCACAATTATCCAAAAATTAAAATTTTTGGCGAAATAAGCGGGAATGTTTAGTTACTTATCACTTTTCTGTATATTTTCAGCAGATATCGCCGAAAGGGGTAGAGTCGTTGCCACAGTCGTGCTTTGCTGAGGTGTTTCTTCTGCCCGTTTGGGCGTTTTATTGCTATTACTTTTGCGATTATGTCGCTTTCAGTGCAGTATTCCTCGCCTACTATATTTCCGTCGCCTCGGAGAGTAAGGTTGTGTCCGTCTTTTTTAATGAGGCGATGAAGAACATACTGTTGCTGCCGAGGAAGTAAGGCGAGTAGTATGTCACCGGTGTTGAGTTCGTCGGGTGCTGATAGCACAACGCTGTCCTCTCCTCCCCTAATAAAGGGCAACATACTATTTCCCGTAGGGGTTATCTCTACCTCTTTTCCCTCGGAGATGAGACTCTTGACTTGTGGGAAAAATATGTCGTTATTAAGGATTTTCACGGTCGTTTAAATATGCGGTAACAGGGCAGCCGCATTACGGGCAAGATTATTAATTTTCGAAGGCATTGAAACCTTGTGCTTTGAGGGCAATTTCCGCGCCGCTTCGTGTTATGAGGTTGCAGCCTTGTTCTGCCTTCTGCATATATCCGATGAGCGATACATCTTGCATAGGCAGAATCTTATCGTAATCTTGTTGTGCAATAGTGAATAGCAGTTCGTAGTCCTCGCCTCCGTTGAGCACGCAGGTTACTATATCCATATTCATTTCCTCTGCCATTGCTGCCGTTTCGTAGTCGATGGGTAGTTTGTCGGCAAAGACTGAGCAACCGGTGCCTGATGCTTTGCACAGGTGCAGCAATTCACTACTCAGTCCGTCGCTGATATCAATCATCGATGTGGGTTTGATACCGGCAGTTTTGAGAGCCTCGATAATATCTTTTCGTGCTTCGGGTTTGAGTTGTCGTTCGAGGATATACTCTTTTCCCTCGAAGGCTTTTTGTGCCAAGTCGGGATTATTATATGCCGCTATGCGCTCTCTCTCCAGCAGTTGCAATCCCATATAGGCAGCACCGAGGTTACCTGTGCAGCAGATGATATCGTTGGGTTTGGCACCGCTGCGGGTTACTAAATTCTCTTGTTTGACTTCACCGAGGCAGGTGATAGAAATCGTCAGTCCCGTCATTGATGAAGTGGTGTCTCCGCCGACTATATCAACGCCGTATTCAGAGCATGCGAGTCTGATACCGCTGTATAACTCGTCAATGTCCTCTACTGAAAATCGTTTGGATATACCTAATGCCACGAGCAAGGAAGTAGGTCTGCCGTTCATGGCGTATATATCGGAGATATTGACGACGGCAGCCTTGTATCCGAGGTGTTTGAGCGGCACATATTCGAGGTTGAAGTGCACTCCTTCCAAGAGGATATCGGTTGTGGCGAGTGTGCGGTATGACTTGTGGTCTATTGCAGCGGCATCATCGCCTATGCCTAATTTAGTGGATGCGTTTTGGGGGTGTATAGCTTTGGTGAAGTGGTCAATAAGACCGAATTCGCCGAGTGTGCTGATGTCTGTTCTTGCCATAATATTATGAATTCATAGAGGCGAGGAATTCGTCGTTGTTCTTCGTCCTCTCCATTTTCTCTTTCAAGAATTCCATTGCCTCAATGGGGTTCATATTGCTCAGATGTCGGCGCAGAACAATCATTCGGCTGAGGATTTCAGGCGGCAGCAGTAAGTCGTCGCGGCGTGTGGACGATGCCATAATATCCACGGCGGGGAAGATGCGTTTGTTGGAAAGACGGCGGTCTAATTGCAGTTCCATATTTCCCGTTCCTTTAAACTCTTCGAAGATAAGGTCGTCCATTTTCGAGCCTGTCTCGGTGAGTGCTGTTGCGATGATAGTGAGCGAACCGCCGTTTTCAATGTTTCGTGCGGCACCGAAGAAGCGTTTAGGTCTATGTAGTGCTGATGCCTCTACGCCACCTGACAGCACTTTTCCGCTTGCGGGGGCGACAGTGTTATATGCACGGGCGAGACGGGTGATAGAGTCGAGAAGAATAACCACATCGTGTCCACACTCTACTAAGCGTTTTGCTTTCTCATGCACTATATTCGCCACTTTGACGTGATTTTCAGCGGGTTCATCGAAGGTGGATGCGATAACCTCTGCCTTGACGGAGCGTTGCATATCTGTTACCTCTTCGGGGCGTTCGTCAATAAGCAGCACTATCATAAACACCTCAGGGTGATTGGCTGCAATAGCGTTTGCGATATTCTTGAGTAACACCGTCTTACCTGTTTTCGGTTGCGCCACGATAAGTCCTCGTTGCCCTTTACCTATTGGGGCGAAGAGGTCGATGATGCGGCAACTGAGCGGGTCGTTGACGCCGGTGCATAGTTTGAATTTCTGATTAGGGAAGAGCGGGGTGAGATGCTCGAATGAAACGCGGTCGCGTGCCTCGGCTGGTGTCAGTCCGTTGACGCGAAGCACCTTGTTCATAGGGAAGAATTTGTCGCCCTCTCTCGGGGGGCGTATCGAGCAATAGATAGTGTCGCCCGTTTTTAGTCCGTACTGCTTTATCTGCTGTTGTGATACATAGATATCGTCGGGCGAGGTGATGTAGTTATAGTCCGGTGAGCGCAGGAAACCGAAGCCGTCGTTGGTTGCCTCGAGCGTGCCGTAGCCCGTTATTGAATCGCCGAAGTCGAAGTCGGCAGACTCTCTTTTCTGTCCTGCTTCTTTGTTTTTATCTTTGGCACCTTTCTCCTCCTTGTTTTTATCTTTTGCGCCTTTCTCCTCTTTGTTTTTATCTTTGGCACCTTTCTCCTCTTTGTATTTATTGTCTTCGGAGAATGCCATCATCGCTGCTTCTTTTGCTGCGGCAACGGCGTTGTCAGCATCGGGAGTGATATTTGTTATCGGCTCTTGCTCAGGCTCTTGTTCCGACAAGCGTTCAAACAGTCCGTCTCTGTCGCTTATATCCTGCTTGATTTGTTCTTCTGCTTCTAACAGCGATTGTTCGGTGAACAGCGGTTGGGCGGCAGGTGCTATATTGGTAACAGTTTTCTTCTTGCGTTGCTTGCGTTCGCTGAGTCGTGCCTGTTCCTCTTCTTGCTGCTTTTTCTGCTCGGCAAGCACTTCTGCTTCTTCCTCTCCGCTCAGTGCCTGCTTGCCCCTTTTAACACGGGATAGGGACACATGTTCGACTTTGGGTTGGATGCGCGAGCGGCGTTTTTTCTCCGTCTTCTCTTCACGAGCATCGACTTGGGCTTGAACATCATCTGCGTGAAGATCAGCCTCTTTGTCAAGGATAGAATAGATAATACTGCGTCTGTCGGCAGAGCGCGTCTTAATTTTTAACTCAGATGCAATATGCCCAAGTTCATCTTGCGACAACTGCTCTAATTGGGATAAAGTGTAAGCCATTTATAATGAAAAATTTTAGTCAGGAATTTTATTAGAGTGCAAATATTATTCGAGTACGGGAATAGGCGAAGTTGCCTTAGTTACGCAATTATTGTCTATAACGCGGCAACTTTATTGCCGTACGATAATAAAAAGAGCAAAAACTCGATTAATAAGACTAATAAAAACAAGTGTGAAACTTGCGGAAAGAAGATATATATCCCGCTTGCTTTGCAAAGTTACTATATCTTTGCGGATTATGCAAGAGAAAACACAAAAAAGTTTAATTTTTAATGTTTGCTATTTGATTTTTCTTTCTTCTGCAGACATCGCATGTTTGGCATGGCAGGGCTTCTGTCTCGCCGAAATACGACACGAGAAGTTGTTGTCGACAGAAGTCAGTTTGGACGGCATATTCGAGAATTGCGTTAAGGCGAGATTGATAAGTCTGCTTTTTTCTTGTGTATTGTTCGGTTATCTTATCGCCTAATTCTTCGAGTGTTACTCTGTCGCGAATATATGTTATTGCCGGTGTTTCCTTTCTGGGGATATATGTTATTATGCCTGCGCTCGCCAGTTTTACCAGTTCTTCGTTCAGGTTTTTAAGCCTTAGGTTCAGTGCTTTGCATATTTCAGCATCATCTATATAGGCAAAGGTAGAGAATAGTCCGGTATAATGTCTCATCAGGTATTGCAGTATCTGCTCTTGCAGCGGCGTTATCTGCTCGCCATAGAGTTGTTCTTTCGAGCGGCGAATCTGTACTCTTGTTGCTATCTCTCTGTTCTCTTCAAAGAGCCAAAAGTTGGCTTGTGCGATAAGTTGAATAGCTGATAGCGTTTGTATAAGCGGCAGGTGCCTTGCTCGGCAGAAATCATCGAAATGGAAGGCGTGCACGGTATTTGCACCGAAGCCGAGTGCTACCTCGAAGTTATCACCGATAGCTTCGTAAATGCGTTTGATGAAAGTGATGTCGGGGAAGGCATCTGATTCTCGTTTCTTTATTTTTATCGGGTCTTTGTCATCGTGCAGGAGTACAGCGTATGCCGTTTCGCCGTCTCTTCCCGCTCGTCCTGCCTCTTGGAAGTAGGCTTCTATTGAGTCGGGCAGGTCAAGGTGAATAACGGTGCGTACATCGGGTTTGTCGATACCCATACCGAAGGCGTTGGTGGCGACTATCACTCTTATCTCGCCGTCGGTCCATTGCTGTTGCCGGTAGTCCTTCTCGGCCTTGCTTAGTCCGGCATGGAAGGCGGCAGCACTGATACCCTCGCTGCAGAGCAGTTCACTAATCTGCGTAGTGCGGCGGCGACTCCTTACATATACTATACTGCTACCTTCAACCGACCGCAGGATATGCAGCAGTTGCGCTTCTTTCTCGGTAGTGTAGCGAGATATATACGCAAGGTTCTTTCTGCAAAACGATGCCTTAAAGATGTTCCACGGCTCAGCTTTCTCGTTTGACAGTTTGTCTTGAATATCCTCCACCACTTCGGGTGTAGCGGTAGCGGTGAGAGCGAGTACGGGTGCGTGTGGGAAGAGCGGACGGATACGGGCAATGTTGAGATACGACGGACGGAAATCGTATCCCCACTGCGATATGCAGTGTGCCTCGTCAACGGCTATGAGTGCGATGGGCAAAAAACGCAGTTTTTGGATAAAGCGCTCTGACTCTAATCGCTCAGGACTGACATAGAGGAATTTGGCGTGCCCGAACTGACAATGCTCCAATATCATTTGCATCTCGTCTTGCGTTATACCTGTATGGATAGCGAAGGCTTTTATTCCTTTCTCTCTGAGGTGCAGCACCTGATCTTTCATTAGGGCAATAAGCGGAGTTATAACGAGGCATAGTCCGTCGCCGTCTTCATTATCGGGGGCTTGCATCGCCATTGCCGGGACTTGAAAACAGAGACTCTTGCCTCCGCCTGTGGGTAGAAGAGCGAGGGTGTCGTGCCCTGACCCCGCACTTTCAATAATTTCCGCCTGCAGAGGGCGGAAATTATCGTAGTGCCAATATCGGTGCAATATGTCGATGTAATGAGTCAATAGTCGAAAGTTGAAAGTCCGGAAAGTCCGGAAAATCCGGATAGTCCGGAGAGTCAAGAGTTCGGGCGGAGCCCTATAGTCGAAATAGCGGTTTGTAGTCTGCGAAGAGTTTCCTCTTTGCCGAGTGCGGATGTTATTTCCCAGATATGTGGTCCGCGGGCTGCACCTACGAGGCAGATGCGGAAGGCGTTCATAACGAGTCCGACACCATATCCTTTCTCTGCTATCCAACTCATCACGAGTGCATCGAGTGCTTCTGCCGACCAATCTGTTTGTGGTGTGAGAAGTTCAAGCAGTTCCTTCATTTGACGGGGAGAGTCCTCTTTCCAGCGTTTTTTGAGCGATTTCTCATCGTATTCCTGCGGAGCGCGGAAGAAGAAGTCGCATTGTTCCCACAGTTCACTGACGAAGTTAACTCTCTCTTTCATCAGACCAATTATATGTTCGAGCAGAGGTCTGCGCTCGTTCTGCCACACGTTTTCGTTGATACCTTTATCGGCGAGTACAGGCAGGAACTGCTCAGCGAGCAAAGCGTCGGGCATCTGCATCAGATATTGGTGGTTGAACCACTTACCTTTTTCGTAATCGAATTTAGCACCGCTCTTGCTGACTCTGTCGAGTGAGAATTCTTGAATAAGTTCGTCAATGGAGTATATCTCCTTATCTCCTGTGGCGTGCCAGCCGAGCAGAGCGAGAAAATTAATTACCGCTTCGGGGTAGTATCCGCTCTCGCGATATCCTGACGATACTGTTCCCGTTTTCCGGTCGTGGAACTCGAGCGGGAAGACGGGGAAGCCGAGTCTGTCGCCGTCGCGTTTGGACAGTTTGCCGTTGCCATCGGGCTTGAGGAGCAGCGGCAGATGTGCGAACTCCGGCATGGTGTTCTCCCAACCGAAAGCACGATAGAGAAGTACATGCAACGGTGCGGACGGCAGCCACTCTTCGCCGCGTATGACATGGGATATTTCCATCAAGTGGTCATCCACGATATTGGCAAGGTGGTATGTCGGCAGGTCGTCAGCCGACTTATAAAGAACCTTATCATCAATAATATTTGAGTTTATGATTACTTCACCGCGAATGAGGTCGTGCACATGTATCTGTTCATTCGGTTCCACCTTAAAGCGAACAACATATTGCTTACCTGCTTGTATCTGAGCGTCCACCTCTTCTTTGGACATAGTGAGCGAGTTACGCATCATATTGCGGGTAGAGGCATCGTATTGGAAGTTTTTTATCTGTTGCCTCTTTTGCTCTAATTCTTCGGGTGTGTCGAAAGCGATGTATGCTTTGTCGGCATCAAGCAGTTGCTTTACATACTTGTGATAGATATCGCGTCGTTCCGACTGCCGATAAGGTCCGTTTATATTATTCTTTTTCAGTTCTTCCGCGCTTTGCGTCTTGCTCCATACGCCGATGCCTTCGTCTATCTCAATGCCGAGCCATTGCAGTGCTTCGATGATATACTCTTCAGCTCCGGGCACGAACCGCGTTGAGTCAGTGTCTTCGATGCGGAGTAGCATATCTCCGCCGTGTTGCCTTGCGAACAGGTAGTTGTATAGGGCGGTGCGAACACCGCCGATATGCAGTGCGCCTGTCGGTGAAGGCGCAAATCTTACTCTTACTCTTCTTTCCATATTAAACATTATACATATTTGAGTATTGCTTAGCGAATATTCGCTAATGCGTTAATTTGCTGTAGCATTAATTCGTGTCCGAGATCGATTATCTCTTCAGCCTTGTCGAAATCGAAGGTGGTGTAGGCATCTTGCGGGATATTAACAAGCAAGTCAGGCTTATACAGGTTAGCGAGTAGTGCACTGTTAGCTTGAATCTGAATATCAATCATTCTGTTAATAAGGCTGAGGGCGTTGATTTGCGGGGCTATAGTGCTTGTTTTGATATCGTCGCTCATCTTATCCCATAGTTCACTCACTTTGTTTATCTTCTTTACCGCCATAGGTTTCTCGGGTAAGTTCCAATCGACATCCATGCGTGTTCTATCGGATATATTTACGCCGGCGAGGATATCACCTTCTGTTCGTTCCACTATATCAAGCGGGAAAGGGTTCACTAAGCCGCCATCGACTAATAGTGTGTCTTGGTAATGGACGGGGGTAAAACAAAGGGGGATAGAGATAGAGGCGCGAATAGCGTCAAAGAGACTGCCGCTACGGAAGATGACGGGGCGTGAGTTAATAAGGTCGGTGGCGACAAAGGCGGCGGGTATAGGCAGCGATTCAATATCTCTGTCAGGTACCCATTCTTTTATTGCGTCCAGCACTCGTTCACCTTTAACTATATGGCTCAGACCTAACGATATATCTGTCAGCGACAGAATCTGCTGTTTGTCGAGAGAGCAGAACCAGTCTCGTGCCTCATGTATCTTACCTGCTGCGTAGATACCTCCGATGAGACTGCCTATTGAGCAACCTGAGACAGATGTTATCTCATAGCCGTTTTCCATCAGTGCTTCGATAGCACCTATATGCGCCATGCCGCGAGCACCTCCGCTTGACAAGGTAAGAGCAACTTTTTTATTTATTGTGTCATTGCTCATTGCTGCACATTACTTTGTAGGGTCTCTCGTATTACTTTTCTTATATCGCCTGAGCGGGTGTCAACCTCGCGATGGAAGGCGGGTTTGAAGTCTTTGGCATATCTGCATTTGGCGGGTTTGATCTTAAGGTCGTCAAAACTGCCGCCTACATCTACACCGAGATAGAAAGGATTGAGCAGAGAGATATGGTAGTCGAAGGTCATATCGAGGTTATGTTGCCCTCCCACTGCTGCCATCCATTTGTCGCAGGTGATGAGGAAAGGATAGATGTCTATCTCTTTCTTATATACTGCTATCTCTGCCGAGATAGAGTCTATCTTATTCTCCGTCTTTTTATTGAAGGTGAGTATCTTCGCTATTTTTGTGAATGTCTCGCCGTCGAGCAGAGTCAGGTCTTTGGCATCCAGCGAGCAAGCACCGCGTATGGTGGAAGGCTTAATCTGATATTGTGAATTGACATAGGTCTCTGCTGCAAGGTGGAGATTAGCGGCTCCCTTGAACGAGCGCAACATAGGCAACATTGTGTCGACCTGCGGAATCATATTGACCAGTTCTTCGATGTTAATATCGGTCATGTGGTAATCGAAACCGACAAAGATATGATTTCGTCGCGGGGTCTTATACATAGCGGTCAGTTGCAGTTTGGCAGCCTCGCATATAAAGCCCATCTCTTCGAGAATCAGCACTCCGTCCTTTATATATACTCGTCCGCCGAGGTTAGAGAGGTGTTCTCCGAACGCCTCCGCTTTGCGAATATTAGTATTGAGGGTAAAATCAACCCCCTTTGGAACTATAAAAGGCTCAGATTCTTGTGTCGCATTTGTAGTTTCTGTCTTTTCGGCGGTATCAGCAGTTTCCTCCTCTTCTTCATCGTTTCCGATGCCCGATATATAAGAAAGCAATTCGTTAGCATCAGTTTTGTCGGAGGTGAAATTAAGTGTTCCGAGCAGCAGGTCTTTCTTTTCTAACCAAGGTCCTATATTTTTTATCTCGCCCGATAGAGAGAAGTCAGAGTGTCCTAATTCTACGCGAGCGGTATCGATAGTGAAGATCTTGTTTGAGTACTCAAACTTTATGTTAGGGATTTTTATCTGCGGCTCAAGCAGACTTGTGTTGGCAATGGCGTTGTTAAGATCGAAATTGAGTATAGGACGCCATTCGAGCAGGATATTCTCTTTGTTATTAGTATGTTGAGCGGCTGCTTTCACGGCGAAACGGTCGGTTTTGATGTCTGCGAGTGTTCCCATCTGTGCCTTTAGTTCCTGCATATTGAGCGAGAGTGCCAAACGTGGTTGCGTCTTATCTCTTCTGCCGCCTGATATGCGTGCCGTACCTTGCGGGGTGCGACTATGAAGGGTTATAGTATCGTATGTGGCATCAAGTTGCTGCATAGAGAACGAGCATTTGAGAGTAGGTATCTTTAGCGTATCCTTAGTGTCGTATTCTGCGTAAGCGTTGATTACGGGTTGCGATAAGGTTGCATCTACCTGCTGTGCATTGCCGAGGCTGTCGGTGAGGGTGGTATGTGCAGTAGCCTGTTTGCTCTCTAAGCCTACTTGCGCACAGATAATATCGCCTTTTGAGATAATATCACCCAGTTGCAAGCATAAGGCGGTAGTGCCAAGTTGTGCTGTTGTGCCGTCCGACATACTCACATTCAAATCGGTGAGATTGATGTCGGCATCGAGCAGGGATAACTTTTTGCGGCGTTCCACATCGCGCTTATCGTTGGACGCTGCCTGCCTTGTGTTCGGGATATTGAAGTCGAGCGTCATCGTTGCAGCATTTGCGAGCAGAGAGTCCATGCTCACCGCTAAGTTGTGAAGCACTATATTGCCTTTGTACTTGCCCTTTTCTAACTTCATGTCGGTAAGGTCTGCAAGTCGTGTTTTGGCACTAATCTTGGCTGTTGCTCTGCCGTTGGCATTGATGTCATCGGGTACGAAATAGGCGAAGTCGGGAAGATTGAGGTTGGCATTGATGTCAAGTGCAATCAGCATATTATCGAGCAACTCGCTTAATTGTCCTGTTGCCGAAACGGATGATTGTTTCGTCTTTGCTTGCAGTCGATTGATAGTGGCCATTGTCTGCTTTGTGTCGTTGAGGTCGAGGTGGGCTGATATATCGGCATTGACATCGTTGAGGGTATAAGGCAGCGATGCATATTTGCCTGTTGCGTTGTCTAAGTAGAGTTGTGCGTCAACGAGGGGTATGGCGCTATCGTTATATACGCCGAAGGCGTGCGCCTCTAAACGCGCATATCCGTCTGCACTGATATCCTTTGGCATCGTGAATAGTTCGGAGGGTACAAGGTCAAGTAGTTCGCTAAGGTGCCACCTGCCGGTAGCGAGGTGCATATCTACATTTATTTCGGGAATGATGGTGGCAGAACCGTTGAGCGCAATGTCAAACTGATTAAGGGCAAGCGACGCCTCTGTGGTTGTCAGTCCCAATTCGTGGATGTCACTCAGTCCGGACATGCCTAATCGGAGAGAGTAGGGCAGGCGTAGGTTCAGTGAGAGGTCGTTAGCGTATTCAGTGTTTTTGAGTGTGGCATAAAGGTGCGGCAGATCTGCCTTTAGAATACCTTTAATGATATTATCTTTTCCTCTCTTTGCTGATAGAGTTATAATCGCTTTATCTATTGCGGCCATTATACTGTCACGTTCGTCCACGAGTGTCAGACATTTGGTGTTAAGTGAGATAATGAGGTCGTCAATACTTATTGATTTGATAAAAGATTCGGTAGTATCTTGCTCTGTGGTGTCCTCCTTAAGCGTGAGGATATCGAAGTTGGTGTTGCCGTCCGCCGATATATAAGGGTTAAGGATAACATCTGATAGTGCCACTTCGTGAACATTGATATCCCCTTCTTTGAGCAGTTTCATAAGGTCGATGCGAGCGACTACGTGTTTGGCTTCCAGCAGAGTGTCGGATGGCGCACCTTCAACAGGATTGACGATAAGAATGTTGTCACCTTTAAGTCCGAACTCGGGGAAGGTGGAGAAGAAGGTGAGGTCAATACTGCCGATATTGTAGTCGCATCCGATGTAGTTGCCCGCTACTTTTTGTACCACGGGGGTCAAGCGTGACGGGGTGAACACTACATACACCAAAATGCCTGCGGCTATTATTACAACCGCAATGAGCGACAGCAATGTAATTACCGCAATCTTTATTGCTTTTTTCATTTTTTCTTACTTACTAAAGTTTTCTACATCTGAGAATCAATATATTATTATTTTTTTTGTCGGCAAGTGTGGGGAACGTCTCCGAACGTTCTGGTAGTGGAGAACGTCTCCGAACGTTCTGGTAGTGGGGAACGTCTCCGAATGTTCTAAGTCTTAAGTGTGTAACAACACAGTGGTTTCAGTTCTAATTTACTTTGGTCAGTTGGTGAACGGGAGCGATGGAACTTTGTCCCTCTTTCAATACCATCGTGTTGCCGGTTAGGGATTGGATAATATACGTTTCAGGTACAACGGCGTTACCCACGCTTGTGAGTTGGTAGGTGACGATATTCTTACCATCCAAAGTCCAACCAAACCACCCGTTTTTGTGATATGAGCCGTCAGCATCGGTGTTTAAGAGATCGTCTTCCGTTACATCCTCACCTTCATCGAAGGTGTAGCCCCACTTGCCGTAGTTTGTTTCTATCGGTTTGAAACTCCCGTCTTTGTCAGAGTAGCTTGAGTCTGTTACCACGATGCAGGCCTCGTTTGAGAATACGAATACAATCTTGGGATTTGCAATGTCGCTATCGTTGTTTTTGGATGGTGCTTCCCAACGCCCTATAATATCAAACTCTGAGTATTGTACAGTTCCCAGACTGCATGATGCCAACAGCAGCACAAGTGCTAATAGTTTTCCTATTTTTTTCATTGTCTTTTGTTTTTTTATTTTCCTTTATGAGAGACGGTCGAAAAGACCGTCTCTACCATTGACTTTAGGGTTCTGCCCGCACTTTCTTCTTTCCTCTTTCAACTTTCCACTTTTATCTTCAGCCCCATATCTTCAATCAGCACGCCGTCTTCAAGCCGCTCTACTTGTTCAATAGAAGTGGCGAGTACTTGCGAGGCGATGTAATCATGGAAATGGTCGATTGCATCTTTTGTCTCATCTTTGCGTTCGATGAGCAGTCGGATACGGTCGGTTATTTCTAATCCTGACGATTTTCTGAGGTTTTGAATGCGGTTGATCAGTTCTCGTGCTATACCTTCTTCTTTGAGTCCGGTGGTCAGTTCTATATCGAGTGCGATAGTGAGTGCGTCGTTGGATGCCACTAACCATCCCGGCATATCTTCTGTTTGGATGTCCACATCTTCGGGTATAAGGGTGTATGCAGAAACAGGCAGCGTATAACAGCCATCGTGCTCGATTGCTGCTATCTGCATTTGCGTCATTGCAGCTATTTCTGCTGCTACGCTTTTCATCTGCGCTCCCAATTTCTTTCCGAGCACTTTGAAGTTCGGGCGGATACGCTTGATAAGTCGGAAAGTGTTGTCATCTGCCCCGACGATAAGCAGCTGCTTGATATTGACCTCAGAGCGGATAAGGTCGCTCACTCGCAGCAGTGCTTGTTTTGTTAGCTCGTCCTGCACGGGAATAACGGCTTTGGCGAGCGGTTGCCGAACATTCTTCTCGGCTCGTTTGCGCAGCGAGAGGATAAGCGAGGTAGCATCTTGTGCGAGTGTCATCGACCGCTCTTTGTCCAAGTCAATCAGTTCCTCTTTGACCTCAGGCCACTTAGATAGATGCACTGATGTCTCACCTGTAAGGTCTTGGTATAATCTGTCGGCGTAGAAAGGAGCGTTGGGGGCCATCAGTTGTGCTACGGTCACAAGGCAGGTATAAAGAGTGTCGTATGCCGCATCTTTGTCGGCGGTCATACCTCCACCCCAGAAACGCTTGCGATTAAGGCGTACATACCAGTTGCTGAGGTCGTTCTGCACAAATTCGGAGATAAGTCTGCCGGCGCGTGTCGGCTCATAGTTATCGTAGCAGTTTGTTACCTCTTTTACGAGAGAATTGAGTTTACTGAGTACCCAGCTGTCAATCTCTTGGTCTTGGTTTGTCTGCTTATTTAATTCCTTGCTGCTTGTGCTTTGTTCTTTGCTCCAGTTATCAACATTAGCATAGAGTGCGAAGAAAGAGTAAGTGTTATAGAGTGTGCCGAAGAACTTACGTCGTATCTCTTCCACGCCTTCGGTGTCGAATCTCAGGTTTTCCCACGGCGAGGCGTTGGTGAGCATATACCAGCGGACGGCGTCAGCTCCGTACTTTTGCAAAGCGTCAAACGGGTCAACGGCGTTGCCCAAGCGCTTCGACATCTTATTGCCTTGCTTGTCGAGTACTAATCCGTTGGAGATGACATTGCGGAAAGCGATGCTGCCGTCAATCATAGTGTGGATAGCGTGCAGAGTAAAGAACCATCCGCGTGTCTGATCTACACCTTCGGAGATAAAGTCGGCAGTGCGGGGTGCGTCGGCGTTCTCGAAAGGATAGTGATTCTGTGCGTAAGGCATTGCACCTGAATCGAACCATACATCAATAAGGTCTGTCTCGCGATGCATAGGTCTGCCGTCAGATGCCGTCAGAACGATATAGTCCACATAGGGGCGGTGAAGGTCAATATTCGTCGGAGAATAATTTTCTTTTGAATAGTCGCCGACGCGGAAATTTTTCCACGGGTTCTCTTTCATATTCCCTGCCTTGACCGAGCGATCGATCTCTTCAAACAGTTCTTTTACCGACCCGATACATTTCTCTTCCTTGCCGTCTTCGGTGCGCCAGATAGGCAGCGGTGTACCCCAATAACGGGAGCGACTGAGATTCCAATCGTTGAGGTTCTCTAACCACTTCCCGAACCTACCTGTTCCGGTGCTCTCGGGTTGCCAGCGGATAGTATTATTGAGGGCAATCATCTTGTCCCGCGCTTTGGTGGAGCGGATGAACCAAGAGTCAAGCGGGTAATAGAGAACAGGCTTGTCGGTGCGCCAGCAGTGGGGGTAGTTGTGAATATGTTTCTCTATCTTGAAAACCTTATGTTCTTTCTTCATGTACATACAAAGGCGAACATCGAGATTTTCTTCTTTTTGCGCTGCGAGTTCATCGTATTTGCCGTTGATAGTGAAACGCGGGTCGTAGGCGTTCTTAACCCATTGACCTGCATATACGCTATATTCATCGGTATTCACGAAGTCTCGCACATAGTCGTCATCGAGGTCTTCTATCCGCCAGTACTTACCGGTGAAGTCCACCATTGGTCTGAGTCCTTGCTCGCGCGTCTTCATATACAATCCCGGCACTCCCGCTGCTTCTGCCACGCGTTTGTCGTCTGCACCGAATGTCGGGGCTATATGTACGATACCCGTACCATCGTCGGTAGTAACATAGTCGCCGGAAATAACACGGAAAGCGTTGTCGCCGACATTGACCCATGGGAAGAGTTGCTCGTAGGTCAATCCTACTAACTCGCTACCTTTCCATTTGTGCAGTATAGCGGGTTCGGCACCCAACTCTTTCTCGTAAGCACTGAGTCGTGCCTCTGCGAGTATATAGACAGCCTGCTCACCGTCATAAGGGTTTTCGCCTGCGACAGCGACATAGTCTATCTTATCTCCGACGCATAGAGCAGTGTTAGAGGGCAGCGTCCATGGGGTTGTGGTCCATGCGAGGAAATAAACGGGCAGTGGTGAGGCGGCTTGTGCTGCGGACTGTGACAGTGCACTGATGCGCTGTGCGGCAACGGGTGTAAGGCGGAACTGAGCGGTGCAGGTGGTGTCCTTGACATCGCGGTAGCAGCCGGGCTGATTCAGTTCGTGACTCGATAGACCGGTGCCGGCGGCGGGAGAGTATGGCTGAATAGTGAAACCTTTATAGAGATAGCCGTTGTTGTATAGTTGCTTGAGCAGATACCACAAGGTTTCGATATACTTGTTATCGTAAGTGATATACGGGTTATCAAGGTCAACCCAATAGCCCATTTGCTTAGTGAGGGCTGTCCATTCTTTGGTATATTTCATCACTTCCTGTCGGCAAGCCGCATTATATTCGTCCACGCTTACTTTTTTGCCGATATCCTCTTTCGTGATGCCTAATTTTTTCTCAACTCCTAATTCAACAGGCAGACCGTGAGTGTCCCAACCCGCTTTGCGATGCACCTGATAGCCTTGCATTGTCTTGTAGCGGCAGAAGGTGTCTTTTATCGTTCGTGCCAAGACGTGATGAATGCCCGGCATACCATTTGCCGAAGGCGGACCTTCAAAGAAAAGGAAGGGTGGGCAACCCTCTCTCTCTTTAACACTGCGTTCGAACAAGTTGTTTTGCTCCCAGTAACCTAATACTTCTGTTGCCGTATCCGGCAGATTCAAATTTTTGTACTCCTTATACATTTATCTTTTATCTTTTATCTTTTGACTTTTGACTTTTGACTTTGTTTATCAAAATTACTGCTTTTATGCGATTCGGGCAAGAAAAATCGCAAAAAAAGTAGGACAGCCCGTATCGGGCTGTCCCTAATGAAGGAAGGTTTTTTGATATTAAGCGCATTGAAACGCTATATTTTGTAGGGTTTGCGTTGTTGAAAGAGGAAAGTTTAAAGTTTAAAGTTGAAAGTTATTTCTGAGTGTTCGTTATTTGTCGGTTTAACGGATATTTTCGCTTATATATTCACTGAAGAGTGAGAAGAAGTCGAAATTGAGTATGTGGCAGATGCGCATAAGAAGAGCAGTGTCAATGTCATGGCGACGAAAGATGTCATATACGTTTGTGCGGTCGCAGTGCAGCTGGCGAGCGAACCATGTGACGCTATGCTCTTGTTCTTTCATTTTGGCTTTAATTTCTAAGCCGATGTGGATGTCGGCAGGTTGGAGAGTTTTCATCGGAAATCTAAAAAAACGCAGACCTCGCTGTTGTTTACTTACAAAACGAGGTCTCAGCATTACCTTAAAGTCAAATAATACAACAGGAAGCCCACGCTGATATGACTAATACATTGTGCCACTTGTGAATGTTCACAAAGCAAGACAATGTCGGTAATTGTCATACCTGCAGGCGTTACTGCGCACTTTGATTTTGACTTTAATTCGTAAAGTTGCTAAGTTTCGTTTTGTCAAATGCAAAGCGTCAATAAACGCTACTATATAATGATAACACAATTTGCGGATACGGAAATATACGCACAACCTATGTCATTGCAAAGGTAATGCTTTTCTGTAATATGAGCAAATAAAAAAATAAAAAAAATAGTAACTAATCGTTGCTTAGTTCAGATAAAAGCATTAACTTTGTGCTTATAGGGTAGGCTATGGCTAATAAAGCAGTTTATAACCACCGTTTTTCATATTAACTATGGAGATTGTCGGGTCAGCGGATAGTTTATGTCTCAGATGATTAACATAAACGCTGAGCGAACGAGCATTGAAATATGTATCTGCTCCCCACAGGCGCACCAAGATGCGAGTTCTGGCGACGGTATGCCCTTGATTGGACGCAAGCAGAGCAAGCAATGCAGATTCCTTGCCCGTCAAATGGGTAATATTGCCACTGAGGTTGAGAGTTTGGGTAGAACTATTGAATAAGAAAGAGCCGATATGATATTCGGTAACCGAATTATCTCGCTCAACGATGCGCTTAGAGAAGGCTTTTATTTTATAACTCAAAATTTCCGAAGATAAAGGCAAAAGAATAACATCGTCAGCACCTTTTTCGTAAGCAGAAATGATAGTCGAGCGCTCTACGGAAGCCAAAGACCGGCTCTGCGATTGCCCTGTAGAGAGGACAGAATATGACTGAAGCAGCAGAAACACCGGAAGGTTAGAAATAGTGCGAATATTTTCCAGCAACTGCAATGCTTGATCGTTATCACGGCTGACATACAAAATACAGATATCGTATTTATAACTTTGTATTTTTCTATACAGCGAGTTATCAGCACTATCGGTATTTGCGAAAATGTCGGAATCTAAATCGCAATTTATTGCTTGAGCCTCTAAACTTTCGCTTAGAAGTGCCCCGAAGCCGAGGTCGTCAGTAACAATTAAAACTTGAACCATATCAAAAAAACATAGCGCAATTATTATGCCAACGGATAATATAAAAGTTCTTATTATTTCAACGGGAGGTACCATCTCGATGGTTAAGGATAACGACACAGGAGCATTACGCCCGGCAGATTTCAGTGAGTTTCGTTCGTTTCTTCCTGAGTTGGAACATACTAATCTTACGGTTGAGATGTATCCCGTAACGCCGTCAATTGACTCTTCAAATGTCAATCCCGGTTTGTGGAAGAACCTTGCGCAAACCATTTATGAGCAATACGATGAGTACGATGGTTTTGTGGTACTTCACGGTACGGATACGATGGCGTATTCTGCATCGGCTCTCTCTTTTATGTTGGAGAACCTGCAGAAACCTATTGTCTTTACCGGTTCGCAACTTCCAATCGGTGTTTTTCGCTCTGATGCACGTGAGAACCTTCAGACCGCTATTGAGATCGCTGCTGCGCAGGACGAGGATGGTAATCCTATAGTGCCGGAGGTAACAATTTTTTTCGAAGACAGACTATTCCGCGGTAATCGCACTACGAAGAAAAATGCAGAGCATTTTGATGCTTTCTGCTCGTATAACTACCCTCCGCTTGCAAAGGCAGGAGTGCATATACACTATTTTCCTCATCTCGTTTTTTACTCGGACACAAAGCAACCTCTGAAATTGCATACTCTCATAGATTCTAATGTTGCTATTCTTAAGATATTCCCCGGTATATCTCATCGGATGGTAAAGGCGATACTTAATATCCGAGGCTTGCGGGCGGTGGTGCTTGAGACATACGGAACGGGTAACGCTCCGACTGACAAGTGGTTGTTTGAAGATATAAAAGCGGCTGTTGAGCGAGGAGTAATAATTGTTAATAAGACGCAGTGCGTTGCCGGCTCGGTGGAAATGGGCAGATACGAGACATCGCTCAATTTGCTGCAGGCGGGAGTCCTTTCCGGGCACGATATAACAACAGAGGCATTAGTTACAAAACTGATGTTCCTGCTCGGAGGTGCAGAGGATACCGAAATGGTGAAATTGCTGCTTTCGCAATCTATCTGCGGCGAGATGACCATAGATTGAAAATAAATTGTAAATTATATAGATATGAACACACTTCAACCTCAAAATGTGTGGAAACATTTCCACTCTCTTACTCAGATTCCTCGTCCGTCGGGCTGCTCGAAAGCAATAGGTGATTTCCTCACACATTATGGTAAATCGCTTGGATTAGAGACTTTTCAGGATGAGATAGGTAATGTCTTTATTCGCAAACCGGCGTCAGCGGGGTACGAGAATCACGCTCCCGTTGTGCTGCAAGCGCACATGGATATGGTGCCTCAAAAAGATGCAGACCGAGTATTCGATTTCGAAAAAGACCCGATAGAGGCGTTTGTTGACGGCGAATGGGTGCGAGCAAAAGGCACTACGCTCGGTGCAGACGATGGTATGGGTGTAGCCGCCGCGATGGCAGTACTCGAAGATAAGACACTCAAACACCCTGCCATCGAGGCGTTCTTTACAGTGGATGAAGAAACGGGAATGTACGGAGCAGAAGCCCTTCAACCTAATGTACTACGCGGTAAGACCTTGCTTAACCTCGATTGCGAAACGGAAGGTGAACTGTATATCGGTTGCGCCGGCGGTGTGGACGATACCGCTACTTTCACTTATTCTCCCGTACCCGTGTCGGAGGGAGATGTGGCAGTGTTAATATCTGTCAGCGGACTGCACGGAGGGCACTCCGGCTGCGATATTCACTTGCAAAGGGCTAACGCTATCAAACTGCTGTTCGAATGTTTGAAGGAGGCTGTGTCGGAATATGAGGCAAGGCTCGCCTGCGTGCAGGGTGGTTCGCTCAGAAATTCTATCCCGAGAGATGCTTGTGCATTGCTGACTGTGCCTAAAGAAGGTAAAGACGAACTGCTTGAGTTAGTTGATTTCTACGAAGATCTATTTATAAAGGAATATGACGGCGTTGAAGATAATATTCACCTGACCGCTAAAGATTTCGATATAAACGAGGTCAAAGGATTGATGCCTGAGGACACACAAGATTTTCTTATCCATGCAATCACCGCTTGTCCGCACGGCGTATATCGTATGATACCCGAGATACCCGATGTGGTAGAGACAAGTAATAACCTCGCAATGGTTCAAACTATTGAGGAGGAGAATATAAATAAGATTGTCGTTTCTTGCCTCACCCGCTCATCTGTTGAGTCAAGAAAAGAAGAGTTGCAAGAGGTTATCGACTCGTGCTTCCGTCTTGCCGGTGCAGATGTAACCTTTACAGGCAGTTACCCCGGATGGAAGCCGAACACCAACTCGCGAGTGTTAGAACTGATGCAGGATGTATATCAGAAGGAGTTCGGGAAAGAGGCAAGGGTAATCACTATACACGCCGGATTGGAGTGCGGAATAATAGGCAAGAACTATCCGGGAATGGATATGATTTCGTTCGGCCCGACAATAGTACATCCGCATAGTCCGTCAGAGGCTGTGAATATCGAGTCAGTAGGTAAGTTCTACAAACTGCTCATAGCGACACTCGCAGGACTCTGATATTAGGACCGTTCAGTTGTTAATTAGCGATAGCTGTTTATCGAACCTTTATCAAAGTGGCAAAAAAACGTAAGGTGCTTAACTGATTACTATGATATTGGCACGGTTTATGAATTATGAAATGTGGATTGTAGAAAGTAGAATCTAATTTATGTTTATGAATAGAAGAAAGTATCTGTTTTTAGCATCACTTGCCTTACTTCTTATTTCTCCTGTTGCTATAAAGGCGCAGAAAGTGGCGTATATTGATATGCAATATATCCTCAAGAACCTGCCGCAGTATGAGACAGCCAATGAGCAACTGACGATGATATCAAAGCGTTGGCAGAAGGAGATAGAGGCATTGGAACAAGAGGCACGCCTGCTCGAAACAAACTATCAGACAGAGCAGATTTTCCTCTCGCCCGACCTCAAGAACAAGCGCGAAGAAGAGATTTTGCAAAAGCAGACAGAAGCACTTGAACTGAAAAGAAAATATTTCGGCAAGGACGGCGAACTGTTTAAGAAACGCGAAGCATTGCTCAAACCTATTCAAGACGAAGTATATAACGCCATTCAAGAGGTGGCCAACGATAAGAGATATGAAGTGGTGAAAGACCGTTCGGCAGACCCGTCGCTTATCTATATGTCATCAAAACTCGAGATTTCAGATCAAATACTTCAAAAACTCGGTGCCAAATAAATTTAATTAAGATATTGCAATGAAAAGATTTTGGTTATTAATTGCACTCGCTATTCCAACACTGATGAGTGCGCAGAAATTAGGGCATATCAATACTCAAGAGTTATTCCAGCAAATGCCTGAACTGAATGAAATTAAGGCGAAGATGGATACTCTTCAAGGTATGTATGAGAACCAAATTGCAGCAATGCAAGAGGAGTTCAATAGGAAGGTGCAAGATTTCCAGCAGACTCAAGCAACGATGACTGATGGAGTACGCGAATTCCGCCAGCAAGAACTTGCTGACCTTGAGCAGAGAATTCAAACCTTCTATCAGACGGCTCAGCAGGATATTCAGAAGAAACAACAAGAGTACCTGATGCCCGTGCATGAGAAGATGTCGAAAGCCATTCAGCAAGTAGGGCAGGAGAAAGGATATACCTATATCCTCGATACTGCCGCTCTCCTTTATGTATCACCTGATGCAAGTGATATAATGCCGGAGGTAAAGGCTAAGTTAGGCTTGAAATAATAGTGCGTAAAACGCTACGCTTGCACACTTAACATGGCAGACAATTATTTAGAAAAACACTATTCTGATTATCTGAAAAGAAAAGAACAGTGGCTGAAAAAACAAAACAGAGGTCAGAACTCGGAACATAAATTTCAGAGTTCTGATTTCTGACTTTTTTTGTGTGAGTACGAAAAGAACGGAATAATAATTTTAATTTTATATAGTCGTGACTGAAATTTTACAACAAACCCTAAGGGATAAAGCATGGGCAAGGTGGCTTGCCCTCGTATTGATAGCATCTATGATGTTTTTTGCCTATATGTTAGCTGATGTAATGTCCCCGCTCGAAACACTGCTCGAGCTGCCGCTCGATGAAGGCGGCTTGTTCGGGTGGACAAGCACCAACTATGGCACTTTCCTCGCCGGAGAATATATACTTAATGTTCTCGGCTTCTTGATAATAGCAGGCATCATCCTCGACAAAAAAGGCATACGCTTTACAGGACTGCTATCCGCCTCGCTTATGGTCATAGGAGCTGTGATTATCTTCGTGGCTGTGCTGCCTTGGTTTCAAACTACAGGCTTCCATAATTGGCTTAACACTTGGTGGGTAGGAATGCCTGCTACAGCCAAACTCTCCGCCTTCGGATTTATGATATTCGGTTGCGGCTGCGAGATGGCGGGGACAACCGTGAGCAAGGCTATCGCCAAATGGTTCAAAGGTAAAGAAATGGCACTCGCTATGGGACTCGAAATGGCTATCGCACGATTAGGTGTATTCGCCGTAATGCTCTTCATTCCGCGCATATCTAACCATTTCGATAACTCAATTGTTGCACCCGTTGCCTTCTGCACTCTCTTGCTCGTCATCGGACTCATGTTCTACGCCGTATTTTGCCTCATGGATGTGCGTTTGGACAAAGATTTGGTGGCAATAGGTGAAATGTCGGAAGATAAATCGCCTGAAGATGAGTTCCATGTATCCGACCTCAAATACATCTTTTCCAGTAAGATGTTCTGGCTTGTTGCACTGCTCTGTGTACTCTATTATTCAGCCATCTTCCCATTCCAGAAGTTTGCACCGCGCTTCCTGTATGAAACGTTGCAATTAGACAGCATTACCACCGCAAGTTCGCTCTTCTCTTTCTTCCCTATTTTGGCTATGGTGCTCACTCCGTTCCTTGGTGCCTTCCTCGATTTCAAAGGCAAAGGTGCTACTATGCTCGCGCTCGGCGCACTCATAATGGTGGCTTGCCACTTGAGCTTTGCTTTCCTGCTACCTGTGTTCCCGTATAAATGGTTTGCTGTTGCGCTTATTGCTATTCTCGGTGTCAGCTTCTCGCTTGTGCCCGCTGCACTCTGGCCATCTGTGCCCAAAATCATAGACGAGAAGATTCTCGGCTCAGCGTACTGCCTTATATTTTGGGTGCAGAATGTAGGTCTTTGTCTTGTGCCGATGCTCATCGGAAAAGTGGTGGATGTAAGCGGATTTAAAACAGCTATGATAATATTCTCATCGTTCGGAATTATAGCATTTGTGCTGTCCTTCTTGCTGAAGATTGAAGATAAACGAAAAGGCTATGGATTGGAACTTCCTAATAAAAAATAAGAATTCAATCAATGTTTCCACCGACACTCGTAACCTACCGCAAGGTTGCGTGTTCTTTGCGCTCAAAGGTGAGCGGTTCAACGGCAATCAGTATGCAGTGCAGGCGTTAGAACAGGGTGCTGCGTATGCTGTTGTAGATGAAGATATACCTCAGACTTGTTCGCAGCAGAAGTGTTATGCGGGGAAATTGATAAGAGTGGAAAACTCGCTCCTCGCTCTGCAAGACCTTGCAAGAGAGTGGCGCAGGCAGATGGGGATACCTGTTATAGGCATAACAGGCACTAACGGCAAGACGACAACGAAAGAGTTGATGGCAGCAGTGCTTAAAACGAAGTATAACTTGTTATACACCGAAGGAAACCTGAATAATCATATCGGTGTGCCTCTTACATTGCTGCGGCTGACGAGCGAGCACAGGCTTGCTATTGTGGAGATGGGGGCTTCTCACCCCGGAGATATCAAGGAATTAGTGGACATAGCACTGCCTGATTACGGATTGATAACTAATGTAGGCAAGGCTCACCTGCAAGGTTTCGGCTCTTTTGAGGGGGTGATGAAAACTAAACGGGAATTATACGACTATCTTCTGGAACACCAGGGCGTTATTTTCCGCAATCAAGATAATGTATTACTTGCTGAAATGCTAAGGCAGTCAGGTGTAGAGCATGCAAATGGTTTGCCCCTGCGTGAAGTCAACTATTCTACATCCCCGATGCTGCAAGGAACGCACCTCGTCGGAGATTACAATTCTGAAAATATCCGGGCGGCACTATGCGTAGGAGAATACTTTGGTGTTGACAGGGAAACGGCGGAGAAGGCAATAAGAGATTACGTCCCGTCTAATAATCGTTCTCAACTTCTTACAACCGACAAGAATACGCTTGTCGTGGATGCCTACAACGCTAATGTGACTTCGATGACCGCTGCTATTCAAGCCTTTGACGGCGATACTCTTATTCTCGGCGATATGCTCGAACTCGGCGAATATTCTAAGGCTGAGCATGAGCATATTTTAGAACTTGCACTATCTAAAAAGTCGATGGTAGAGACGGCCGAAAAGACCGTCTCTCAAAAAAGTCAGGGCGGAGACATAAAATCGCAAGCGGCGTGCATCAGACCGGTAAAAACGGTGCAGAATATTTTATTAGTCGGCGAGGAGTTTAAATGCGTAGGATCAGCGAACTCAATGTTAGAACTTGCTCGGTCGCAAGGGATAAATATCCTTACTTTTACAAATGTTGATGAACTGAGAAAGCATCTGCAACACGACCCTCTGCAAGGCAGAAAGATTCTTATAAAAGGAAGTCACGGTATTCACCTCGAAAAAATAATTGATTTATTATGAAGAAATCGTATTTATATACTTTAATTGCTGTTGTGGTGGTATTAGCTACCGCACTTGTTTGGTTGATAGTGCTTAATAATCGCAAGGCTCAGGATATTCAGGCAATGTCGGAGATGATGGAGTTTGAGAAAGAGCAACTTGAAGAGGAGTATGAAGACCTTGCGATGCAGTATGACGGGTATCAAATCAATATCTCCAACGACTCGCTTGCCGACCTGCTTATGCAGGAGAAACAGCGTGTTCAAGATTTGTTGGAGGAGTTGCGTATAACTAAGACGACCGATGGAAAGAAGATTGCTGAACTGAAGAAGGAATTGGCAACTGTTCGTGCTGTGATGAAAGGGTATGTGGCGCAGATTGACTCGCTTGACAGGCAAAACAAACAACTTGTAAAGGAGAATAGGCAGGTTAGAGAGCAATACCGCGATGTGACTCAACAAAATGAGACCTTGCGTCAGGAAACAACCCGTTTGGCAGAGGTGGTTAGCCGCGCCTCAATGTTAGAGGTGGGCACGATGAATGTAATAACTCTTAATAAACGAGATAGGAAGACGGGATTCTTCAATGCTATTCAGAAATTGCAGTTTGACTTTACTGTACTCAAGAATATAACTTGTGAGAGGGGAGAGAAGGTCGTTTATATGCAACTGCGTCGTCCTGATGGCGAATTGATGCTCAAGTCGGAAGATAATCTATTCCATTTCGAAAGTGCCGATATCCCTTATTCTTTGAAGAAAGATTTTGTATATGAAGGAGACGAAATCTTGCTGACCGTATATTGGCAAGTCGAGGAAATTCTACAAAAAGGCTTATATACCGCCGATTTTTTCATCGACGGAAATATGGTCGGCAGTTTTCCTTTTACACTTAAGTGATTGTAATACCCTGAAGTGATTGTAAAAGGCAAAAGCCACAAATAGTTCAAAATATTCTACAAATTGATAGTTAGATGGTGCACCCTGTTTTATGTATTATATTGTATGTGCTGTCCATTTGTGAGGCACCGTGTGGCGAAGTTAGTTTTGAAAACACCTCAAACGAGATGCAGACTGTTGTTGTGGTTAGTTCGACAGGCAGCAATTTGCAGTCTTTTACCATACCGTCAAATACAACTGCATACAGAACCCTTTCAGGCGGGAAGTATAATTTAACTGTTGTGCCTGCCGAGGAAAACTATAGTCTTATAGTGGAGGGGTGTTCTCAGAGTCAATCTCCTACTCCGGAATCACCGCAAACAGATTTTCTTTTCTCGGTATCATCGGAGAGGAAAGTGCGTTTCTCTCAAGGCAACCTGCAATATCAAGCCTCGACAGATACGTGGCGCTTTGCCGAACACCAGTATGACTATGTCGGCGATGCAGTGAGCGGCAATGTAAGCGAAGAAAGCAACTTGTGCGACAACTCGCAGATATCTTCCTCGTATAGTGGTTGGATCGACCTCTTCGGCTGGGGGACAAGCGGATATAACGGCAAGATGCCGTACATGACAAGCAATGCATACGCAGACTATGGCGACGGCAACAACGACATCGCTGCCACAAACTACGACTGGGGCGTATTCTGCACTATAAGCAACGGTGGCGGACACGAGTGGCGCACTCTGACCACGCAGGAGTGGGAGTATCTCATAAAACGCTCCAACACACTTTATGGTCAGGCCACGGTGTGCAACGTGAGCGGCTGCGTGCTTTTGCCGGACGACTGGCAACTGCCGGTAGGACTGACCTTTACTCCTAAACCATACAACTACGAAACTAACACGTATAACACCGACGAGTGGAATAAAATGGAGTCTAATGGAGCAGTGTTTCTACCTGCTGCCGGTGATAGATACAATAATACAATTACGGATACCGGTGAAAGTCCCATCGGCTATTATTGGACATCGTCTGCCTACGGAACCGCACAGGCAATGCAAATATTCTTTACCTATTTTGATTTATATTCCGGCAGAACCGGAATGTTTGATCCAAACAGAGATTTGCGTTATCGGGGTCTGTCAGTACGCCTCGTTCGTGACCTATAAAGAATATTTGGTCCATTTCTGCTCTTTTGTCACGAAAATGTCCATCTTTGTGAGGTCTGAAAAAGTTATTATCAATTCATTTCGATATCAAGGAAACCTGTGTCGTTTATTGTTGCGGTTATTGCGGGAGCAGAGTAGATTTACTTGTGCGTTTCTTCCCGTTTCTTATGCTTTGGACTACCGCTAATATTAGCATAAGGATGAAGGCGATGAAGCAGGTGAGGGCTAAGGTGTTGCCTTTGCTGACGGCTTCGGGGCGGAACTCAAAGCGGATGTTGTGCTCACCGGCAGGCAACACTATTGCGCGAAGAATATAATTAACGCAGAAGATATCGGTAGGAGTATCGTCAACAAACGCCTTCCACCCGTGAGGATAATATATCTCTGAGAAGACGATAACTTTCTCCGTGTCAGTTTGGGCTGAGTATTCGAGCACATCGGGTTTGTAAGACAGTAGTGATACGGAAGATTCACCACTTGCGGCAGTAGGAATGGCGTCTGACATAAACCGCTGATCAATGACGGCAGTGTTGTGCAGGTCAATAGTGGCGAGTGCGTCAATCTCGTCGTTGGCATTGCTAACGATGAGCAAGGAGTCCACGAACCAAGCATTACCCATAGCGTAGGGATTGAGTATCTCCAACTTTTCGTTATTCTGCATTGGCACAATAGCGTAGCGCATATTAAGCATATTAAGTACGGGGAAATCGTTGCCTTCGTAAGGGCGCATAAAGCCGCCGGTTGAAGATATGGCTCGCATCAGCGGGTTCATCTCCGTGCTGATATGTACATCAATAAGGTCCTGATAACGGCGCAGTTTGGCTGCGGAATATCCGCCAATGGACTTGAGGTAGTAACTCGTTCGCGCCTCGTTGAAAGTGTTGGAGGCAAGATTAAGAACACGGAAGTGATCGTGGTCTTTAAGTATATTTTCTTCATAAGGCTCTATGCGGAAAGCCTTGTCGCGATCTTTTGTAGTTACGAACATATCGTTATTGCAGAAACGCTTGTCAACCTGCCACATGTCTGCAACGATCAATATTGTAAGAACGCTTGCAAAGGCGATGTGATATTGATTGGCATTTTCTGTTTTCTTTGTCCGCAAGATATCGTATGTAATGATACTGCCTGCAGCAAGTACGATTAGTAGCAACGAGCGCCATGCATCATGCTGCAACATCTGTTGCCTTTGAGAAAGGATAATACCATAAATTTTATCTCCCACTTGTCCTTTCCATGCGGCATCGTAAGATGAGGTGACATCGAAACTGCCGCCAAAGAGGGCAACGAAAAGGCATATACCTCCCGTTATGCCTCCGGCAATATATATGGCTCGCCTGAGTGCTTTTCCCTGTATGTTACCTTTCGCAATCTCTCTTATAGCAAGGAAACCGAGCAGCGGCATCGTTATTTCTGCTACGATGAGTATCGATTCTACGGCGCGGAACTTGTTATACATGGGGAAGTAGTTGAAGAATAGTTCTGTTAGCCACATAAAATTCCGTCCCCAAGAGAGTGTTATAGAGAAGAGCGTAGCAACCAGCAGTGCCCATTTATATGGTCCCGGTACAATGATGAGTCCGAGTACAAAGAGCAGACATACTATTGCACCTATATAGACGGGTCCGGATGTAAATGCTTTCTCTCCTCGGTAGGTGGGGGCAGAGTGAGCGAACTGTCTCGCCTGCTTTTTCTGCACGCCTACGTGCCTTAACTCTTTCTCTAAGTATGAGTCGTCGCCGAGGTTGTAGCTGCTTGCTCCGCCCATATAATTGGGAATAAGCAAGGTCAGCGTTTCTTCTATGCCTTCGCTCCACGCGGTGGCATAATCGAGGTCTAAGCCTGCGGTCTTATTCTTCTCGTCGGTTGCTTTTACAAGGTCGGAATGTCCGCCACGCATTGTCTCGTTAGCATATTCTTGGTTGGCGAAGATATTAGCGGAGCCCATACCCATACCTATACCGAAGGAAAGGAAGAAGAGTATAGTAGCGATACCGAAGTGTTTCCATTCTTTACTCTGCCATGCTATCGCTAACTCAGCGAAGAAGAAGATGCCTATCATCATACAGATATAATAGGACATCTGCGGGTGCAAGAAGAAGCCGATATAGGTGAAGAATGCGGTTATTACTGCGCCCCACGCATATCGTTTTCTGTATAGCAGCAGAAAGCCTACAACGGCAAGTATCATCCATGTTATAGAGTAGCATTTCCCGTGGTGTTGCGCCGCTATGATAACAAAGAAATACGACGACATGGCAATGGCGAACGCCCCTGCCATAGATGTCCATTTGTCAATGTCAAACGCCCTAAGAAGCAGAAAAAAAGCGCACAGATAGAATAGAAAGATAAAGGCGGTGTTCCTGTTTCCTATCGAGAAGAACCGCCTAAAAGGTTTCATTATCTTATCCACAAGATATTCGCCGTGTCCGCCAATCTGATAATTAGGCATTCCGGAAAACATTGAGCCCGTCCACCAACTGCCATCAGGGTTCTCGTCTAAGTAATTCTTGCCCTCTTGTACGGCAGAGATGCCGTTGATGCTGTCGCCGGCGTATATAACTTTGCCCTCAAGCGCAGGATAGAAATACATTACACTTGCAATGACAAAAACGATAAAGATGATTATATCAGACAGGTATCTTTTCATACGATTAAAAATTAAAAAGTCAGAATTAATTTTCCGTACTTGTTTATAATAATTCCGTTATTTCCGTACTCTTTATGTAAAATAACTTATCTCTTGTTCAACTAACCTCTTGCCCTCCGAGTAGTTATCACTTTTCTTATTATCCAAACGAGTACTGCAACTCCTACAATAGCCAGGATAGCGATGCTCAACTCGTGGTTATAGCGGTTGATGAGGTCAGCCTGCCCGTGTGCTACATATCCGATTATGGCGAGTACCATATTCCATGTGAAAGCTCCGAGGAAGGTATAGCCGAGAAAAGCGAGGAAAGGCATTCTCGCTAAGCCGGCGGGGATAGATATAAGTTGTCGGATAGCGGGTATAAGGCGGCCGATGAAGGTGCTTATCTTGCCGTGTTCATTGAAGTACTCTTCGGCCTTTTGTATCTTCTCGCCCGATAGAAGCAGTAGATGTCCTATCTTTGAGTCCGCAAACTTATATATGATAGGTCGCCCGAGCCAGATACTTAGACCGTAGTTAATGCAAGCTCCGATGAGTGCACCAAAGGTGGCGAAAAGGACGATAATAAGCACATTAAGCGGGTAACTTGCCGTCTTGTTGAGATCGCTGCTTTCATTGGCTGCAACATACACTGCCGGCGGAACTACAATCTCACTCGGGAAAGGTATGAAACTGGATTCTATAGCCATAAGTGCCGTTATGCTCCAATAATTCATATTATTTGAATACCAAATCTCTACCTTTTGAAGTAAGGATGTCTTTTCTTGCTCTATATAGGTGTTCTCGCTTTCAGCAAGCGGTGCCTCAGCCGGTTGTTGTGCGCAGATGCACGCACTTGCAAGAAGAATAATAATTATTGTGAGATATTTCTTTATCATAACTTCAAATTTCTCCGTTCCGCTTGTGTGTCGGAGGGGGATGGGGTGGGGGAAAACTACTTGTTGCTCAATCTTCTCTCTACTTCTGCTTTTACATAATTTTCAAATTCCTCTTTTCGTATGGCTCTCTCTCTGCTATTATGTAAGCGTTTGAGGAAACCATTTTCATTCATTTGCTGCATAATGTCGGGAGATATTTTATCGAACAGTTCGATTGCCCCGTCAGGATTAAGCGAGTATGCCAACCGAAAGTTCTTTTCCATTTCAGCGAACCTGTTCAGTTCTATGTCGCACGCTGCCATGAGCAGGTATGTCTGCCACATAGGTTCTATTTCGTTTGCCTTTTTGAATTTGCGATAAGCTTCGCCGTAATTTGATAGGGATATGAGGCAACTCCCCCACATAGCATATCCTGCTGCACTCTCTTCTATGTTGATAATCTCCTCGCAAATATCTGTAGCATCCTCGAACAGCCCAACGCAGTTGTATGCCTCCACCATATTACTCAGAATATCCAAGTCTTTGGGCTTCTTTTCATTAGCAGCTCTAAGCATCGTTAATTGTTCGGTGTATGCTCCCAAATCTTTGAAAGCAAAAGAGGCTTGCATCAGTGTTTGAACATTAAGCGGCGCACATTCCAAGCTTTTCCAAACATGCTTAATGGCCTTATTCTTATTCTTCTTTGTTCTGCCGATGATGTGGGCAAGCATGATATGCAGATGAGCATTTGTGGTGTCATTAACCTTTGAGACGGCTTCTTTCAGCACTTCCTCCGCTTCTTTCGTTTTATTTTCGTACTGCAATATATTACATTTGTGAATATAGGCATCAGCCTCGTCAGGCATGATGGCGATGGCGTAGTCGAAGGCATCGTACGCCTCTGCGAATTTATCTTTCAGAGCAAGCAGATTACCTTTGGTGAGCCACGCCTCGTAGTGGAAAGGATCAATTTTGATGATTCGGTCAGCAAGTTCTTCTTGGCCTTCGCGTATTCCTAACTGGTTATTGCAGTAGAGAATCCCCGTCAGCGTCTTTATATCTTCAGGGTGTCTTTTTCGGGAGTCTTCGAAGTAGCAAAGGGCGATGGCATACTCACCGGCGTTCATAAAGCCGAGCCCCAGGTCATAGCTTATGTACGACTCGTCTTCATCGTTTTCGTCTTCATATTCGGTGCTGACGAGTCGGGCGAGTTCCATTGCTTCGGATAGTCTGCCCAACTTGGCAAGGGCGGCTGAGCGAAGGATACAATGAAAACTGGCACGTTCATCGAAGAAGGTGTCAAGCAGAGTCAGAGCTTCTGCCGCCTCATCCTCATTGAGAAGATATTCAACGGTCATGCGCTTCGTCACTTCATCCTCAGGATGCAGACTCTTTGCAAGATCTAAAACTTCGGTAGCATCTTGCCCCGTACCGTGTTCTATATAATAGTGAAAAATCTCATCTAACTCAACGGGGTCGAAGTACATACCGCCTCCGGCAGCTTTCATCTGCTCATAATGCTCTACTATATCAGGTTTATCCATATCTTTTACTTTTAACCCGAAA
>FLNU01000550.1_pt1 | contig 34566 bp, 30 predicted proteins | sample 1140361 | NCBI WGS metagenome assembly FLNU01 (sample SAMEA3878206, study PRJEB12797) | bioreactor metagenome | biome: Moose rumen | place: Sweden | collected 2011-10 | reverse complement strand
GGAGGCGGCGGAACTTGACAACCAAGTTCCGCCGCCTCTGTTGCAGATGGATGGAGTCGCTGCTGCAGATGCTTTTCTTCCCTGTTGCAGATGGATGATGTCGCTGCTATAGACTGTTTTCTTCCCTGCTGCAGAAGGATGATGTCGCTGCTATAGCGTGGTGTGTGGCGTGGTTCAGTGGATGATGACCATGGTGGCTCCGAAGCCGTATTGCTGGAAACTTGCGTCCTGATACGTACAGTTCTTGAAGGAGTGCTTGATTTCGGCGACGATGGCCTGGCGCAGTGCTCCCTCGCCTTTTCCGTGGATGAAGACGATGCGGCGGCCTTTCTCCTTGATGTGTTCGTTCATGGTCTTGCGGAAGACGCCGAGTTGGTACTCCTTGATGTCGCCTGGAGACATGCCGGCAGTGGTCTCGAGCAGTTCGTGGGCGTGAAGGTCGACCTCGATGACGGCGTTTGGGTCGGTTTTCTTTTCCTGGCGTGCCGGCTGTGGCTGCCGTCTGTCCTGCTTTTCCGTCATGGCTTGCTTCAGTTGCTCGGCGGAGACGTGCAGCGGTCGGGCCGGTCGGTCGTCGCGCACGATGTCGTATTCGAGTGTGGGTTCGTCGAAGAAGAGGCTCTCGCGGAAGGTGTGCAACTTGTAGAACTTGGTGGTGTCGAGTCGCAGTTCGACGCTGACGGCTGGCTTGGGTTCGAAGGGTTTGTCTTGCTTGTAGGCAATGAGTTGTACGGCCACGCGTTCAATCTCGTTGAGCATGGAGTGGTCTATCTCCTCGATGAACACCTTGGAGTTTGGGCTGACGGTGCCTTGGCTGCGCAGGTGGCAGACGGCGTTCTCGCGGCTCATGTAGGTGTAGTTCACGTAGTAGTTGCAGTCGTTGACGAGGTAGCATTCGAAGTGAGTCTTCGTCAGTTGCTTCACGCTCACGGGCACGAAGGCGAGGAAGACGTTCAGTGGGTTGCCATCCTTGCGCTCCTCGGGCTTCGGTTTGTAGGTCACGGGCCGGTCGAGTGGGTCTTCCCAGGGGTTGGGAGCCGCCGTGCGAGGTGTCTGGGCCGTGGCTGCGGGTGTGGTCTTGAGGGGTGGCGTGGCTGGTTTGGGTGGTTTTTTCTCGAAGTTGTAATCTGTTGTGTCGATGACGACGACTTCGCTCACGAGTGCTGGAATCTGGAATCCGTCCTCGTCTTCCACGAGTACGATGTTTTTGCCTTGGAATCCTTTCACGATGCCTCCTCCGACATCGCTGAGGAAGCGTACTTTATCTCCTATTTGCATGTTTTGTCTGTTTTTTGGTGGATGTGTGTCTGCGCAGCAGTTGTGCCAGGGGGTGCTGCATCTGTCTCAGTCCCTGGGCCACGCTGTTGGCGTTGAGCCGTGCTCCGGCCAATGAGGTGTGGGTGTGGTCGTGGTTGAACATGGCGGCGGCCTGCTGGCGTCCCATCCTCTCGAGTGTGTCGGCGGTGATGTTGTGCAGGTCGAGCAGGGGGCATTCCGTTTCGTCGGCCACTTGGCGATACCATTGTCCGTAGGTGTTGTTGCGTCGCTCCACCTGTCCGTCGGTCCACTCGTTGCGTGGCGTGAGACTGACGAGGATGGGTGTGCCGCCTCGTTCGCGCACGTCTTGGATGAATTTTTTCAGATACCATCCGAACGAGTAGACTACGAGGTACTGCTGGTTGCTGGCCAGCCGGTAGACGTGGCAGGTGTCGTCGGCTGTGGCGATGACACCGCGCTCTTTCTGGCTGTCGATGGGGCCTATGTCGTTGTGGCCGAACTGTATGAGTACGTAGTCGCCCGGCTCGACCGAGTTGTAGACCTGGTCCCAGCGGCCTTCCTGCAGGTAGGTGCGTGTGGAGCGTCCGGCCTTGGCTGCGTTGATGACGGTGCAGCGCTTCGGGTCGAACACTTCGTAGGCCTGGCTTCCCCATCCCCACATGCCGAGGGTGTCGCGGTCCTCGTTCTTCACGGTCGAGTCGCCTGTCAGGAACACTGTCGGCTTCTTTCCCTTTTTCTTGCCTCGCCCCTCGCCCTGTGTCTGCTTGAGACTTTTAGGGTGCAGGCGTTCTTGGTCGAGCCATGTGCGGAGCCTGGCTACGTCGGGGTGCGGGCAACTTTCCAGTCCCTCGGCAAAGGATGCCGCATTCATGCGTGCGCCGAAGGCCGACGAGTGGATTTTGTCGCCGAAGAAATGGTAGTCGGCCTTCCATCGTCCGTATCGTTCCAGTTTCGTGGCACTCAGGTCGTTCAGGTCGATGAGGGGTGCGTCCAGTTCGCGGGCCAGTTGTTGCAGCCAGGGCGTGAAGGTCGTGGCCTTGCGGTCGATGCGCAGGGTGTCCTCGTCGGTATAGGCGTTGCGCGGTGTGAGCGTGAGCAGGATGGGTGTGGCTCCGCGTGCGCGCACTTCGTTCACGAAGCGTCGCGTGTAGCCGCCGAAGGTGTAGACCATTTCCTGGCGGCCCGTCTCCTTGATGGTGACCAGGAGCGAGTCGTCGGCCATTGCCGGTTTCAGGCTGGCACGTGCCCGCCCCTCGTCCAGCGGGCCGTTGTCGTTGTGTCCCAGTTCCAGGGCCACGTAGTCGCCCTGCCGGATGCCGCTCAGCACGTCGGGCCACAGCCGTCGGTAGAATGTGCGCGGCGAGGTGCCGCCCAGGGCGTGGTTCTCCACCGTGATGCTGTCGGCCAGGAAGAAGTCGTGGGCATAGTAACCCCATCCCCACTGGCCGTTGTTTCCGTTGCCCAGCGTGCCGTTGCGCATGGTCGAGTTGCCCACGAGGAAGAGCACGGGACGTCCCCCCCGGCGGCTGCTGCCGCTCACCGGGCGCACCTGGTTGGCGCGTTCCAGCGAGTCGAGCGTCAGGTCGCGCACGCCGTTCACGTCCAGCCCCTCTGTCTGTGCCCACGGCGTCGCCGCCGTCAGCAGGGCCGTGGCCAGGATTCCCAGCCGAAGTCTGTTTGTTCCTTTCATACAGTCGCCGTTGTTGTGTCGTTGTCCGGATTCCCCTCTGCCGAGGGGACGGGTCGTCTCGCATCAAGACCACCACAAAGATACATAAAAAAAACAGAAATCCCCAATTCTACGCCTGAAACTCCACTGCTCCACAGTGGAAAGTCAACGCATCTACAGTGGAAAGTCAACGCATCTACAGTGGAAAGTATAAATCAAATATATGATTTATATAAATCTAACGTATGATTTATACAAATCAAAGCCATGATTTATATAAATCATATATTTGATTTATACTTTCCGGTTAAGTGTTTTTGAGTTTCGTGTGCGGAGGGGGAATTTTTCGTGTGCGGAGGGGTAGGTTTCGGAGGGTGTCCCGGATTTTCGGACTGGTCGGATTTAGTCGGATTATTCGGCAGATTCCGGTGGTTCAGACATGGCCTGGCGCGTGCTGCTGCTGCGGCCCCGAAACCTGCCTGGTGTTGCCGCTGCGCAGGGCATGAAAGTCCTGGGCGGAAAAATTTGTTAAAAAAACTGTTTTTTCATTTTGTTTTACGATCTCTTAATTGTATCTTTGCACAAAACCACAAAATTTGCGCAATGTCTTTGGAACAGATTCAGAAAACCAAGTCGCTGATGAAACTGCTGGAAATCACGATTCGTGATAATTGGGACCAGTTGGCTTTCTCCGACTATGGCAGCGACTTGTCGTTCACCTACGCTGAGGTTGCCCGCGAATGCAAGCGGCTGCACGAGTATTTTCGTGACATGGGGTTGGAGCCTGGCGACCGTGTGGCGCTGTGCGACAAGAACAGCAGCCGCTGGGCCGTGGCCTACCTGGCTGCCCTGACGTTCGGAGCCGTGACGGTGCCCATCCTATCCGACTTCAAGGGCGAACAGATTGCTAACATCCTGGAGCACAGTGAGTCGAAACTGCTGATTGTGGGCGAGAGCCTGCTGCACAAGGTGCAGGCCGAGGCCGCACTGCCCGAGGGACTGCAGTTGCTCGACATAGCCACGGTGGGCACGGTGGAGTATACGATGCCCTTCGCCCAGGCCGACGTGCGATACTTTGAGGACAAGCCCGACGACCTGGCCATGCTGAGTTACACGAGCGGTTCGACGGGCCACTCGAAGGGAGTGATGCTGCCCTACCGCAGCATGTGGTCGAACATCCTCTTTGCCGACGAGAAACTGGGCATGGAGCGGCGTTCGCGCGTCATCTCACTCCTGCCCATGGCCCACATGTACGGACTCGCGTTCGAGTTCATTTACGAATTCTGCATCGGCTGCCACATCACCTACCTGGCCAAGACACCCAGTCCGACGGTGCTCATGCAGGCCTTCAGCGAAATCCGTCCGCGCATCATCATTGCCGTGCCCCTCATCATCGAGAAAATCGTGCAGGGCAAAGTGTTCCCCGTCATCCGTGCCGTCCAGATGCGCACCATCCTCCAGTTGCCACTCATCAACGATTTCGTCTACTGGCGCATCAAGCGTAAACTCACCAAGGTCTTCGGCGGACAGTTCTACGAAGTCATCGTGGGTGGAGCCGCCTTCAACAGCGAGGTCGAGACATTCCTCAAACGCATACATTTCCCCTATACCGTGGGCTATGGCATGACCGAGTGCGGACCCATCATCTGCTACCGCGACTGGAAAAAGTTCGTCAAAGGGTCGTGCGGCAGGCAGGTGCCGCGCATGGAGGTGAAGATACTCTCGGACGACCCGCAGAACGTGCCAGGCGAAATCGTTTGCCGCGGTACCAACGTCATGCTTGGCTACTACAAAAACGACGAAGCCACCGCCGAGGCCATCGACGAGGAGGGCTGGCTGCACACCGGCGACCTCGGCACCATGGACAAGGACGGCAACGTCTTCATCCGTGGACGCTCGAAGAACATGTTGCTCGGAGCCAACGGACAGAACATCTACCCCGAGGAAATCGAGGAGAAACTGACAGGTCACGCCCTGATTGACGAGTGCGTGGTCGTGCAGCGCGACGAAAAACTCATCGGTCTCGTCTACACCAGCGACGACACCCTGCGCCGCCACGGAATGACGCGCGAAGACTTCGACCAGCAACTGGACCGCTACCGTCGCCACGTCAATCAGATGCTGCCCGGTTTCTACCACCTGGCCCATCTGGAGTCGCGCACCGAGGCATTTGAAAAGACACCCAAACACAACATCAAGCGTTTCCTCTACACCTGACAACACCCGCCGGGCCGCCGGAACACAACAAGGGAGTGCATCACAAGCCAGTGATACACCCCCTTGTTTCTTCATGCCCCAGCCACACACTTCAGTCCCCATCTCCGAGAAAACAGGGAACTGCTGTTTGTCAAGTGAACTAAGCAAGCGAAAAGAGTATGCAGGCAAGCCGGTGGCAGAAGTCATCGGCTTGTATTGTGCTGAGGCAGAGTGGTGGCAGCAGGCGCAACGTGCTGGTGCCGCTGCAGCCCGTAAAACAATGCTGTTCGCAGACCAGACGGTTGCGGACTTCCTTGTAGGGAATGTCCAACTCCACACCAATCATGAGGCCTCGTCCCCGTACATCAACCACATGAGGCAAGTGGGCATGGGTCAACTTCTGCATGAGATACTCACCAATCCGGGCGGCATTATCCACAAGTTGCTCTTCCTCAATGACATCGAGCACAGCCAAGGCTGCGGCACAAGCCAGGTGGTTACCACCGAAGGTAGTGCCCAACTGTCCGTAGACGGGCTGAAATTTTGGAGAAATCAGCAGGGCACCCATTGGGAAACCGTTGGCAATGCCCTTGGCTACCGTTATGAGGTCGGGCGTGACGCCCAGGTGTTGGTGGGCAAAAAACTTTCCACTCCGACCGTAGCCACACTGGATTTCGTCGAGAATCAGCACCGTGTCATATTGAGTACAGAGTTCGCGCAATCCTTTCAGGAAATCGGCACTCACCATGCGGATGCCGCCGACACCTTGGATGCACTCGAGGATGCAAGCCGATACGTCGCCTTTCTCCAGTTCCTGCTTCCAGGCAGACAAATGGTTGAGGGGAAGGTGGGTGACATGTCGGTTCTGGTTGACAGGCGCGATAATCTTGGGATTATGAGTGGCTTCGACAGCCAGGGAAGTGCGTCCGTGGAAAGACTTTTCACAGGCCAGTATGCGTGTACGTTGGTTGTAGAAGGAAGCCAGTTTGAGAGCGTTCTCGTTGGCTTCGGCACCGCTGTTAATCAGAAACAGTTGCCAGTCGTCATAACCACAGACACGGCCCAACCGCACGGCCAACTGTTGTTGCAGTGGATTCCTTACCGAGTTGGAATAGAATCCCAGTTTGCTGACTTGATGGTTAATGGCTTGAATATAGTGAGGGTGGCTGTGCCCGATACTGATGACAGCATGGCCACCGTACAAATCCAGGTACTCCTGCCCTTCCGTGTCCCATACGTTGCAGCCACATCCGTGGTCAATCGTAATGTCGAACAGGGGATAGACGTCGAAAAGTTTCATGGTAGTCGTGGAACGAGTAAAGTGAAGTGTGAAGAGAAAAAATGTTTAGCACCTCTGTTCTTGATGTTGAGCCGCCCTTCAGAAGGCGATGGCTTTCAGGTGCAGTCCGTCAGCCTCGTCAAGCCCCATCATCAGGTTCATGTCCTGGACGGCTTGCCCCACGGCTCCCTTCAGAAGATTGTCGATGATGGAGGTGATGACAACTTTGTTGCCGAACGTGTCGGCGTGGAGCAGGCATTTGTTGGTACCGACGACTTGTTTCAGGTCGAGAGAGCGGTCTACGTAGTGGGTGAAGACGGCTTCACGGTAGAAATCCCGATAAAGGGCAGGGACGTCCGCAACCTCATGGGGTAGTTTGATGACTTCGGTGCAGAAGATACCTCGTGGAAAATCGCCGCGGTAAGGAATGAATTCAAGGACAGGGTGACTGTTCAGTTCTGCCAGCGACTGCCTGATTTCCGCCAAGTGTTGATGTGTGAACACTTTGTAGATGCTCAGGTTTCCAGTGCGCCACGAGAAATGGGTGGTGGCCCCTGGTTTCTGTCCTGCTCCCGTGCTGCCCGTGATGGCGTTGATACTTATGTCGCCCTCCAACAACCCTGCATGTGCCAGTGGGAGAAGCCCCAACTGGATTGCGGTGGCGAAGCAGCCCGGATTGGCCACGTGCATGGCACTGCGAATCTGCTCACGGTGTATTTCGGGCAGGCCGTAGACATAGTCGTGGTCGGGAGACGCAATGCGGAAATCCTGTGCCAGGTCGATGATGCGAACGTGGTTGGGAATCTTGTGCTCTTCAAGAAAAGCAGTACTTTTGCCGTGTCCGAAACAGAAAAAGACAGCATCCACGGCATCGAAGGGCATGGCATCGGTAAAACGCAAATCGGTCTCACCGATGAGTCCTTCATGGATGTCGCTGACGAGGTTGCCGGCATTGGATTCACTGTTGGCAAAGACGATGTCGACCTGCGGATGACCGAGCAGCACGCGAATGAGTTCACCACCGGTATAGCCGGCGGCTCCTAAGATACCTACTTTTACCATGCAGTCGTCTTTATGCTCTCTTGTCGGCCAGCAGCCACAACAGGATGTAGGCAAGGCCGCCGAAGCCATAGCCACAGAATAATACGATGAAAATGATACGAACCAGCAGTGGGTCGATGTCGAAATAATCGGCCAGTCCGCCGCACACGCCGCCAATCTTCTTGTCGGTGGTGGAGAGATAGAATTTCTTGTTCATAATAAGGGGATTATCGTTCTTCGTCAGGATGGGCGAGATAGTAGGCACGCAATGGGGTGGAAGTTACCTTGATGAATCCCTTGGCATCCTCCGAACTCCATGCCTTGGCTGTTTCTCCGTATTCGCCGAGTTTGTTCTTGACCAGGTCGTCGGGCGAGTCGACACCTACCGTCTGGAAACTGTAGGGACGCAGTTCGAGTGTTACGGTTCCGTTCACGTTGCGTTGGCTGGAAGTCAGCATGGCTTCGATGTCGGGCATGACAGGCTCCAGATACTGGCTCTCGTGCAGGAACATGCCATACCAGTTGCTGACTTGGTCTTTCCAGTATTGCTGCCACTTGGACATCGTGTATTTTTCAAGGAAACGGTGGGCACCGATGATGAGCATGGGGGCTGCGGCTTCAAATCCCACGCGACCCTTGATGCCGATGATGGTGTCGCCCACGTGACAGTCGCGACCGATGGCATAGGCGGCACCGATTTCCTCGACGGCTTGGATGGCGGCAATCTTGTCGGTGTATTCCTTGCCGTTCACCGTGCAGAGTTCACCATGTCTGAATCCCAACTGCAGCAGTTCTGAACCTTCCTTGGTCGGATGTTTCAGGTAGGCCGACTCGGGCAGTCCCTGCTTGGAGTCGAGGATTTCGCCACCGCAGATGCTGGTTCCCCAGATTCCCACGTTGTAACTGTATTTCAGTTTGGCGAAGTCGGCTGCAAAACCATGAGCGTTGAGGTAGTCGATTTCCTCCTGGCGCGACAGGTTGCCGTCGCGGGTGAGTGTGATGATTTCCACGCCTGGGGCCATCACGAGGAAGGTCATGTCAAAACGTATTTGGTCGTTGCCGGCACCTGTCGAGCCGTGTGCGATGGCGCTGGCACCGATTTCCTTGGCATAGCGTGCAATGGCAATGGCTTGGAAGATGCGCTCTGAACTGACGGAAATGGGGTAACAGTTGTTGCGCAATACGTTGCCGAAAACCATGTATTTCAGAGACTTCTGGTAGTACTCTTGTGTCACGTCGAGTGTGACGTAACGGGTGGCTCCCAGTTTGTAGGCGTTCTCTTCGTTGGTTTTCAGTTGTTCGGGTGAGAATCCGCCTGTGTTGGCACATGCGGCATGTACTTCGTAGCCTTTTTCCTTGGCCAGGTACATGACGGTATAGGAGGTGTCGAGTCCGCCACTGAAGGCTACGACGACTTTTTTCTTCTCTTCCATGTTGTTGTGTGGTGTGTTTGTTTATTTTACTTCGTTGATTTCGTCGATACGGCGGAAGCGTTCAATCACTTCTTGCGGAATCTTGGCCGGCAAGTGCTCTTCGGGGTCGTAGAGCATGGCCGTGCAGATGCAGTATTTGCGTCCGGTGCGGTGCAGCACGTCGACGTTGCAACATCCTTCGCATCCTTTCCAGAATGCTTCGTCGTCGGTCAGGTCGGCGAAGGTGACGGGTTGGTAGCCCAGTTGCGAGTTCATTGTCATGACGGCGGCTCCGCTGGTCAGCGAGAAGATTTTGGCATGTGGCCATCGGGTGCGTGCCAGCGAGAAGGTCATGTCCTTGATGCGTTTTGCCACGCCCATGTGCCGGTACTTGGGGTTGACGATGAGTCCCGATGTGGTGACGTACTGCTTGTTTCCCCAGGTCTCGATGTAACTGAAGCCGGCAAATTCGTCGCCGCACAGGGCAATGACGGCCTTGGCCTCCTTCATCTTGGTGGCCAGGTATTCGTGCGTACGTTTGGCTATGCCGGTGCCACGGTCCTTGGCTGCCTCGGCAATGGTTTCCAGGATGGTGTCGACGTATTTCTCATGCGAGTTGTCGGCCACCACGACCTCGATGGCTGGTTGTTCCATGTTTGCTTGGCTTTCCTCCATAGTGTGTCAGACAGGGATGATTCTTGACAATGCTTCTTTCACGTCTTCCCGCGAACTGCCTTCCTCAATGACGATGATGATGGTGTCGTCTCCGGCTATGGTTCCGATAATCTGTGGAATGACGGAGTTGTCGATGTCGTAGGCGATGCTGCTGGCATAGCCCGGACGGGTTTTGATGACGCCCAGGTTGCCCGAGAAACGCAGCGACATGAAGCCGTTCAGTTGCATCATTTCGCGCACGGGTCTGTGTTCTCTCACGCGTCGGTACATGGCGTTGTTGGGCAGTACGTAGACCGATTTTCCGGTCAGGCTGGCTGCCTTTGCCACTTTCAGTTGTTTCAGGTCGCGCGAGAGTGTGGCCTGTGTCAGTTTGAAACCTTCTGCGGCCAGTGCCTTCAGCAGTTCTTCCTGGTTATTGATTTCTTGGCTCGAGATGATGAGCCGGATGGTGTCCAGTCGTTCGTTTTTTACGCTCATAGGGGTTGTGTTTGTATGTTTATTCAGAAATTCCAGGCAAATTTACCGTTTTTTATGCAATAATGCAAGGGAATATGCAGTTTTTTGCAAGTTTTTTGTAAAAACAATGCGATGACAGTGTGATTTCCGCTGTCATCGCGTTGGTTTGCAGGTTGTCTGCAGTGTGCGGGTGCCGCATTTCACGGTTCGGTCTCGCCTTCGATGTAGTTGTCCATGTACATGTGTTCGCCGTCGAAGGTGGCGTAGGTGAAGAGTGAGAACCAGTTGCCCAGTATGAGCAGGCGGCTGGTGCGGTTGAGGAAGATGTCGAGTTCGATGTGCCGGTGGCCGAACATGAAGTAGTTGATGTTGGGGTGTGTCTTCAGGTAGTCCTTGGCGTAGCACACCAGTCCCTCTTTGTCTTCGCCCATGTAGGCCGGCTCTCCGTTTTCGATGTGTTTCTGGCGGCTGTGTTTGGCCCAGTTCAGGCCGAAGTTGACGAACCAGTGTGGGTGAATCATCTTGGCCAGGCGTCGCAGGGTGCGGCTCTCGAAGGCCGAGAACATGAGCCGTGTCTTCCAGTTGCGGTCGCGATAGTCGAGTCCGTGGCCGTGGCCCATGTAGAATTCCTTGCCGCAGATTTCCATGGTGCATGGCTCTCGGTGCAGGATGACGCCGCATTCCTTCACCAGGTAGTCGCTGCACCACTGGTCGTGGTTGCCTTCGAAGAAGTGCACCTCCACGCCGTGGTCGGTCAGTTCGCTCACCTTTCCCAGAAAGCGGGTGAATCCGCGGGGCACGACGTCGTCGTATTCGAACCAGAAGTCGAACATGTCGCCCAGCATGAACACGGCTTCGGCCTTGTCCTTGATGGCGTCGAGGAAGTTGACGAGCCGGCGTTCCTGCGTGCGTCCGTGTTGCAGGGCTCGGCAGCCCAGGTGGGCATCGGCTATGAAGTAGTAGTTTTTCATTTTGTCGGGGGTGGGTCGTGGGATGTTGCGCAGTGGGTCAGATGAGGCCGAGGTCGAGTTTGGCTTCCTCGCTCATCATGTCTTTCGTCCATTCGGGTTCGAACACCAGGTTGACGTTGGCGTTCCGTACGGCCTCGATGCTGTCGAGTTTCTGCTGCACGTCTTCCATGATGTAGTCGGCGGCGGGGCAGTTGGGGGCGGTCAGGGTCATGTCGATGTCCACGTCGAAGGGTTTCTCGCTGTCGTCGGTTTCCTTGACGTCTATTTTGTAGATGAGTCCCATCTCGTAGATGTCGACCGGCATTTCGGGGTCGAACACGGTCTTGAGCAGTTCTACGACTCGGGCTTCCACGTCATATTTCTTGATGGTTCCTTCCATGGTTGTTGTCGGTTGTCTGGTTCATTGGTGCTGGCTTGCCTCTGGCGGCGGGGTCAGAGTTTGCCGTTTTCGGCGTAACTGTAGTAACCGCCGTCGGTTACGACGATGTGGTCTATCAGACGGATGCTGAGTGTGCGGCAGGCCTCGTCCAGATGGCGGGTCAGTGCGTTGTCTTCCTTGCTGGGGTGGCACGAACCCGAGGGGTGGTTGTGGACCAGCATGATGGCGGTCGACTCGTTGAGCAGTGCGTGCTTGAGCACGATGCGCACGTCGACCAACGTGCCTGTGCGTCCGCCTTGGCTGATGCGCACGCGCTTGATGAGCCGCATGCTGTTGTTGAACAGCAGTGCCCAACTGGTCTCGTGTCCCAGGTCGCGCACAACGGGCAGCATGTAGCGGTACACCTGTTCTGCGCTGCGCAGTTGGTCCAGGCTGCTGGCCATGTCTTCGCTGGCGCGCCGGCGGCCCAGTTCCATGGCTGCCTTGAGGGTGATGGCCTTGGCTTCGCCGATGCCGTTGTACCTCATCAGTTCCTCTATGCTCATGCGGCTCAGCAGGACGAGTTTGCGGTCGCAGTCGCTCATGATTTCTTCCATCAGTTCGACGGCGCTCTTGCTTTTGGTCCCGCTTCCGATGAGGATGGCCAGCAGTTCGGCTGTGGTCAGGGCCTCCTCGCCGCGCTGGTGCATCTTCTCGCGGGGCCGGTCGGTTTCGGCAAGTTGTTTTATCTGGCTCATTCGTAGAAATTCTTTTCAAAGGCGGCAAATTCGTCTTTCTTCAGTACGCAGCGGCGCCACCAGGCCTTGATGAATCCCATGCCGTAGCCGAACAGTTGGACGAAGGCGGCTTCGACGCTGTACATGCCGATGACGAGCGAGCGGTTGCGCACCGACGCGTCGGCGAACAGCAGCAGGATGTAGACGAACAGCGGCAGCAGTGGGATGAGCCAGAGTTGGCTGGCTGGCAGGCCGAGCACGCGGGCCGTGCTGTCGATGAGGGCCAGCCGCAACACGATGGCGGTCAGCAGCAGCAGGATGCAGCCCACGCTGAAGGCCATCGGCAGCAGGTGTACCAGTTTGAGAGTGCCCGGGTGGCGTTTCTCCAGGTTGATGCGGGCAATGCCCGAGTTGAACACTTGCTTGAAGAACTTGTCGAAGTCGGTGCGCCGTTTGTGCCACACCCATGCGTCGGGCAGCAGTCGGGTCGCGTGGCCGGCCTCGACAATGCGGTAACTGAAGTCGATGTCCTCGCCGAAGCGCATGCGAGAGAAGCCGCCCAGTTGCTGGTAGACTTCGCGGCGCACGCCCATGTTGAACGAGCGGGGATAGAACCGGTCCAGTTTCTTGCGTCCGCCACGGATGCCGCCTGTCGTGAAGAACGATGTCATGGAGTAACTGATGGCCTTCTGCACCGGCGTGAACGAGTCGTGGGCACGGTCGGGGCCGCCCCAGGCGTCGCACGGCTGCTGCCGCAGGCTGCGGTCCACGGCCTGCAGGTAGTCGTCGGGCAGCACGCAGTCGCTGTCCAGGATGATGACCCATTCGCCCTGCGCACGCTCCACGCCGTAGTTGCGCGAAGGGCCGGGACCCGAGTTCGGCTTCACATGGTAGTGCACGTCCAGGTCTGCGGCATAGCGGTCCACCTGCTCCTTGCAGGGCACGTCGGAACCGTCCTCGACCACGATGACTTCAAACGACTCGCGCCCCAGGCTCTGGCGGCTCAGGCTCTGCAGCAGTTCGTCGGCCTCGTCGGGACGGTTGTACACGGGCACTATGATGGAATATTTCATGGCGTATCGCTCTGTCGGAATCATTCAAAGTACAGGCTCACGATAATCATCTTCGAGCGGCCCTCGTCCACGCCCTGCGTGTAGATGAGTTGCTGAGGGTTGGTCAGGTCCGTGCGCTTTTTCTCTATGATGTTGCTCAGCCCGTAGGCAAACTTGATTTCGGGGATGAACTTGAAGAAGGGCAGGTAGAAGTCGCAGCCCATGCCCACCTCGACATAGCAGTCGAACGGCTTGACCAGCAGGTTCTTCTGCTTCTTCACCGTCAGGTCGTACATCGGGTTCAGACCGGCCACCACGTAGGGGCGGTAGTTGTTGAAACGCTCGGCGGCAAACTTCAAGTCGATGGGCATGCTGATGTAAGTCGACTTCACCGTCTGGTGCTCCTTCTCCCCGTTCAGGTGGTTGAGGAACGTCGTGTTCTTCGTACCGAAGTGCATCGACGGAATCACGCGCAGACCCATGTACTGGTTCAGCCGCAACTCAGCCAGCACACCCACGCTGAACCCAGGCTCGTAGTTGGGCACGTCGGCATACCACTGGTTCCCCACCTCGTCCCTGTAACCATTCTGCAACAACTCCATGTCCTGCAACTGCACACCGGCCAGGAAACCATAGTGCAGCACACGCTGGTCGATGTACGGACGATGCATCACCTTGCGCGTCTGCGCGTACGCGCGCGCGGGTATTATAAAGGAAGCAGCCACCATCAGCACCACAGTCCACACCACGCACCAGCCCGGCACCGCACCGCGCTGTCCAGCCTCACGCCGCCACGCCCACAACAAGGCAGAGCGACTCAACATCCTATGGCTCAAACACATAGACATTCCCGTCCGCGTCCTTTCCAGTTCCATCCACCCTTCCCCTCAGCCCCGCACTTTCTCTGATAAACGGAAAAACCCCCGATTTATTGCCTTTCCCGCCACTCTCCACCTCCTTCCAACCTCCTGCACAGAAGAAAGTTCCGCCTTCTCCCCCACAAACTTCACGCCTCTGCACACGAAAGTATAAATCAAATATATGATTTATATAAATCATACGTTTGATTTATATAAATCATATATTTGATTTATACTTTCCTCTTAACAATCGTCAACTTTCCACCGTGCACCCCTGAACTTTCCACTGCACCCGCCCCGACTATCACCCTCCCCCTGGGACCGCGGACGTCCCCGTCCGCACTCTTCCCAGCAAATAAAAATAAAAATCTGCCGTTTTTATTTTGTATTTCTCTCACTTATCCGTACCGTTGGGCTTTGCCCGAAGGTACTTTCGTTCGGAAATAAAAATAAAAATCTGCCGTTTTTATTTTGTATTTCTCTCACTTATCCGTACCTTTGCTGGCGTGATACTCAGAAATGGGTATTTAACAACAGCGGAAAACAAGAATAATTGTATAACAACCATTAAAAAAGCAAAGACTATGGCTTACGTGATTACTGACGATTGTGTAATGTGTGGAACTTGCGAAGGCGAATGCCCATCGGGTGCCATCTCTGCCGGCGACAGCAAGTATGTGATTGACCCAGACAGTTGCGTGGATTGCGGCACTTGTGCCGACGCATGCCCATCGGGTGCCATCATTCCAGGCGAATAAATTCCACATACGACAGGAAACAAAAAAGACGTGGGGGCTGTACATTCCGATGTACAGCCCCCACTTGTCTCATGCCCTCTCGGGTCAGGCGGTTCAACTGGTCTGCCCGAACTCGCCGACCGTCGGCACCATGTGCTCGTTCGAGTAGAAAATGCTCTCGTCGTAATCCTTCGTCGGCACGGCCACGTAGAGCGAGTCGTCGACAATGCGGCGGCCTATGCGCATCATGTCGAGGTAGGAGAACTTCTCCTCGCCCGAGAACTTGAAATGATGGGGCAGGGCCTGGCGCAGCAGTTCTTTCTCCTCCTGGCGGATGCCGACAATGAGCCAGTCGTAGTTCATCGCCGCCGCCGCCTCCATCAGTTGCATCAGCACCAGCCGCAGGTTGCCCGGGCCGGTGGGCATGGAATAGACGTAGAGCATCGAGGCCTCCTGACGCAGCACCATCATGCCGTCGACGATGGCCATGCTGATGTCTGTGCTTTCGTCCTTGGCAAACTTCTTGAGCGTCCTGATGGCCCGTTCGCGCTCCTCGCCGCTGAAGTAGCCGGCAATGGTGGGTATGTTGGCGAAAGTCAGTTTCTTGAAAACTACCATAATCAATCCTTTCCTTAGTGTTGAACGCAACCCCGCGGGAAAGTCCACAGACTCCACCCGGTTGCACGATTTTTTAAATTTTGTGTAAAAATACACTCTTGCCTGCACAAATCCAAACATTTTGAGCAGAAAAATGAGAATGCCTCTCTTTTTTACATTTTCAACACTCCACACTTCCTTCTTTTTTTCCCCTCCCACTTTTCACTTTTCACTTTTTTAATCGTAACTTTGCATGAAGAAGAAAAAAAACGTAAAATCAACGAAAATGGACTTGATTCAAAGAATTATCGAGCGCGCCAAGGCCGACAAGCAGCGCATTGTGCTGCCCGAAGGCACGGAGGAACGCACGCTCACTGCAGCCGACCGTGCACTGGCCGACGGACTGGCCGAACTCATCATCCTCGGCAACATCGACGAAATCCACAGGCTGGCCGACACGCTCCAACTAAAGAACATCGACAAGGCAACTCTCATCGACCCGGCTACGAGCGACCGACGCGAAGAATATGCCCAGTTGCTCTACGAACTCCGGAAAACCAAGGGCATGACCATCGGGCAGGCCCGCGAAAAAGTGCTTGACCCACTCTATTTCGGCTGCCTCATTATCAAGAACGGCGACGCCGACGGACAAATCTCCGGCGCACTGTCCACCACGGGCGACACGTTGCGCCCCGCCCTGCAAATCATCAAGTGTGCACCGGGCATCACGTGTGTCTCAGGCGCCATGCTGCTGCTGACCCAGGACAAACAATACGGAGAGGAAGGAGTGCTCGTCGTCGGCGACGTGGCCGTTACACCCATGCCCGACGCCAGGCAACTCAGCCAGATTGCCGTCTGCACGGCTGAGACGGCACGCGCCGTCGCCGGTTTCCGGCAACCCCGAGTGGCCATGCTCTCCTTCTCCACAAAGGGCAGTGCCAGCCACGAGGTAGTCGACAAAGTAGTCGAGGCCACCCGACTGGCCAAGGAACTCGACCCCACACTCTCCATCGACGGAGAACTGCAGGCCGATGCCGCCCTCGTGCCATCCGTGGGTCAGAAGAAGGCTCCCGGCAGCGACATTGCCGGACATGCCAACGTCCTTGTCTTCCCCAATCTCGAAGTAGGCAACATCGGCTACAAGTTGGTACAGCGGTTGGGCGGCGCCGACGCCATCGGCCCCATCCTGCAAGGCATAGCCCGCCCTGTGAACGACCTGTCACGCGGCTGCTCAGTCGACGACATCTACAAACTCATCGCCATCACTGCCTGCCAAGCGCAGGTGGCAAAATAATCTGACAGAAATGAAAATTCTCGTATTAAACTGTGGCTCGTCATCCATCAAGTACGCACTCTATGACATGGACGGCAAGCAAGTCATCACGTCTGGAGGCATAGAGAAAATCGGCTTGCCCGACTCATTCATCAAAATCAAGTTGGCCGACGGCAAGAAGGTACAACTCGACCGTCCCATCGCCGAACACACCGCCGGCGTAAAGTTCATCTTTGAAGTCCTGTCCACAGGTCCCTGGGCCGTGCTGTCCGACCTGCACGAAATCGATGCCGTGGGCCATCGCATGGTGCACGGAGGCGAACGGTTCAACAAGAGCGTCGTGCTCGACGACGAGGTGATGGCTGCCTTCACCGCCTGCAACGACTTGGCACCACTCCACAACCCTGCCAACATCAAGGGCGTCAACGCCGTCAAGGAGTTGTTGCCCAAGGTGCCGCAAGTGGGCGTCTTCGACACGGCCTTCCATCAGACCATGCCCGACTATGCCTACATGTACGCCGTGCCCTACGAACTTTATGAAAAATACGGCGTGCGCCGCTATGGATTCCACGGAACCAGCCACCGCTACGTCAGCCACCGCGTCTGCGAATACCTCGGACTTGACCCTGGCCACACCAAAATCATTACCTGCCACATCGGCAACGGTGCCAGCATGGCAGCCGTGAAGGACGGGAAAGTCATCGACACTTCGATGGGGCTCACACCCCTTGAGGGACTAATCATGGGCACACGCTCGGGCGACATTGACGCCGGCGCAGTCACCTTCATCATGGACAAGGAAGGACTCGACACGCAGGGAATCTCCAATTTGCTCAACAAGAAGTCAGGACTGCTCGGCATCAGTGGCGGAAAGAGCGACTTCCGCGACATCCTCGCAGCCATAGCAGAGGGCAACGACCACGCACGTCTGGCCAAAGAGATGTACACCTACCGTATCAAGAAATACATAGGGCAGTATGCCGCCGCGATGGGTGGAGTCGACGTGATTGTCTTCACCGGCGGAGCCGGCGAGAATCAGTGGGAGGTGCGTGAGGGCGCTACCAAGAACCTGGAGTTCCTGGGCGTCATGGTGGATGTGGAGAAGAACCACGCCTGCCGTGCCACTGAGATGACCATCAGCACGGACGACTCTCGCGTCAAGGTTTGTGTCATCCCGACTGACGAGGAACTGATGATTGCCACAGACACGCTGGCGCTCACGGCTGGCTGTTGAGGCGAGTCGCTTTTTCGTCCGACCATACTCAATATTTTATTCATTGAAACACGCGTCGGCGTCAGACTTGACATCAACGCGTGTTTCTGTTTTTTTCTAATCAATAAACAACAATCTATGAAGAAAATTTACTTTTTGCTTGTTACCATGCTGCTGTGTGGGGCAAGTGTGTCGCGTGCCGCTGTGATTGCGGTGACGTTGACTGAGGACGTTGCCGACAACTTTGATGGCTACGAAGTGTATCGGCTGTACAATTTCGTAGACTGGACTGTCAACGGGGGAACCCTCGGCGACTGGTCGCTGGCGGCCAGTTCCAACTACAAGACCGACGACAATGTCGGCATGGTACAGGTGTTGTCCGAGGGCATGACCAATTTCTATGTGCAGAGTAACGACTTGCGCCCTCGCCTTGATGCCGGCAATACCTACGGTCTGTATGATTTCGGTTCGGGTCCCCGCCGCTTTGCGATTGCCGACATGAAGGCCGGCCAAATCGTGGTGATTCAGGGAGGCCAGAACCAGACCTATTCCTGGGATGATGCTGCTCCCATCAACGTTACCGATGTGCAGGACTTGACCGAAGAGGTGCATGCGGCACAGGTGGCTGCGGGTGGTGAGGCTGACGGCCTGCGCTACTACAAGATGCTGAACGATGCCTATTTCCAGTTCACGGTGATTCGTGCCTGCTATGTGTCGGCTGTGGCCATTCTTCAGGATGCCAGTGCTGCTGAGTTTGTCAGTGCTCCGAGTGCGAAGATTATGACGGTGGAGGGCACTGCCCGTCGCCTGTCGGTCACTTCGGGCGAGTCGTCGAAGGGGAACACGTGTTCTACGTGGTATTCTGTGGATGGCACTGATCCGTTGTTCCTTGAGGACACCGACGTGATTGCTTCTGCCGACACTATCTGGGCTGAGAATGGTGTGGACTATGAACTGGAGAATGTGGTCTACGTGCAGCGTGCCATCAAGAATGGCGACTCGTGGGGCAACTTTGAATATGATGGCGATGATATCCGTGTGAGTGATGCCGACGACGAAGATGGCGACGGTTTCGTAGAGTTGAAGTTGGCCACGGTGTCGGACGAGACGGGCATTGCGTCGTCCATCGTGACGGTGCTGGTGGCTGTCAATGAAATCGTGCTCAACGAACCGTGGCTCACGCTGGTCGACATGGACGGCGAGAAGCGTGCCTACCAGATTGGCTGGACCAGCAACTTGATTACGGACGTGCCGCATTCGTTCTATGCTTTGTGGGATGGTGGCGACGGTGAGGCTGCCGACTTGGTCGACGGCGATGTTGTCTGGGCTACCACCGATGTCACGGTGCGGGTCGATGCCGAGGGTTATACGTCTTCCACGCTCTATTACAGCGATATTGCCGAACAGGGTGTTGCCTACGAGCGGAAGAATCACGATGCCGAGCACGACTGGGACTTCGTCCATCTCGACAGCGATCTCATCCTGCGCTTGCAGGGTGCCCTCGTGGAGTACTACTACACGGAGGATGCTGATGGCAGCGTGACTAAGTATTACGACGAGGAAGAGGCTCCGGAGGATGCCTTGATTTTCTACAAGAACTATGGTTGGTGGTACGATGCTTCCCATTCGCGTGCCTGGTTGCAGGTGGAGACTACGGACGAGGGTCTGGTCTACGTGAAGGACCAGTCGGGTCTGCTTGAAGGGCTGAACGTGAATTGTCCCATCAACGACAATGGCAACAGTTGTATCGGTATTTACACGAACGAGGCCGGTCTCTACCTGATGAACAATTCGAGCATCAACATTCCGTCGGTTCGTCTGGGTGAGTATGCCATTTTCTCGACCAGCAACGGCAGTGTGGTCGTGCGTTGCGACGATGCGTGGGAGGGTCTGACGGCCAGTCTGCCGCGTTATACGTATGTGTACAGCATTGATATTTTCACGACTAGCAATCCTGACGACCTGCCCGACGCCATTGCTGACGTCCGTCGGACGGAGTGTGCACGGGGTGTCTACGACCTTCAGGGCCGTCGTGTCGTGTCGGCTGTGCTGCCGCGTGGACTGTACATCGTGGATGGGCGCAAGGTGTTGGTGCGTTGACAGTCATTCTTGTTCGTAACGAAGCGGGGAGCCACAACCGGTGTGGTTCCCCGCTTCGTTTTTTGTGCCTTGTCGTCAGTCTGTCGTGGGCTGTTGCGTGTCGCTTTCTTCCAGCAACTTGGGATGGATGGTCTTGTTGGTGAGTACGCCTTTTTCCTTGAACGACTCGAGTCGTCGGGCAAAGTTGCCTGGTCCGTCGGTCAGTTGGCTTCGGGCCTCGCCGTAGACTCTGTTGAGGCTTTGCAGGCGTTCGCCGATGGTGTTGAACGACTCTGAGAAGGTGGCAAATTTTTCGTAGAGTTTTGTGGCTGCGTCTATGATGTCCCGCACGTTTTTCGTCTGTTTCTGGTTCTGCCACAGGAGGGAGACGATTTGCAGGGCGAGCATTAGGTTGGTGGGGTTGACGATGATGATGTGTTCGCGGTAGGCGTCGATGGCCAGCCGCGGGTCGTTTTCGACGGCCAGCAGGTAACTGCCCTCGTTGGGGATGAACATGAGGACGTAGCCGGCTGCGTCCTTCACCTTCTTGGGATAATGTTTTTCGGCCAGTTCGCGGTAGTGCTTGCGCACGGAGTCGATGTGTTCCCTCAGTTTTTGTTTCCGTTCCGCTTCGTTGTCAGCCTCGAGATATTCGAGATAGGCTTTGATGCTGGTTTTCGAGTCGACGATGAGGTAGCCTTCGCCCGGGATTTTCACTTTCACGTCGGGGATGTAGAGGTTGCCTTCCTCGTCGCTCTCACGGCTTTGGGTTTCGAAGTCTATGCCTTCGGTCATGCCGCTGGCTTCCAGTATGTTGCGCAGTATTTCCTCGCCCCAGTCGCCTTGTTTCTTGGGGTCGGCCTTGAGTGCTCGCGTGAGTCGCGTGGCACTTTGGTCCAGCAGTTCAGTCTTCTCGCTCAGGTGGCGGATGGCTTCTTTCATCACGGCGTCGGTGCGGGCCGTGTCGGTCATTTTGTCCGAGAATTCCTTTTTGAACGTCTCGATGGTCTGTCGCAGGGGCATGAGCAGGTTTTCCACGCTTTCGCGGTTCGTGGCCTTCATGTCGGCCTGCTGCTGGCGCAGGTGTTCGGCAGACAGTTTGTCGAAGGCCAGGCGCATGGTCTGCATTTTCTCTTCCCACTGGCGCTGCATTTCCACTTTCGTCTCGTTCCACTGGCTCAGCAGTTGGCGTTGCTGTGCGTCCCACTGCTGCTTCATTTCGGTCTTTTCGCGTTCGTGCTGTCCCAGCAGTTGGCGTCGCTGTGCGTCCCACTGCTCCTTCAGTGCGTCCACCTCTGTCTGGTGGCTCTCCTTCAGGTTGTCCACGATGCTCTGGTTGTTGTCCTTCAGCAACTGCTGACGCTGTTGCAACTCGTGCAGTTCGACGTTCGCATGCAGGCGGGCGTCGTGCTCGCGGCGCAGTTCGTCCATGCCGCGGGCGTAGTCCATGCGCAGTTGGGCGTTGTCGCCACGCATGCGACGGTTCTGCCGCCACTGCCACACTGCCGCGGCCAGGCACACCAGCACTGCCACGCCCATTCCTATGATGATTCCTGTTTCCATCTGTACAGTCGGCTTTTTTCCCGTTCCGACACCTACAAAAATACGAAAAAATCGCTGCACGACCGCCTTCCGTCGCCTTTTTTATTGCCTGCGGACTGGAAAAAAGACGTGTCTGCGCCGGAAAGTTTACGCGTCTGCGGAAGAAACTTCAAATCACGTCGTGACTTCTGCAAATCACGTCGTGATTTAAAGTTTTGTCTGCTGATTTCCGGAGTTTTCACTGTGCAACGGTCAGGTTTTCAGTGCGTTGCCGGGGGGTTGCGCTTTTTGTGCGTCGGAATTTGATTTTGAGCGTCAATTTCGGGGGTCGGAATGGTGGTGACAGTCGGGATTTTTTTGTACATTTGTCAGCGTGAACCCTCAAGACAAGACATGGCAATGACAGGACGGACGAGACGGCTGTTGGCCGCGGCATTGTGGCTGGCCGCATGCTGCTGCGCATGGGGCCAGGACGAGCAGGAGGCTCAGGTGAGGCTGGGCGGATACATCATCGGCCAGGCCAGTTGGTGTGGCCAGGCGGACAAGGAGGTCAATACCGACATGCAGTTGCGGCTGGTGCGGCTCTATGCCGACGGCCAGTGGCGCAAGTGGCAGTACAAGTTGCAGGTGCAGGCCAACGGTGTGGGGCGCGACACGAAGGAGAATTCGCCGCGCATCGTCGACGCCTGGGCCGAGTGGCAGCCGATTGACGAGGTGCGCGTGAAGTTCGGGCAGATGAAGCGGCCTTTCACGTTTGAAAACCCCATGCATCCGTGGCTGCTGGGCAACGGCACCTATTCGCAACTGTCGACCCGGCTGGCCGGATTCAGCGACCGGGTGGGCGAACACGCGTCGAACGGTCGCGACATGGGCCTGCAACTGCAGGGCGACCTGCTGCCCCTCGCAGTGTCGGGACGGCGGCTGCTGCACTACCAGGTGGGGCTGTTCACGGGCCAGGGCATCAACCATGCCGACCGCAACAACCACAAGGACCTCATAGGCGGCCTGTCGGTGCGCCCGCTGAAGGGATGGGAGGCAGGCCTGTCCGGATGGAAGGGCGACTACGTGCAGGACGGACTGACGGTGGACCGCAACCGCTGGGCAGCCGGCCTGCGCTACGAGCGGGCGTGGTCGCTGCGTGCAGAGTATGCCCACAGCCACGGCTACAAAGTGGGAACCGACCTGCAGGGACATGCCGTGGCAACAGGCAGCCACCGGGCCGATGCCTGGTACGTAGTGGCCGGTGTGCCCGTGGGCGGGGCACAGAAACTCTGGGGCCACTACGATGTCTACCGCGACACGGGTGAGTGGGGGTCCACTCGCTCCATCTACGGACTGACCCTCGACTGGAACCTGAACAAGAACCTGAAACTGCAAGCCAACGTCAACTATCTGCACGACCGCACGGCCAACGCCTCGGGGCAAGACGGCGACTACGGACAGGCCGACGTGCAACTATACGTGCGATTCTGACTTCAAAACCGATATGATATGAATGGACGAGTGATAGAATGCGTGCCCAACTTCAGTGAAGGGCGTGACGCGACGGTCGTCAGTGCCATTGTCGAGGCCATGAAGACCGTTCAGGGCGTCAGCGTGCTGCATGTCGACACCGGTGCCGCCGCCAACCGGACGGTGGTGACCTTTGCCGGAACGCCCGAAGCCGTGGCCGAGGCCGCCTTCCGAGCCGTCGGCACAGCCGGACGACTCATCGACATGCGACGACACCACGGCGAACACCCCCGCATCGGAGCCACCGACGTGCTGCCCCTCGTGCCCGTCACGGGCGTCACCCTGGACGAATGCGCGCAACTGGCCCGGCAGTTGGCCCACCGCATTGCCACCGAGTGGCGCATCCCCTGCTACTGTTACGAGGCGGCGGCCTTCCTGCCCTCCCACCGCAACCTGGCCGACTGCCGCAAGGGGGAGTACGAAGGACTGGCCCGACGGCTCGCCATTCCCGACCAGGCTCCCGACATGGGGGCACGACCCTGGGACGACGACCTGGCCAGGACGGGTTGCACCGTGGTCGGCGCACGCAAGTTCCTCATTGCCGTCAACTTCAACCTCAACACCCGCGACCGCCAGGTGGCCCACACGATAGCCTGCGAGGTGCGGCAAAGCGGCAGGGCAGGGCGGCCCGGCACCCTCCGCTGTGTGAAGGCACTGGGATGGTACATCGAAGAATATGGCGTGGCTCAAGTGTCGATGAACATCACCGACATGGACGTCACACCCTTGCACCGAGCCTGGGAGGAAGTGAGTCGCGTGGCACGTCTGCACGGTGTCGAGGTGACAGGCACCGAAATCATCGGACTCGTGCCACGCCGTGCACTCACCGAGGCCGGTCGCTACTTTGCACAGGCACAGGCAATCGCCCACAACGACAACGACCAGGCCCTGACAGACCTGGCCGTACAAACCATGCGACTGGACGACCTGCGCCCTTTCGTCACCACCGAGAAAGTGCTGGAAGACAGACTAAAAGGAAAGGTCCCTATTTCGTGTTCAGTTCAATCAACTGGAAAATCTGGCTGACCGCCTCGCTGTCCTTTCCCCAGCGCTTGTGGCTGACGAAATAGACATAACCGCCGCCGAAATTGAGGATGAACGTGCCGGGAGCCGCGAACAACTGCTTCGCCTCGTCCATCGAGATTACGAACCGGATGCGGTGCTTGAACAGTTGCTTGTCGGGCTCGACATAGAGCGTCTGCAAGTCGTGCAAGGTCGAGACACCGTCGTTACGCTCAATCCTGACAGAAGGGACATGCAGCAGTTGCGCCGTCCAGAAAGAGGCCGTGAAAGTGACCGAGTCCGAACCCAGCATGTGCGTCATGTCGTAAAGCAGGGATTTCCTGGTGGGGCAACTGCGCACTGGCGACATCGGCTGCTGGCGAATGTGGAAGAGTTGGCCCGCCTCGGAAATGTGGGTCAGGAAACGTTTATCAAGACTCTGCCCGTGAGTCGTGCCGACCGCGGCTGAAAACAAAAGGCAGACCAGCAGAATGAAATGTTTCATGAAAAAAAAGAGAAATTAAGAAAAAAAGATAATGGGAATTGACAACCCAGCAAAGACGTGGGGTTGGAAAATATAACGCATCTCTCCCACCGCGAAAAACAGGAGAAACACAAGAAAAACAAAAAAGGATAGTGCCATCCGACGATGGTACTATCCCTTTCTTTCGCTACAGCCTACTCGCCGTAGACAATCGTCTCGTAGGTGGTAATGATGCCAAGTATGGAGTGCTGGCTTTGGTCGACGTGGCTGATTTTCTTAATACCGCCGTCCTTGGCCGCAGCAGCAATGCTGGCATCGCCAGTGAGGATGAGCCCCAGAACACCATTGGCGTGGGAAATACCCACCTTGTTACCCACCGTGTTGCTGGTGACAGCCACACCCGTCTGCACATCGGTGTAGAACAATCCCGTGCCTGCTGCGGACGACATCACGCCGCAACTGGTCATCATCATGCCTACACAGGCGAGTGCGAGCATGGAAAGAACAATCTTCTTCATGGTTCGAATGGAAAACATTAGAGGTTAGGATTGATTTCACTCCATTTCTCGATGGCTGGCACAATGTTCAGCGTGACGAGTTCGTCGCGCATCTTGCAGAGGTGCTCGTAACTGGCATCCAACTTGGCCAGTTCCTCGGCGGTGCCTGTCGGAACCTTGTATGTGCAACCGGCCTTGTCCAGTTTGGTGTCCATGGCCATCATGATGTGGTCGTACTTGTCTGTCTTCACATAGGTTCCGGCAGGATAACGGAACGGTTCGCCACCCATGACCGAACGAATCATCTCGACAGACAGGTAACTTGGGCTCTGGAACGAACTGCGACCGCGAAGTTTGATGATGGCTGCACCACCCTTGGTCACGTCGGTCTTCATCTGCTCCCACTCCTCAACCGGGAAGGCGGGCGTGCCGATGAGGTCGGTCAAAGGCTTGCCGTCAATCTTAACGGCACTGCCAAACACGGCCATCTGCTCGCCATGTCCACCGTAGGTGGCGCAACCCGTGACTTTCGACTGCATCACACCGAACTTCTTGGCCAGTGCACTTTGCAGGCGGGTGGAGTCCAGTCCGGCCAGCGTCGTGACCTGCCCTGGCTTCAGACCCGAATAGAGCAGGGTTACGAGGCCTGTCAGGTCGGCTGGGTTGAAAATGATGAGAACGTGCTTCACGTCGGGACAGTAAGTCTTGATGTTCTTGCCCAACTCTTCTGCAATCTTGCAGTTGCCAGCGAGCAGGTCTTCACGCGTCATGCCCTCCTTGCGGGGTGCACCACCCGAGGAGATGATGTATTTCGCTCCTGTGAAGGCTTCCTTCACGTCGGTGGTGGCAACAATATTGACGTCGCCGAAACCACTCTGGCGCATTTCCTCGGCCACTCCTTCGGGCGAGAAAACATCGTAGAGGCAGATTTCGTCGGTAAGACCCATCATCAGGGCTGTCTGTACCATGTTGGAGCCAATCATACCGGCTGCACCAACAATCACTAATTTGTCATTTGTCAAGAATGCCATAGTGTTTTTATGATTTAATGATTAATAAAATGTACGTAAGGCAAAGTTAACATTATTCCTACAAACAAAGAAGGAAAAGGGGTAAAAAAACCGAGTAGGACGTTTTTTTCTGCACGAAAAAAACACTACTTTTGTCTGTCACAAACAGAACGCAAAAGTAGCATGCGAGTCATCCACAACCGATTCATCCCCTTCCGCCGTTTCTATGCCATCAATCTCTTCGGCATCGTCTTCGTGCGCAAAGGCACCTGGCTCTCCTCCAGGGAACTGAACCACGAGCGCATCCATACGGCCCAGATGCGCGAACTGCTCTACGTGGGCTTCTATGTGTGGTATGTTGTGGAATGGCTCATTCGGCTTGTCTGTCAACGCAATGCCTACCATGCCTACCGCAACATCTCTTTCGAGCAGGAAGCATACAGCAATGGCGACGACCTCGGTTATCTCCGTGACCGTCGCCATTATGCCTGGTTGCGAAACATGAAATGACAAGCACTTTTTCTACAAACAGCGGGGCCACTTGGAATCCCAAGTGGCCCCGCTGTTTGTATGTTCTGCCGATAAGGAGGTTTACAGTCGGCTGCTGTCTGTGGAGAAGGTGTTGCCCTGATTCAGGTCACCTGTCTCGAAGCCGCGCTTGAACCAGCGTTCACGCTGGGCACTGGTGCCGTGGGTGTACTGGCGCGAGTCGTTGTAGCCGGCACGCTTCTGCAGGTAGTCGTCGCCAATGACCTGAGCGGTGGAGAGGGCCTCTTCCAGGTCGCCCTTCTCGAGCGAACCGTACAGTTGCTGCTCGTCATGTCCCCACACACCGGCATAGAAGTCGGCTTGCAACTCTATCTGGACGCTCACTTTGTTGGCCGATGTCTGGTCCATCTGTGCCATCTGCTGGTGGGCTTTCCCGAGAGTGCCGAGGAGATACTGCACGTGGTGGCCGACTTCGTGGGCAATGACGTAGGCCCAGGCAAAGTCGCCCTCGGCACCGAGCGAGTTCTTCATCTCGGCATAGAAACTGAGGTCGATATACACTTTCTGGTCGGCAGAGCAGTAGAACGGGCCTGTAGAGGCATTGCCCGTGCCGCATCCCGTCTGGATGGAGCCGGTGTAGAGCACCAGTGTGGGAGCCTCGTAGGTGCGTCCCAGAGCCTTGAACTGTCTGGTCCACACGTCCTCGGTCGATGCCAGTACCTTCTTGGTGAACGATGCCAGTTCTTCGTTCTCTTCCGTGTCCTGGTAGTTCGATGCCGTCTCTGTCTGAACGATGCTGCCGAGATCACCACCACTAACCATCTGGAGCACCTGGAGGGGGTTGCCGCCCATGAGCCACACGATAAGTCCCACGATAATCAGGCTGCCGCAGCCAAGTCCCTTGCCGCCGCCCAGTCCGCTCAACATACTGCCGCCGCTTTGTCCGCGGCGGTCTTCCACATTCGTGCTCTCTCTTCTGTTCGATAAATCCATGTCCTTTATTGTTTTTTGAAGTTTGAAATACAGTTTTTTGTCCCTTCTGCTTGCAAATTTAAAAAAATTTTTGTCATTCCATATTCATAATGGCAAAAAGTTTTTTGAATGAACTGTCGAAATGATTCAAGAAATACAACTCCTTAACTCAGATAACCGCGCCACCAAGACAATTGTTCGTGACGACTGCATACAAAATAAACTTGCTCGTAGAGACGTGGGCGTGTCCCGTCTCCCTGTCAGATATGCCAAGACCTATAGGGAGACGGGGCACGCCCACGTCTCTACGAGCAAGGGGAAATACCGCGCTCCCAGGGCGACGCGCTTCGCGATAACCGCGCTCCCAGGGTTGTTTGCATAAAAGAGGATGTGTCTATTTGACACACCCTCAACCGAGACTCAATTCCCAGTACGCACGGGCCGTACACTTGCACCTACATAGCGGAAGTAAAAGGTGCCACTATCCGATCTACTCGAGGCAATGGTGCCCCCCCAGGTGTATGTTAGACTTACATTATGTGCGGTATTCCAGTAGTAAGTATTAACAGAACGCGACCAATACAGGCCAGTCGATCCTTTATCTTCAAAACCCGTTTCATTGACGCGCCCTCCATTGGGCAGGAAGATAGTGTTACCGTTAATATCGCTGGTAATCAACATACCCTTAACATCATTGATTATTATTCTTTTGCATGTCGTGTTACTGCTGTTGATTAGTTCCTCATATTGTTCTATGCTCGGCATCTGCCAATCATTGCCCCAGTTGGCTGTGGCGGCATCATCTTCAGGAAGAAGTTCCACCAATTCATCTGTGAAACCTTCGTTGCCATAACTACTTTTCCAACAGTACTTCGTCAGGGTGTTGGATGAGCCGTTGCAGTACTTGTACGTGCTCCAGTTGTAGGTATTCTTCGGTGTCGTCTCGCCCCAGGCGTAGTAGCCGCCATATTCCTCGGGCTTAGATGCTCCGACATTGCAGCAGGCCCATTTTACGCTGAGGCCCATGTCTATCATATGTGGGTGATTATTATCGGGACAAGAAACATAGGGAGTAGAAGGTGCGTCTTCAATGACACCTACACTGAGCCCCGTTTCTGTCTGACCTCTTTCGTCATAAACCCCGATGGCAACACTTCCAGCGGACACACCTGTCACTCTTACATAGTACTCATCTGCCTGATATGGAGGATGTACCTGAATAATTTGCGCTGTTGCTATGTTGGGATATGAATTAGAAACACTATATTCTCCATAGCCAGCAGTAATCTTCACATCTATACTTTCTCCCACCTTTATGGTTGCCTCAGAACGTTCCAAAGCAATGTTTATTTCCGATACCGTTCTTACAGGCAAATTAACAGTCTGCCCACTCAAGACATCCTTAACCTTGATTACTTCATAGCCAACCTTGTTCCCATAAAGTTTAACGCATTGCTCGCCATAATCCGTTGTGCCTATTTCAGCCTTAACAACATTGGAGTCATAACTGTTTTCATCCAATTGATACGAGCCGCTGCCAGACGTGATGAGGACAAAGGTTTCCATATCGATAGGCAGAGTCACTTCTCCTCCATTATTTATCAGTGTCAGGTCTGGATAGGCTGCTTCGGTCACACTGACAGTAAGGACTTCCGACTGGTAATTGTCATCGTCGTCAACATAAACGACAGTCGTTCCATGCTGTACGCCTGTTACGGACAGAGTTTTTCCTACGACAGAAGCGTTCACAATATCTTGCCTTGGATTGGTAACTTTGAATCTGTGTCCTGCATATCCGTCAATTGAGTATGTCTTAACATTGTTTGTACTTACCTCGATATTGGTTACCTTTTGGTCGTTTTCCTTTACTTGCGGTGCCTGAGTCTCTGCAAGCGATAGATTAGGCATTGCGTAGGTGTCGCGGAACTTTGAGGAAAGGACAACATAGGTTGGCGTTGAAGGATAGGAATTGACTTCAACTTCCCCAAAACTCTCTACAACCATCACTTGATAGATGTCTTCTTTCAACCTATTATTATCTGTATTGAAAGCCGTGGAGAATTTATTCTTCATTGCTCCTGTTCCATATAGTTCAACCGTATGAGATAAAGATTCTTTTTGGTGTCCGGACCAAAGTAGTGGAACTAAACGAACTGTGACATGGTCGGGCATAGCACCATATTCTGATGATATAACTTCTCCATCCACTGGAATGGAACCACTTTTGTAGAATTTACTGTTGGTTGTCAAGTCAACATCTATGTTATTAAGATAATTGTTGTCAGGATTACCAGGGAACTGAAGATTTCCTGGATTAGGTGCATATAAATAAGCATCAGAATAGTTAGGGTCGTTCTTGGGTAAAATTGCGAGAGCGTCCTTTAAGTTCATATTATATTTTGCCATCGTAGTGAAAAGGAGGTAGGCATGTGCTTGTGCCATGGAGGTCTTGTTCTTCCATCCAATCACATTCGGCTTTGCACTGGAACGATTTGGAGCGATACTGCAACTGGCTCCAAGATATAGAATACAATTGGCATTGATTTTATCTTCCAAGTCCTTTACCGACACCATTTTGTAATAAGTGCCTGGACTGTCAGGATCCTGCATGCGAATGTCATTCTTGTCGGTCGATGGTTCCAATGTTGCGATATAAGACTGACCGTCTGAACCGATACCTCCATACGTCATAATAATAATGGCATGGTAGTTCGCTGAGTTTTCAACAACTTGGTTGAGTTTGGATACAGTAAAATCTCCATACCCGTAAAGCGCAGCCTCGGCATAACCATGGAATTCTTCTAATTGGAGTTGCAACTCTTGGATAATATGACTTTGTTCTCCATACTCATTGTAGTTGTTGTAGCCGAAGAAATTGAAAATTGCAGCACGTCTGCCAGGCACTTTTGCCGCACGATTAGTTGCTTTTCGTTGTATATTCCGGGCTTTTGCCTCATTACTCAAGAGGACGTCATCTGAGAACACGGATTTAATGTCATAGCATGGGTACATTGTGAAACCATTCTCGCCCTTCATCTTGACAACGACGTTACAACCATCGTTCGAACTTGCCTCTTCCACGTTGGGATTCTCCTTCAGCACCGAGGCTACGGCGTTGGCACTGGCCTGGTCTGTGCCGGAGACTTCTTCAAGCATCTGAGTCACTTCCTCGGCTGTGGCGGTCTTCATCTGCTCGTTGGCACGGGCGATGAACATTAGGTTGCGGATGTCGAAGGCATCCTGGTAGTCGCTACTTTCGCCCGACCACGAAAAGCGGTTGCCCTCGGCATTCTTCTGGAAAAAGAGGTTGGGCACATACTGCGATGAGCCGTTGTTGCTGGTGACGATGAAAGTCTTGTTCTGTGCCGACAGTGTGAGGACGGCACATAGGAGCGTGATGCTGCTGAATATCTTTTTCATAATCTTATCCTCCTTTTCTTTATTTCTTGATAAACTTGAATATCTGCTTTCCTGACTTCACGACATAGACGCCTGTTGGCAGGTCAGACACGTTGACGATGGTCTCGTTGCCCTGTGCCTCTGTCTGTGCAACCTTGGTTCCGCCTATGTCATAGACGGTCACTGTTCCGCTGGCACCAATCAGTGTGAGTTTGTCCTTCACCGTTCCGCCGATGGTGTTGTCTGCCGTGCGTACATGGCTGATGGCAGTGGGGTCGGTGGGGTCGCCGAGGCTGAAGGTCACCTTCAGCACCTTCTCGGCCAGTGTGCTGCCATACTGGTCGAGCACGGTAAATTCGTAGGCGTCATCGACAGCGACGAGGCTGCCCACCTGTTCCATTTCATAGGCTGCTATCAGTCCGTCCTGGTCGTGGGCGACAAGGAACCATTTCACTTCGTCTGCCATCATCGTGCGAGGGCAGAGCATGGCAAAAGCCATAAGCAGACCAGTCAGGAGACTTCTGCTGCGAATCCATAAGTTTTTTTTCATACGATTAATAGTATTGAGTGGTTAAAGATTTAGTTTGTTTGGAAAGAAAGAAAAATAAAAAAACGTGGACTCCTTACTTCGTCTACGTTCTTCCAGGTATCGCCAAACACCTAACAACCTTATACGAGTAAAAGCCCACGCCAGCAGCGTGAGCATCCAGGCTTTTTACTCTTGGTTGTTCTTGTAAAATGGCGATTCAGGAAGAACAAGACTCAAAGTGGACGCTTAGTTTATTTTATATGTTTTTTGCAGTCTTTTTTCACATAGGCATCGGGGTTGTGGTAAGAACTAATATAGATATAACTATTAAATGCGGAGTAGAAGATTCCTACCACTCCGCAAAGATAAAGAATTATCTGAAAAGTGCCTAAAGTAAAATAGAATATTTATACAGTGTCTCCACAATATTTTTTTCAGGCTTTCAGAAACTGAGTTCCACGCCGAGGCCGATGACGCGGTTGGTGCGGGTGAAGGAGTCTTTTCCGTTCAGGATGCCGCTCTGCAGGAGGGTGTTGGAGGTGGTCTGGACGGCCTGCTGTGCGGTGGCGGGGTCGGCTATGTTCTGGACGACTCCGCCCACGATGTTGCCGGCCATGGCTGTGAGGTGGTTGTAGTTGTTGGTCGTGCGGTTGTAGGTCTCGTAGTTGGTGCGGAAGTAGGCGGCGTTCAGTTTCACCTTGTCGCTCAGCCGGATGCCTACGCCGAGGCCGAAGGAGTAGGAGTTGACGTTGAAGGAGAGGTCTTCCATGTAGTCGTCGGTGAATCCGTAGCGGGTGAGTTGGCCGCCGGCACTCAGTTCGACCACGCGGCTCAGGTCGTACTCCACGCCCAGCAGCCACTCGTTGGTGTCGTGCTTGAGTTTGTTCTGGTGGTTGTCGTACATGTGTCCGTCCTTGTCGAAGTAGTGGTGCCATCCGGCGTTGAGGCGCAGTTGGGGGATGATGCTCCACTGTGCACCGAGGGTGAGCAGGGCAGGCGAGTCTTCGGGAATGGATTTTTCGTCGGCATAGCGGTCGAGCATGGCCAGGTTCTTGGCACTGGCGCTGTTGGCCGATTCGTTGCCGAGGCGCATGCGGGTCTTGAATTCGTATTTGGCTGCGAAGTTGAAGGCTCCTGTGCGGAAGTCTACGCCCAGGATGGGGGCGACTCCCCATCCGTCCTGGTTGCAGTTGAGGGTGACGTCCTCGGTGGCTTGTCCGAAGGCTGCGAGCATGGTGCCGGCAAGGGTGGCCTTCTGTGCAGCCTGGGTTTGTCCGGCCTGTTCTGCTTGTCCTGCTGCCTCGAAGGTCTCGTAGGCTTGCTGTTTGAAGGTGTCGGAGGCGGGGAAGGTGTGACCGCCGATGCTGCCCTGCATGTTGCGCACGTAGCCGTAGTAGTTGGCCCGTCCGTAAAGCATGCGCAGGCCGGCATAGAACGACCAGTGGTCGTTGGCTTTGTATGCCGAACCCCAGGTGAATCCGTAGTAGTACTGGCGGCCTCGCATGTAGGTCTCCATGTCGTACTGTTCGACGCGCGGCAGTCCCAGCGGCCCCATGCCGAGTTGTGTGGACAGTACGTCCAGGTTCTGCGACAGCACGGGCAGCATGGCCACGGTGCTTTCGAACGAGGGCAGGCCTTGCTCAAACTTGCATTTGCCGCCGCCGCCAATCACGCCGAAACCGAACTGGAAACTCCAGTGGCTGGTGTTGTAGGCCGCGTGCAGGTTGGGCAGGACGGGAGCGTCGGCCTTGCCCTTGAACTGTTTGGTGGTCTGTCCGCCGTTCTGCAGTCCGAAGGCGAAGGGCTGGAAAGTGGTGGTTACGGAGCGTGTCTGGTGCACGTTCTGGATGCCCAGTCCCAGGTGCAGTCCCGGGCTCATGAAGGCCACGCCTGCCGGGTTGAAGTAGACGCCGTCGATGCCGATGGCAGCGTCGCGAGCCGGATTGCGCAGGAAGTTGACACTTTGGTTCGTATTGGTGAGCACGCCGCCAGCCTGGGCTGCGGCGGTTGCAAGGAGCATCATGGCGATGCCCGACAGTAGTCTCTTTTTCATAAAAGTGGTGTTCATTTTGTGAAGGTGTGCTGATGCAGCATGGCGTTGTCGTGCCCCAGACATCGGCACGGTATCCTGAAAACATGCTGACTGGCTGCAAAGTTACGCATTTCTGCCCAATCTATTGCACAAATGGGGGCAGAAAGTGCAGGACAGGTTGCCACTTCCTCTGTTCCCGACGGGAAACACAGAACGCCCCGCACCGGCTTGAGTCCGGTGCAAGGCGTTTCTCTTGCCCAAAGCAATCGGTCGTGATTACTTCAGTTTTGTGTAGGCATAGCGTGCAGTGCTGCCCAACTGCTCTTCGATGCGGATGAGTTGGTTGTACTTGGCCATGCGGTCGGTGCGGCTCATCGAGCCGGTCTTGATCTGGCCCGAATTGGTAGCCACGGCGATGTCTGCGATGGTGGCGTCCTCGGTCTCGCCCGAACGGTGGCTGGTCACGGTCGTATAGCCGTGGCGGTGAGCCATCTCGATGGCCTCGAGGGTCTCGGTGAGCGAACCAATCTGGTTCACCTTGATGAGAATGCTGTTGGCAGCACCCATCTGGATACCCTTCTGCAGGAACTTCGTGTTGGTCACGAACAGGTCGTCGCCCACCAGTTGGCACTTGTGGCCCACCTTTGCCGTCAGTTTCACCCAGTTCTCCCAGTCGTTCTCGTCCAGTCCGTCCTCAATAGAGTCAATAGGATACGTGTCAATGAGGTGCTCGAGGAAGGCAATCTGCTCTTCGGCACTCAGTTTCTTGCCGTTAGGATCCTTCTGCTTGCCGTTCTTCAACTGCTTGTAGTCATAGAACCACTTGCCGTCTTCCTGCACGGCAAACTCGCTGGCAGCACAGTCCATGGCAATCTTCACGTCCTTGCCCGGTTCGTAGCCGGCAGCCTTGATAGCGTCGCAGATGATGGTCAGGGCATCCTCGATGCCGTCCAGGGCAGGCGCAAAACCACCCTCGTCGCCCACGGCAGTCGACAGGCCGCGAGCCTTCAGCAACTTGGCCAGGTTGTGGAACACCTCGGCACCCATGCGGATGGACTCCTTGATGTTGGGAGCACTGACGGGACGAATCATGAACTCCTGGAAAGCGATAGGTGCATCGGAGTGAGCACCACCGTTGATGATGTTCATCATCGGCACAGGCAGCGTGTACGTATTGCAGCCACCAATGTAGCGGTACAGAGGCAGGCCCAGGCA
>FLNU01001237.1_pt1 | contig 34577 bp, 32 predicted proteins | sample 1140361 | NCBI WGS metagenome assembly FLNU01 (sample SAMEA3878206, study PRJEB12797) | bioreactor metagenome | biome: Moose rumen | place: Sweden | collected 2011-10 | reverse complement strand
GTTACAACCTGCCTTTGCAAAAATTTCTGAAATGGGTATTCGTTACAGTGCATTACCGGGACATACTCAGGAAATTGCTAATGCCCTCAACGAAGTTTTAAGCAAGAAATGGGGCGAACTGCGCGGCTTGCAAGTTGTATCCTTCGGCGTGTCAAATGTCAGCGCGGACGAAGAAGATGCCAAGATGATTAAGGAAATGCAACGTAATGGGGCGTTGAGAAATCCTGCAATGGCAGCGGCTCACTTAACAGGCGCACAAGCCAGCGCAATGCAATCTGCGGCACAAAATACAGCGGGTGCAATGACCGGCTTTATGGGAATGGGAATGGCGCAAAATGCAGGCGGCGTTAATGCTGCTAATCTTTTCGCAATGGCGCAACAGCAAAATCAGCAACAAAATCAACCGCCAACGTGGAAATGTCCCTCTTGCGGCAATGACGGCAACAGAGGAAATTTCTGTATGAATTGCGGCTCGAAAAAACCTGCTCCCGTAACCGGTTGGAAATGTGAATGCGGAGCTACGAATACAGGAAAATTCTGTTCGGAGTGCGGCAAACCTAAACCTTATGATGATGGTTGGCAATGCGAATGCGGCGCAGTCAACAAAGGAAAATTCTGTATGGAATGCGGCAAGCCCAGACCGTAATAATTAAGAATTTGCGGGTATTGAAAAAATAAATGTAATAAAAAAGGGCGCACAAGGACGTGCGCCCGCCCGCGCAAATCGCCGGATGCGATTTCAGCGGGCTGTTTCTTTTGCTACTTTTCTTTGCGCCAAAGAAAAGTAGATTTCAAATATAAAAAAATTTACTAAACTTGTAATTCACCAGAAGGCAAAAAATGAATTCGATTGCATTAATAATAGCTCTGTTAATTTCAATATTTTGCGGCTATGCCTTTCGCAAATCTCTGATTGATTCAATGAGTAATGTCCGCGTTGCACAGGAAGCGCAGGAATATCTTAAACGCGATACCGTCAACATTACAAATAGCGTTGACACTTACCTTTACACAAATATTTCAGTAGTTCCGAAGGCTGAACATCGCGATGACCAAGACCAAGATAATGATAACGATAGCGATTCTGATTCGAGTGATGATTCTGATTCCGGCGACAGCGACGGCGGAGATGGTGGAGACGGCGGCGATTGAAATGGAAACAAAAAGAATTTACAGAGATTCGATATTTAGAGCGTACTTTAGAGAGCCTGAAAATTTTGTGCAACTTTGCAATGCGGTTACAGGTTTAAATTTGACGGCGGATCAAGTTACGGAAAATACGGTTGACGACGTTATATTCAGCAACCCGCGCAATGACGTATCGTTCAACGCGGGCAATGCAAGTTTTGTATTCTTCGAGCATCAAAGCACAAAAAATTTAAATATGCCGCTTAGGATGTTATTTTATTTATCTATGCTTTACCGTTCGATTGTGCCGGAAGATTTAATTTACAAAGGCAACGAAATTTATTTACCTGCGCCGAGATTTTTTGTATTTTATAACGGACGTGAAACTTTTCCGGAAGAAAGTACTTTGAAGTTGTCAACGGCGTTTTCTATGCCTGCCGATATTGAATTGAATGTTCACGTTTACAATGTCAACTACAACAAAAATTTTGAACTTCTGCGCGGTTGTCGTCCTATACACGATTACAGTTTTTTCATTGATCAAGTTGAGATAAATAAACGGGCAGGTATGACGTTGGAAGAATCAGTACTGAAAGCGATGAAGACTTGCATTGAATTGGGCATTATGAAAGATTTTCTTAACGCACATAAATGGGAGGTGTTTGAAGTGCTTAGTTTAGTTTGGAATGAAGAGGATGCGCACAAGTCCTATTACGCGCAGGGTCTTGAACAAGGCAGAGAAGAGGGCAGAGAAGAGAGTAAATTTGAGATGATTAAAAATTTATTACTTGCCAAAACGCCCATGAAGTATATTATTCAAGCATCCGGTTTGAGCAAAGAAGAAATTTTGAAGATTGTTGCTGAAAATAACAGGGTGATTTAAATGCTTAAGCTTATGTGGAATGAAGAGGATGCGCACAAGTCCTATTACGCGCAGGGTCTTGAACAAGGCAGAGAAGAGAGTAAATTTGAGATGATTAAAAATTTATTACTTGCCAAAACGCCCATGAAGTATATTATTCAAGCATCCGGTTTGAGCAAAGAAGAAATTTTGAAAATAAATAACAATGTGGTTTAAATTTGGAGGAATTTTATGGCTGATACTTCAGTAAGTTATAAATGTCCGAATTGCGGTGCGCCGCTTAGTTTTATACCGGGCAAAAAAACTGTAACCTGCGAATATTGCGGGACGGAATTTGAAGTTTCTGCGATTGAGGAAATGTTCCGTGCTAAGGAAGAACTTGCCGTTCGGGCGCAGGAGGCTCGTGAAGCTAAATGGGATACTGAAAATGCCGGTGATGAATGGACTTCCGACGAAGCCGCCGCCCTTAAAGCGTTTACCTGTTCAAGTTGCGGTGCGGAAATTGTTTGTGATGAAAATACTATGGCGACGGAATGCGTTTATTGCGGCAACCCCACAATGATTCCTAAACGTTTTGACGGCGCATTAAAGCCTGACTTAATTATACCTTTCAAAAAAACTAAGCAGGATGCCGTAGCCGCGCTGAAAAAATTTTATGAAGGGCGTTGGTTACTTCCAAGTAATTTTACCGCCAATAATCGCGTCGAGGCTATTCAACCTATGTATGTGCCTTTTTGGCTTTTTGATTCGGGCGTAAATGCGCAGGCGGAATTTCGAGCTACAACTATGCGAGTTTATGATGTCGGTGATGAAGTTGTAACCGAAAGACGAGTTTATAGTTGTCAACGCGCGGGCAAGATGAGTTTTTCTAAAATTCCCGCCGATGGTAGCAAGAAAATGAATGATGAGTTTATGGACAGCATAGAGCCGTTTAATTACAGCGAACTTGTAGATTTCAGCACAGCTTACTTGACGGGTTATCTTGCCGATAAATACGACGTGAGTGCTGATGAATGTTCCGAGCGCGTTAATAAGCGTATGGAAAACAGCGCGGTTGCCGTCCTGCAAGAGTCAGTTCAAGGTTACGACGAATGCACTTTGGAAGATGCCGCCGTTGTCAAGGATATTGGAAAAGTTCTCTACGCAATGGTTCCCGTATGGATTTTGACGACGCGCTATGACAATAAACCCTATACTTTTATGATGAACGGACAGACGGGTAAAGTTGTCGGCTCACTTCCCTACGATTCATTTAAATCTTTCCTGTACCCCGCGATTTTGACGGTTATATTAACGCCGGTACTTTATTTTCTTGTCAAAGCGATTTTGGATTCGTAAGGAGGCGTAAACGTGATTAAAAAATTTTTCGCCTTCGTGACATTTCTTGTAATTTTGAATTTTACCGTAGCATTTGCCGCGCAATCAGTCATTGATACGCAAAATCTTTTGACGCAAAATGAAATTAACGCCTTAACTAAAAAAATTCAGAATGTCGAGCAAAATCATAAAATTAAAATCGGCATTGAATTTTTAAAAAATACTCATGGGCAAAGTCTAGATACTGCGGCAAATTCTCTTCTGGATAAAAATTTCAGCGGCGCACCCAACGGCGGAATACTTTTACTTGTAGTAATGGATACGCATAACTGGAAAATTGCTACCGATTCGACTATGCGACAAATAATTTCTGACAGAGAAACGGAAGCCATTGCGAGAAATTTTGTCAGAAACTTAAGCGACGGCGATTATTACGACGCTTGCAACAATTACATTGACAGCGTTGATAATTACTTGACTTACTATGAAAATAACGGTGTACCTTATGATGATGAAGGATTTGATCCTTTAGCGATTGGAATTTCATTTTTTCTGGCGATTATCTGCGGTGCTATGTTCCGTTCAATGCTGATAGGTTCAATGAGCAATGTACATCAAGCGACGAGTGCAACTGATTATCTCAAGCGCGACACCGTAAAAATTACTGAAAAGAAGGATACTTTTCTGTTTACAAATATTTCCAGACGTAAAAAGTCCAAAGGTCGTTCAACGCAAAGTTCCGGCAGAGGCGGCGGTGGTGGCGGAAGTCACGGCGGTTCAAGCGGCAGTTTTTAGTTGGTGATAAAAATGTTTGTCGGTAGGGAAAATAAAATTTCGGCGGATAAACTTCAAGCCGGTGAAACAATTACGATTGTAGGTTTTGGGCAATCTATGACGCCGATTTTACGTTCGGGGCAACCTGCGATTGTCGCGCCGGTTACTGCGGAAACTGTGCTTTCAAAAAATGATATTGTTTTCTGCAAAGTCGCGGGGCATTACTACCTGCATAAAATTTCCGCGATTCGCAACGGCAATACTTACCAAATTTCTAATAATCACGGTCACGCCAACGGTTGGTGCAGTAAACGTTGCATTTACGGCGTCGTGATTGAAAAATTATAGTTTTGAGGTGATAATTTGATTTCAGAAAAAATGTATGAACTCGGTACAAAAAAATCAACGATACGGACGATTTTTGAATTTGGCAGAAAACGCGCGGCGGAAGTCGGCGAAGAAAATATTTTTGACTTCAGCTTAGGCAACCCCAATGTTCCGACGCCTGATTTTGTACGTGATGCGGCGATTGAGATTTTGCAGACTTATGAACCGTCGAAAGTTCACGGTTACACAGTCGCGCCCGGTAATCCTGAAGTTCGAGAAATTTTAGCGGCAAGCGTCAATGAAAGATTTGGTACAAAATTTGCAGGGAAAAATTTTTTCATAACGGCAGGCGCGGCGGCGGCAATTACAATCTGCTTTAAAGCCCTTACCGAAGTCGGCGACGAGTTTATAACTTTTGCGCCATACTTTCCGGAATATAAATGTTTTGTCGAATCTGTCGGAGCGGAATTGAAAGTTGTACCCGCGCAGGTTGAAGATTGGCAGATAAATTTTGAGGAGTTTGAAAAAATTTTAACGCCTAAGACTAAGGCTGTAATAATTAATTCGCCGAACAATCCTTCGGGCGCGGTTTATTCCGAAGAGACTATAAAAAAATTGGCGGAAGTTTTAACCGCCAAGTCTAAAGAATTTGGTCACGCGATTTTCATAATTTCCGATGAACCCTACAGAGAAATTGCTTACAATGTCGAAGTTCCATACGTGCCGAAATTTTATGACAACACTTTGGTTTGTTATTCCTACAGCAAAAGTTTTTCGTTGCCGGGTGAAAGAATAGGTTACATAATTGTTCCTGATGAGGTTGTAGATTTCGGAAAAATTTATGGAGCGGTCGCAGGTGCGGCTAGAGTTTTGACTCACGTAAATGCGCCGTCACTTTGGCAACTTGTTATCGCTAAATGCGCTGGTAAGCCTTCCGACATTACGATTTATGAACGCAATGCAAAACTTTTGTATGAAGGTTTAATCGACGCGGGCTTTGAGTGTGTCAAGCCTCAAGGGGCGTTTTATCTTTTCCCAAAGGCATTGGAGGCGGACGATTACGCTTTTTGTGAACGCGCCAAAAAATATGACTTACTCTTAGTGCCGGGCGCAGATTTCGGTTGTAAAGGATATTTCCGCGCGGCTTATTGCATAAAAACTGAAACTATAGAAAAATCCCTTCCGCTTTTCAAAAAACTTGCTGCTGAATATTGAAAAATTTAAATAAAAAAATTTATCCTTTTCCAACTCGGAGGAGGATTTTTTTAATTTGTGCGAAAAATGTTTTATTTCAAATTGTCTTTAAAAATTTTGTCTATAACTCCACGCTACATAATGTGAACAAGCTCTAGAAATTTTTTTGTGAAACGCTCGTGTTTACAAAATTAAAATGTTATTGTAGACTTCAAAATATGTTAAAGATAAAAATTGCTAAAAGTTTTTTCAGCCGATTTATGGGGCTTATGGGCAAGAAAAGTTTGTCGAAAGAAACGGGCTTGTTAATCGCTCCTTGTCAAAGTATTCATATGATGTTCATGAGATTTTCAATCGACGCGGTTTATATCGATAAAAATTTTGTTATAAAAAAAATTGTCCGCAATTTAAAAACTTGGACAGGAATTTCGATATGTATAAGTGCTTGGGGCGTCATTGAGATTAATGCGGGCGAAGCTGAACGATTAAATTTAAAAGTTGGCGAAAAATTATCTGTGGAGATTATAAATTAAAATTTAATGAAAATTGAAAAGTTAAGTTTGACAGTAAAATTTGGATAAGGTATAATTCACAAAATAAGTTATTGTATCGGTTTAATTGGTTTACTAAAATTTTTTTAAGTTTGATAATCTTCTAAGGTTCGGTTTTAGTAGAAGTATTACATAAAGTTATTTTATCCCTCTCTTCTATGCCATTGAAGGAGGGGGGGGTAGTTTTTTTTACCCTTATTGCTGAGAGGCGAAACATTTGTTTGACAGGTTATTTGAAAAATTAAACAATCTGAATCCGCGTCAACTGGTATTATTAGCCGGAATTGTAATGCTGTTAATGTTCACGACGATTTTTGCTTTTCTGTCGTGGTGGACAGAAAGGGACGATACCGAACAGAATGTAGAACCTCCCGCGCAGGTTGAGACGGTTAATAAAAAGACGGTTGTTGTTGCAAAAGTTGATATTCCGCCCCTTACAGCCATAACAGCGGAAATGGTACAGACTAAAGAAATCGCCGAAGAGTTAGTCCCTGAAGACGCGCTGGAAAGCATTGAAAAAGTTTTAGGCATTTCGGCTAAGACGGAAATGTTTGCGGGCGATGTGATAACTTCCCGTAAACTTTTAACGGATATGAAAAATTTATCCTTCGTGGGTTCAATTCCTCCCGATTGTCGCGCAGTGTCGATCAGCGTAAATGAAATTACCGGCGTTGACGGTTTTGCAAAGCCCGGCGATAAAGTAGATTTGATTCTTGTCGAAACTGATAAAAATTTACGCGCAACTTCAAGCATTTTGTTACAAGATGTTTTGTTACTCAGCATAAATAAAAATATGGACAAAATTAACAGGACAACTACGACGGAAAACGGACAGGTTATGACTGCGGCGATTGAAAATCCTTCGATAGCAACTTTTGCACTGCCCCCCGAAGAAGTTTTGAGATTAATCTCTGCGTCTAAGCTCGGCGAAATTTATTTAATGCTCCGTCCCAATAATCCGACTGCAGGATATTACGGTCGTAATGCTTACACAATGGATTCGATTAACAGACCTAAGGAAGAGCCTAAACCTGAGAAAAAAGAAGAAGTTAAACCTGAGCCTGAAAAAGTTGAACCTCCCAAAGAAGAGCCTAAGGAAGAAAAACCTGTTGAAGTGACTCCTCCTGAGACTAAGCCTGAAACATTTGAGATTATCTACGGCGACTTGCCGTCAACTCCGAAAGATGAGAAAGACGAAAATCCTAAACCTTCGACTGATTAATAAAAGTGAGAAAAATTTTTATGAGACAATTAATATTTTTGCTCCTTGTTGCGTATATAATGTGTATGGTTATATCGCCTGCTTACGCGCAAAATCATATTCAGACCGTTAATCTCAATTTCAATTCTTCCAAGCACATAAAATTAAATTCAAATATTTCAAGGATTTACGCGGGAAGTTCAAAGATTGCAAGGGTTGACAGGTTGCCGCCTGCTATGGACGAATTTATAATCACAAGCACAGGCACTGAAGGCAGTACGACAATTTTGGTATGGACGATTGACGGCAATGAATACGAATACAAGATTAATTGTTTCGATGACGGGGCGCGAATTACTGAAGAAATTGAACGCGCTATCAACTTGCCTGATGTTCACGTTAAAAAGGTTGACAAAAGAATTTTATTGACGGGTACCGTTAAGAATCAGTATGAAAAAAATCATGCAATTCAAGTTGCGAGATTGTATGCTGAAAGCGGCAGTAAAAGCAGTCTGAATTTTGGCAGTACGGTTAATCCTCAATTAAGCACTCAATCTTCAAAAGTCAACGAGTCAAACACGACTTTAACCAACACCGACCAAGTACAAGATTCAGGCAACGTCATTGATTTATTGCAGATGTTAAATGCTACGCAAATTAGATTGGAAGCGCAGGTTGTAGCTGTAATTTCGGAGGACGCTAAAGATTTAGGGATTTTGTACGGCAACAGTAGCCCAAGCGGCAGTCCGGGAATATTTTATTTCGGCGAATCTTACACGAGGAACAGTGATGATTCAAGTAGTTTCAGACATAATCCTGTGGATTGGTTGATGAACAGACGCGCCAACATTAACATGCAGATTAGCGCGTTAATTTCAAAAAACAAGGCGAAAATTTTGTCTCGTCCAAGTGTTATGACATTGAGCGGCGAACAAGCAACTATCCAAATTGGCGGCGAAATTCCCGTTCAAGAAAAAGATGTTAATGGAAATGTATATATAAGCTACAAAAAGTATGGAATTATACTTCAATTCAAACCGATTGTGGATTCACAAAACAATATCGTTTCGACAGTTTACACCGAAGTAAGCAATCTTAGTGGGGAATATGTAGGGGAAAATCCGATTATTTCAACCCGTCGCGCAGATTCGGTTGTCAGTTTGCAGTCCGGTTCAACTATGATTATCGGCGGACTTATGGATTCTTCCGAAAGCAAACGAGTACGTAAAGTTCCGTTGCTTGGCGATATTCCGATAATTGGAGAATTTTTCAAATATACTTCAAAGACTAAGGATAAAATGGAACTTATAATCTTAGTCACACCGTATATTGTGGAGGAAAAAGATTCGGCGCGTACGCAAATGTCTGATTCTATGAAAGATTTTTATGATAAGGAGCGCGAGGAAAAAAATAATCTGAATGAAGTTGATTTTAATGAAGAGAGATAAAAATTTAACGCTGTAGAAAGCAGAAGAGGTTTTTTATATGATAAAGGGACAAGGCAGCGTAATTATCAGCGTTTTTAGTACAACGCCGGGTATAGGAAAAACATTAGCTGCGATAAACTTAGCGGCAAGATTGGCAACGGCGGGTAACCGAGTTTGTCTTGTAGATTTAGATTTGCAATTTGGCGACGTTATGCATTATCTGCAGTTAAATTCCGATAAAACAATCGCTAAGGCTCAGTGGGAATTGAAACAAAATCCCAATAAATTTGACATAAATAATTTTTTGACGAGCTATACGACAAGCCTTTTCAGTTTTTCGATTATTCCTTCGCCCATATATGTCCGTGACGCATACCAAATTGATGTCTTAACCGTTGAAACTATCATAAATGATTATCTTGATGATTTTGACTTCATTGTATTGGATCTCAGCTCCGCGTTCAGTTCATTAAACCTTGCGATGTTGGATTTGAGTACGATTATAAATTATATCGGCGTCATAGATTTTTTGCCCGCGCTGAAAAATTACAAAATCGGTTATGATACTTTGATTCGTTTTGAATACGAGGAACAAAAAATCAGATTGATTGAAAACCGCGCAGATTCGCAAAAATTGATTCAAAGTTCAGACGTTGAAAGTCTTTTGGGTGAACAGTTTTATCACAGATTGCCCAATGACTTTCAATCTGCAAATAAATCCATTCAAGAAGGGCGTCCGCTGATTCTTTCTGCACCCGACTCAAGATTGGACAGAAGTTTTTTTGAACTTGCTATGAAATATACCGGCGGAACAATCCCAACTACAACTGTTGCTGAGCCGGAGCCTCAACCTAAAAAAGGTTTCTTTTCGCAAGTGCTTAATGTTTTGTTCGGCTAAGGCGGTGAATTTTTATGGCAAGTCAAGTTATTGTAGTCGAAGATGATAAACAGTCAGCAGATAAATTAGCCGCAACCCTTAGAAGTTCAAAAGATTTTGAAGTTGCCGCAACTTATAAAACGGCTACTTTGGCACTCGGACAGAGTAAGATGTTTAAGCCGGATTTATTTTTGATTGATGTTGATGACGGCACAGCTATTCCGTTGATTGCGTCTTTTGTAAATCTTTATCCCAATGCAAGAATTTTAGGGACGTTGGATTCTTGGCAGTCGAAAATTGTTTATGACTGCTTGAAGGCGGGCGTTGACGGTTGTATATTAAAATCTTTCACTGTTGAGGAAATAAAAAAATCCCTTGAACTTTATGAACTGCGCGGACAAAATCGCCCTGCGCGGGTAATTTCCTTCTTCAGTCCCAAAGGTCGTGCAGGTCGTACAACTGCCGCATCACTGCTTGCCTTGAAAATCGCTGAAAAAAGCGGTGAGCGTGTTGCGTTGATTGATGCCGATTTACAGTTTGGGGATATGCCGATTTTCTTTGACGTTGAACCAAAACATACGATAATTGAGGCGTCGCAAGATATAAAATTGCTGAACCCTTTGACTTTTGAGCAATATTTTTGTAAACTTAAAGACGGATTATCATTGCTTGCAAGTTCCAATCAACCCGAATATGCCGAGCTTGTAGACGCGGAAAATTTTATTGAAGTCATCAGAATGACTTGCACATTATTCAGATATGTTTTGATAGACTTGCCTGCTGGTTTCAATCCGATTTCAATAAGTACTTGCGATTTGTCGGGGACAAGCGTGCTTATGGTAATGTTGGACAATGTTTTTGATATTTACCATATGCGCCGTGCCTTAGAAATGTTTCAGACTTTCAGACGCGGACAAAAAAGAATTTATACTTGCTTTACGCGTGTCAATCCCTGCACTGAGGAAGAAAGATTAAAAATTCAGCGTGAACTCGGTTACCCCGTGACAGATATTTTGCCGAATGAATATCAAATGATTTCTCTTGCCAACAGCGGCAGACTTTTAAAAGATTTGCCTAGTGATTCAGTTTTTCTGCAATATATTGAAAAACTTGCCGACGATGTTATTAACGATAGGAGATGATTAATTTTTGATTCTCCTTGTGGCTTTTGCGATTTCGATTTTAGGATTGTTCCTGTTGGCATTGTTGATAGCGTATTCCAAAAAGCGCAACGCCTCCAACCCTATGAATCGTCTGTTGCGGCGTAATGTTTCGGAAGTAAGACCTAAAAAAACTTCAAAAAAAACTTTTTCACAAACTCTTTACGATTTTGTTAAAAAAATTGCAAAGCCGCTTGTAGACAGAAGATTTTTTTCAGGGATAGACCTCAGATTGAAACAAGCTGACATACAACTTGCCGGTGCAGAATTTGTTATAATAATGTTGATGGCAATGATTGCAGCGGGGATTTTGGCGTATATGCTGACAATCAATTATCTGTTTGCGGCACTCGCAGGGTTAGCAATTCCGTTATTCGCGTGGGTTGTGATATTATTGCGTATTCAAAACAGGCAAGTAGCTTTCACGGAGCAACTTGGAGATTGTCTTGTAACCGTAGCTAATGCTTTACGCGCAGGCTACAGTTTTCAGCAGGCAATGGAGGTGATTGCAAAGGAAATGGAACCGCCCATAAGTCAAGAATTTTCGCGGACTTTCACTGATGTTAAAATGGGAGTGTCGCTTGAAAGAGCATTGGAGCAAATGGATAAACGCGTTGGCAGTCCCGATTTTGCGTTGGTGGTAACTGCAGTGTTGATTCAGCGCGAAGTCGGCGGCAACCTTGCACAAATCCTTGACACAATCAGCGATACAATTATGGAACGAATCAGAATGAAACGTGAAGTACATGCGTTGACTGCGCAAGGCAGATTGTCAGCAATAATATTGGTAGTCTTGCCGTTTGCTATGGGGATTTTTATGTATTTTAACAATCCTAATCAGTTTATGATTTTGTTTGAAGACCCTACCGGTCAAATGGCGATTGTCGTTGCTATCTTTATGGACATTTTGGGATTTATCGTAATTAAAAGAATCGTCGATATAGAAATATAAAATTTTTGAAAGGAATGTGATATTATGTTTAAACACATTTACGCGGTTATCGACAAGGTTAAATCTTACCTCTCTGAAAAGGGGCAGGGCATGGTCGAATACGCACTGATTTTGGCATTTATTGCCGCAGTTGCAGCCATTGCATTATCCGGCAATAACGGGCTTGGCGATAAAATTAAAGGTGCTTTTATTAAGGCCGGAAGTCAAATTGAATCAACCGCGAACCAATAGGGTAATTAAAATAGCAAATCGGTCTTTAAAAAAGATAATTAAGATTAAAAAAATTTTCTATGCTCCTGAATATTTGCAGGGGCTTTTTTCTTAAGGGGGCAAATTTGATGAAGAGTCAAAAGGGACAAGCCACAGTCGAATTTGCGTTTGTAGTATCATTTTTTTTTATGATGTGTTTTGGTATGATTTACGGCGGCATTTTATTTATGGACTATCTCCAGTATAATAATGCGGCGCGTATGGTTGCCAGAGTCATTGCCATAGAGCCCAATTCTGATAAACGTACCGAGATAGCCACTGATTTTAAAGACAAGAATTCCAAGTACATAAATCCACTTACAAAATTATATTCGGCAACGCCTGATGTTGATATTAATAATACTGATGTAACAGTTACAATCAAACTGACTTTAAATGAAGAAGGTTTACTTGGAATTTTGTCAAGGATAAATTTCCCGCCAAAAAATTTGACTGCCGTTAAAGTAACAATGCCATTGGAACATAAATTGGAAAGTGCAGGTGAGGGGCAAGAATGAGATCACTTTCATTATTGGAAAGGTTAAGCGGCAAGCCCAAAGAGAAAAAGCCGTCTGAAGATCGTGCGGCGTTAAAAAATTTGACAGCTCCTAAACCGCCGCCGCCTGAGGAAAAGCCGCAAACTTATACGCGTGATAAAAATGCTCAACCTGATGCGCCGGTTATAGCGTCGTCCTTCGTAGGCAGGCGTCCAATCGAATCAAAAACTGACACTGTTCACGAATTAAAATTGGCAATTCACAGACGCATTGTAAACGACATGACGCCCGATGAAGAACGTTTATTAATGCAAGGCGAATCTGCGCGGGAACAGGTAAAAAATATTATTTCAGCGTACAGTGCGCGTGAACTTACGGAAAATGAATATAATTTAACGCGTAGCGACAGAAATAATTTGGTTGAGGATATTTGCAACGAACTTTTAGGACTCGGACCGATTGAACCGCTTCTGCAGGACGACAGCATTACGGAGATTATGATTAACGGTTCAAAAAATATCTTCATTGAACAGGCGGGTAAATTAAAACTCACCGACATACATTTTTTCGACGATACGCATTTAATGAACGTTATCGAAAGAATTTTGACACCGTTGGGCAGGCGCGTTGATGAATCGTCGCCGCTGGTTGACGCTCGACTTGCTGACGGTTCACGCGTAAATATCATTATCCCGCCGCTTGCTTTGACGGGACCCACAGTCACAATCAGAAAATTTTCCAAAAAAGCCCTCGCAATAAGTGATTTGGTTGGATTCGGAACTTTAAGCCATACAATGGCAGAATTTCTTCAAGCCTGCGTAAGAGCGCGATTAAATATTTTAGTTTCGGGCGGCACGGGCTCGGGTAAGACTACAACTTTAAATGCGTTGAGTTCGTTTATTCCTTCCAATGAAAGAATTGTTACGATTGAAGACGCGGCAGAATTAAAACTTCAGCAACAACACGTAGTAACTTTGGAGGCGCGTCCCGCTAACCTTGAGGGCAAGGGCGCAATTACAATACGCGACTTGGTAAAAAATTCTTTGCGTATGCGTCCAGACAGAATTATTGTCGGAGAAGTCCGCGCAGGTGAGGCATTAGACATGTTGCAAGCTATGAATACCGGACACGACGGCTCTTTGACAACCGCGCATGCCAATACTCCCCGCGACGTTTTAAGCAGACTTGAAACGATGGTTTTAATGGCGGGAATGGATTTACCTGTTCGCGCCGTCCGCACTCAAGTTTCTTCAGCTATCGATTTAATTTTGCAACAATCCAGAATCCGCGACGGCAGCAGGAAAATTACGCATATTACCGAAGTTCAAGGTATGGAAGGCGACACAATAATTTTGCAAGATTTATTTCATTACGTTCAAGATTATATTGATGAGAACGGAAAATCTATCGGACATTTTGAAGCGTCGGGACTTCAGCCGAATTTTATGGACAAATTTAAAATGAATGGTGTAGATATTCCTATATCAATTTTTCAACGTTAGGATTGAAAATTATGGGACTGAACAACAGCATTAAGCACAAATTATTTTTCCTGTTGATAGTTATGGGGGCAATTCCGTTTACAATCGTGATAATTGTCAGCTCCTTCACTACCATTGCCGAGTGGGAAAAATCTGTGGCGAGAAACGGGCTTTTGCGAAATACGCTTGTTTCCGAACACATAACAGAATTGTTTGAGAAAAATTTTTACGTTATGCGAACGGCGGCACTAAATTCAGCCATAGTCGATTACGTAAGCAATTTTCAATCGGCGGCAAATGACAGGGAAATTTTGCGACTGCTAATAGGTGTCAACAAAGTTTTTGACGACCAAAATACAATGGGCTTGACTGCCGGAACAGGTATGCAACTTGTCAGAACTGACGGAGAAAAACTTGTAAACATTTCTAAGCGCGAACATTTTAAACAGGCAATGGCGGGAAATAATTTTGTTTCTGATGTTATTTCGAGTATGTCAACAGGAAAAATGATTGTTGTCCTAACCGTCCCAATCAAAGATTCGGCATATGATGTCGTAGGATTAGTGCAAAGAAATTTTAACTTGTCGGTTTTTCAAAGTTTTGTTGAGATGCAGGACAGCGACGAAGTTTCCATAATTATTTTGGATCGTGGCGGAAGAATCATTGCAAATTCGGATAACGGAAATGATTTGGCGAAAAATTTTTCTGAAGATGATACCTACAAATTTATTGCCGACAAAATGGAAAAAGGTTCCGGGATTGTCAACGCGCAGATTAATGATGAGGACGCGCTTGTAAGTTATTCAAAAAATGATTTAACGGGCTGGACGATTATCACGGTGCAACCTTATAAATATATTTTGAGTCAAGTTTATTCTGAAATTGTAAAGTATGCCTTCATTGGATTGCTGATGTTGTTTGCAGTCAGCGGCATTGCTTATTTGACTTCAGTCCGAGCGACGCGTCCGATTATCGAAATTACCAAGGCGGCAAGTCAAATTGCAAGCGGTAAGGTCGCAAATGTAGGGGCGTTGAAAATTAATTCTGAAGATGAATTTGGAGAAATGGCGCAGGCTTTTAACAAAATGCGAACTGCGCGGGATAATTATCAAGCGGAGGCATCGATTGACAAGTTGACTAAACTTTACAATAAAGCAACTTTTGAAAATGTTTGTAACCTCAAATTGAGAGAGTTTGCTGACGAAGAAGAGCGCGAAAATTTAATGGCACTTTACATAATCGACTTGGATCATTTCAAAGAAGTTAATGATACGAAAGGGCATCAATTCGGCGACATAGTTTTGAAAGAATTTGCCAAAAAACTGCGCGGGTGTTTCAGACCTTATGACTGTGTGGCGCGATTCGGCGGCGATGAATTTGTAGTTATCATAGACAATATGCCGAATACGGAAGTTATAACCAGAAAGGCTGAAATAATAAATCAAATTGCACGGACTCTTGAAATTGACGGCGAAAATGCAAAAGTTTCTGCGAGTATAGGAATTGCCATTGCCCCGCGAGCCGGTACGGAATATGAAGAAATTTTTAAAGCCGCCGATAATGCCTTGTACTTTGTGAAGAATCATGGGCGCGACGGTTGGCATTGCGACGACTTAGCTTGAAGGAGGAATTTTAAATGATTTTTGCAATTTCTCTTTTGGTATCGTTATTCTGGTTTGCCTTCGTGTTGTTTATCTTCCACGTCAAGCAAAGTGCGGCTTCGCAAGTAAGGCGCAGAGTTCATATTATGATAAAAAATGCTGAGGCTGAACGCGCAAAAAAAGCCGGCAAATTAAAAAAAGCCGCGCAACAAGCTGAGGCATTGCAAAATAAAAATAAGCAACAAAATAATTTTTACACAAAAGTTATCTCGCCGATTTTTGACAAACTTGATAAAAGTTTCCAAAAGTTTGTTCCTGCACCGATTAAAAAAATGTTGGAAGAAAGAATTTTCCGCGCAGGTAAATCTGGCGTATGGAGTTTAACGCGGATAGTTTCATTTTGCTTTATCACGACGCTTTTAGGCGCAGCTCTGGCAGTAATGGCAACGACTATGATTGAAGTACATTTCCTGCAAAAAGTTTTAATCATTGCGGCAGGAATAATTTTGGGTTTAATGTTGCCGATAGTTCGGTTAAATGCCTTGATTCGTAGCAGGCAACAAAAAATTCGTCGAAGTTTGCCGGAATTTTTAGATTTACTTTGCGTGAGTGTTCAAGCGGGATTATCTTTTGACGGAGCGGTTTCAAAAATTACCGAAAGAATGACCGGACCTTTGGTAGACGAATTTAAGAAAATGCAAAACGATATAAGTTTGGGAATGACGCGCCAATATGCACTGAATCAAATTGCGCAACGTTGCAACTTGGAGGAAATTTATTTATTCACGTCGTCGGTAATTCAAGCTGAAAAACTTGGGACAAGTATGGGACGCACTTTGAAAATGCAAGCTGATAATATGCGTGACAGACACAGACAATTTGTAAAAGCTGAGGCTTTGAAAGCTCCCATAAAAATTATTTTTCCAATGGTGCTGTTTATATTCCCGTCAATCTTCGTAGTACTTTTGATGCCGACGGTTTTAAGTTTAGTAAAAAATCTTGACAAATAGTTTTGCAGAAAGGGCGGCGTTTATGATGAAAAAGTTTTTTAAATCCTTGTTCTCACAAAAGGGGCAAACATTAGTATTATATGCGCTTTTGGCGTCGCTTATGTTTATGGTTGGCGGTGCGGCTGTCGATTTGGGCTGGTACTATTACAACGTGGCACGTTTGCAAAATATGGCTGATGCGGCGGTTATTGCAGGTGCCAAAGCTATGGTAGATTCTGAAGGAGACTTAAACGATTACACATATAACTATTTTTTGGCAGAAGTTCCCAAAGAAATTATTGATGATATATATGAAAGACAAACCCCCGTTGCAGATGCAGAGGCAAAAAAATATATCGTTAAAAATTTATCCGGAAATTCGGCTTGGAACGGCAACAAAATCCTCGACGATTTCAGTAAAAATGAATTAAATTTCCAAAGAGTTCTTCACGGAATAAGATATGATGAGAATAAACCTCTTTATTATGAAGTTAAACTTACAGAAAAACACCAACATTTATTCGACATTTTAAATAATTACTTAGACGATACCGTTATTGCTGCAAATTCTGTTGCAGAATTAAAATATTCTCCACCACCTGAAGAAGAGCTGCCCACTCAACCGACTGCACCTGAACCCATATCAAACAATATATCAAAACTGGCAGCTGTAAGTGTTATCAGCGGAAACTGGGAGTTGGAAGACGCAAGAACGCTGAACTCATCAGGAAATTACAAAGCATGGAAAAAAGCAAATGCACAGAAAGAACTGGATAAAAATCCTGGCAATCTTTTTATTAATATGGCGGTAAACAGTATTTATCCTGTCGATAAAGTATGGCTGAATTACAACAGCGACACAAATTCATATAAAGACGGCACTTTTTACAGATCAGCGATGAAGTCTGTTAATCCCGGTGAAGGAAGATTACGCACCGGTAGCAGTGCCCCCAACGAAAAAACACCCGATTCTATAACTCTTGGTTTCAGACAAGACCTTATCAGAGTTGCTGCCGGTGCTTTGACAGTTAAAGACGGTCAAGTAGTTAAAATAGGCAATATAAAGAAATTACAATTTGAACAAGATTGGGATATTAGAAGAGATATCCCTTACAACAGAAAAACGGAAGTTGTATATATACATCAAAATGGAAGTGGAAGTGGCGAATTAGATAACCGCCATTATTGGAAAAATATATGTGATTTACGAATACACAACATTTTTAATTTTGATACGCCCTTTGATGTTCGTCCGGAAAAAATTGAAGCAGATAAAAGTAATCCTTACGATGTTTTATGGACGCGCATAGAAAGTGAAGCATTTATTCCGCTTTATATGCTTGGTGTTAATAAAACCAGTCATTATGAGTATAAATCTGTTCGACAAATAATTCTCAATATGAATGGCGATAATACCGTAAAAGATGCCGACGGAAACTTTAAATATCGTCCTGTTGTAATGTTTTATATGGGGCCTGAAAGAATTGATATGAACTCGTCGGTAAGAGTTTCAAAACCCATTATTTTAAATTTGAATGCAGACTTCAGAGGGATTTTGTTTGCGCCTTACAGCCCCGTAATTTTAAATGACAACGGTCATAAATTTTACGGCTTTATTGTTGCAAAAGAATATCGTGAACTTACAGAAAATACTACCGAAGGACATGAGGTTATTCATAAAAAAGTTTGGTGTTCAACACACAAGAAATATCACGAAAATAAATTATATGTCAATGATTACGGCGAAATTTTTAGCAGGAGATCAGATGAAGTAAAATGCGGTGATTACGATTCGTTTAACATAATGAGTTTTGTGGATTACGACTATCAAGTTGCAGATGAAGAACCTTCCCAAAATAATTTACTGATATATAGTGAAGAATCAACCTAAATTAATTTCGTCCGTCGAGAAAATTCTACAACTAAATGTAACAATCAGATTTGAGGAACTCGTGCCTGAAAATCATCTTCTTCGTATAATATTTGAATTTAAATTTCATAGACAAAAAAGATTTTTATGGCAATATTTTTAATTGCAGAGAAAAAATTTAATGTGAAATGGCAATTTTGAAGAATATTTGCGGAGTCATCAAGTATTTATTTTTTCCTTATTGCAAAATTTTGCAATGGGAATTATTTTTTTGTCTAAAATTTAATCGGAGGAAATTTTTAATGGAGCGTTTTGCTGCAATTTTGATGCTCAAAAAATGCGAAAAAGTTTTGATTTCCTAAACGTCGCAGGATTCAATTAAAATTCCGCGCAGATTTTCAATCAAGTTAATCATAAATTTTTCCTCCGTTATTTTGCCCAATGTTTTAATGAACCGATATAATTGTTGAGTTTAAAAGAATTTTGGATAGACTTTGTGACAAAATTTTTCGCCCGTTCAACATTTTCAGTTATCGGTAAATTTTTCGCCAATCCTGCCGCTATCGCCGCCGAAAAAGTACAACCCGCTCCGTGATTAAAAATATTTTCAAGTCTTGGCGAATCATAAAGATAAAAATTTTTTCCGTCGAATAAAATGTCAATAAACTTTTCCGAATCATTTCGACTGCCGACTTTTATCACAACATTTTTTGCGCCGAGTGCGTGAATTTTTTTTGCCGCAATCTCCGCCTCATCTAAATTTTCAACTTTTTTCATATCGGCAAGGTAAGCCGCCTCAAAACTGTTCGGCGTAATGACATCGGCAAGCGGTAAAAGTTTTTCCTTTATCGCAACTGCGGCATCAGGTACCATAACTTCATCAATGCCCTTGCAGACAAGCACGGGGTCTATCACAACATTTTTCAACGAAAATTTTTTAATATTGTCAGCAATCAATTCTACAAGTTCAGCGGACGCAAGCATACCCGTTTTAATCGCGTCAACTCCAACGCCTTCAAAAATCGTCGTCAACTGCTTTTCAATAATTTCAATCGGCAAAGGATAAATATCATGACTCCAATTATTTTTCGGATCGCAAGCCACAATAACCGTCATTGCCGACATTCCGTAAACTCCAAATTCTTCAAAAGTCCTCAAGTCCGCATTCATTCCGGCTTCACCGCTGACATCAAGTCCGGCTATCGTCAAAACTTTTTTAACTTCATTCATAAAAAAATCTCCTTTAACGTCAAAAACCCGCAAACTCAATCGAGTTCACAGGCTTTCTTTATCGAATCACCTTTATTAATTTTTTTGTAGGATAGCACAATCTTTTGAAAAAATCAAGACTTATTGACTTTGTAAACTGCCGCGTACATTGTCGGCAAAACTAAGAGCGTTAAAACCGTCGCAACCAATAAACCGCTTGCAATCGCCATTGCCATTGGTCCCCAAAATGTACTCGGCATTAACGGTATCATTCCTAAAATCGCCGCCGCTGCCGTCAACATTATCGGGCGAAATCTTAATACCGCCGAATCAATTATCGCGTCCCATTGTGATTCGCCGTCCGCAATGTGTTTTTGTATTTGGTCGATTAAAATTACCGAGTTGCGAATTATCATTCCCGACAACGCCAGCACGCCCAAATATGCCACGAATCCCAGCGCGTAATCTGTTAAAAGCATTCCCCAAGCTACGCCGATTAATCCCAACGGCGCGGTTAAAATCGTCAGCAACATTTGCAAGCCGTTACGAAGTTGGAACATTAACAACGTCATTATGATAAAAATCATTGCGGGTATCGGCACAAGCAAATATTTCAGCGAATCTTGACTGTATTCAAGCGCACCGCCAATTTCAATTTTACAACCTATCGGTAAATCTGCGCGGAGGTCAGCCGTTGCGTCGAAGGCTTTTTTAGTCGCGTCATTTGAAGTTCCTTGTAAAATGTTTGCTTGTACCGTTATCGTCGGCAAAAGATTTACCCGCTTAATTAAACCGTCCTCAGCGTCGAAAGAAATTTTTGCAATCTGCGACAAAGGCACATAATTTTTGCCCAAATAAATCGGCATATCTTTTAACTTTGAAAGTTCCTGCGTATCTCTGCGCGACAATCTTAAATCAATGTCAATCGTCCTGTCGTCCGTGTAAAATTGTGCCGCCGTTGCTCCGGTAATTTCCGTGTAAATCATCTGCGCGACATTTTGACTGGAAAGCCCCATTGCGCGTAATTTATCTTGGTCGAGTTCAAGCCGCATAATTTTACTTTCCTCAAGCCAATCAAGATTTACATCAACGGCGTTGGGGTCTTCGGCAACTTTTTCTGCAACCAAATTAGCAATTTTTTTAACTTGCTCGGCAGTCGGCGCGGATACCCTTAACATTATCGGATAATCTGAAGGCGGTCCCGTCTGTATGTATCGCAAATTACTTTTCACGTTGGGGTAGTTGTCAGCAAGTTCAGTTTTAATTGCCGCCGCTAAAATTTCGCGCGTCTCAGTATCATTTGCCACAATCACAAATTGCCCGTAGCTGTCCGTGTCTGCTATCGGATTTAGCGTCAACACAAAACGCGGCGCACTCCTTCCGACGTAATATGAATAATGATGAATTTTGTCAGCTTGAGTCGAAAGAAATTTAGCAAGCAGTTCAGCTTCATTTTCAGTCGCCTTGAGTGATGAGCCGTTCGGCAAGTACATATCGACAATAATTTCAGGACGCAATGACGGCGGGAAAAATTCTTTCTTGACAAATTGCATTGCCCAGATTGACGCGATAAAAATTATTACCGTCGCGATTAAAACTATTTTTTTGTGCGTCAAAAATTTTATCAAAACTGCGCGGAAAATTTTATAAAATTTACTTTGATACGGGTCTGATTTATCATCTGAAACTTTTACGCGTATAATGTAATATCCATACAGCGGCGCAACCATTACTGACACAATCCACGAAAGTATTAACGCTATAGCTATGACTGGGAATAACGCGCTGCAAAATTCGCTTGCCAAGCCCTTTGAAAATGCAACCGGTATAAATCCCGCGCAGGTTATCAAAGTTCCAGTCAACATCGGTTTAGCCGTCGCCTCAAAGGCATAACACGCCGCCTTAAATCTGTCGAGTCCGCGCTCAAGTTGGACGCTCATCATTTCGACTGCAATTATTGCATCATCGACCAAAAGTCCCAGTGAAATTATCAAACTTCCGAGCGAAACTTTTTGCAAGTCAATTCCCAAAATGTACATCAACACAAAAACGCCAGCCAATACAAGCGGTATACAACCTGCCACGACTAAGCCCGTGCGAAATCCTAAACTTAAAAAACTTACGGCGAGGACGATTATCACCGCTAAAAGTAATGTTTCTACAAATTCGCCGATTGATTCTTCAACAACTTGCGGCTGATTCGATACTTGATGAATTTCCAAGCCCAAAGGCAAATTTATTTGTTCACGCGCAATTAATTCTTTTAAATTTTCGCCGAGTTCCAAAATATTTCCGCCCGGCTTCATTGAAACTGCAATTCCTACCGCAGGTTCACCGTTATAAAACATTTTCGGTTCGGCAGGGTCGGCAGTTCGACGCTCAACCTTTGCAATGTCTCCTAAACGAAAAATTTTTCCATTGGCATTTATCGGCGAATTTTTTATCGCGTCTACCGCGTCAAATTGCCCCGTAACTCTGATATAAACCGTGTCTGATTCTGTTTCGATAAAGGGCGCGGCAGTCATTTGATTTTGCTGTTGAAGAGTGTTTGAAATAATCTGCGGACTTATTCCCAATTCTGCAAGTTTGGCGCGTTCAATCTCAACGTAAATTTTTTCAGGCTGATTTCCAAGCAACGTAACTTTTTGAACAGTTTTAATTTGCAGAAGATGTTGCCGCAATTCTTCAGCTTTTTGGCGCATTTCTTCATAGCTGTAACCGTCGCCGGTTATCGCGTAGACTGAACCGAAAACGTCGTCAAATCTGTCATTATAAAAAGGTCCGTAAACTCCGCTCGGAAAATCTCTCTTCACGTCTTCACAAAAATTTCTTACGTCGCGCCAAGTCGGACGAATATTTTCTTTAGGTATGTCGTCATCAAGTTCAACGTAAATTATTGTTTGACCTGCGCGGGTTTCACTGCGAACTTTTTTTAAATTCGGCACGTCTTGAAGTTTTTTCTCAAGTTTATCTGTAACTTGATTTTGCATTTCTTCAGCAGACGCGCCAAGCCATACCGCAGATACAATCATTTGGCGAATCGTAAAAGTCGGGTCTTCCATACGCCCTAATTTTGTGTATGAAAAAATTCCGCCAATCGCCGTGATTATGATGAAGTACCATACCAAGACGCGATTGTTCAGCGATACTTCCGTTAAATTTTTCATTTTAAAAATTTAAAAAAATCTTTATCAAATTAATTACGTTTAACGTTGTCGCCGTAAATAGTCTTCCAATCATTTCTCATTGAAATTGTTTGCCAACCGTATTCAGCGGCAAGTTTTCTGCAACTTTCAGCCTTTGAAATATTTCCAAGTTCGCGCTCGGTATCATCGCATAAAACAAAAAATGCGGCACTTTTATATTTATTTCCGTAAATCGTATAATTCAGCATTGAAGTATCTCCGGAAGAATTTCCAAAGGCTAAAACAGGTTGCTTGCCGATTTCCTCAGCAATACTAGAAACTTTATTCATTTTAAGATTTTTTTCAATCAAATTTCCGCGTACAAGATAATCCTTTTTTTCATAAACGTAATTGCCGCCGTCATTTTCCTTTTGATAGGCAGAAATAATTTTCGGATCGGAGCCGATTACGTTATTTGGACGAATTTTTAACAAATCGCAAGCCAAAATTCTTACAGTCGGTCTGTCCGAGCCGCTGACAACGTAAACCGTAAAATCATTAGCTTGCAAATATTTTATAACTTCAACCATCGGCAGATAAAAACTTTCGCCATATTTTAAATTTGTCAAGCCTTCGACAGGTTTTTCCATAAATTTTTGTACATATTTTTCGTAGTTAGCGGGAGTCATTCCTTCAAAAGCTCTTTCTTGAGCTTTTGCTTCGTCAACATCTACATTTTTCGGAAATTTTTTAGTTACGCGTATACCTTCCTCAATTTTTTGTGCATATTCTTTTTCTTCCTGCGTCGGCGTATAATCTGTATCATAAAGCGCACGATTTAAATAAAGCATCCATTCAAAATAATATGGCGCAGTCTCGCAAATAAAAGTTCCGTCCATATCAAAAACGGCGATTCTATCCTCGACAGGAATAAAATTTTTACTTTTTTTATTTGTCACGTCTTTAACGTAAGCAACTAATTTTTGTTTAGCGACAGAATTTTTTTCCCAATAATTAAAATTTCCGGACTTGGAAACTTTTATTGCAGAAATTTCTGCGCGACTCATTGCATCAGAAATTGAAAAACTTCCAAATGCAAATATGCCTGCTAAAATTGCCGATAAAATTTTTTTCTTCATAAAAAAACCTCCTAAAAATTTTTACTATAATAAATTTCAAAAAATTTTTTGTCAACAATTTTAAGTCTTTCAAAAAATTTATTTGTTATGATATAATGAAATTAACCAAATTTCAATTAAAAAATTTTTGAGGTGAACTTATGCATTTTATAGATAAAAGTAAAATTTTTGTGAAGGCGGGCGACGGCGGCAACGGTAAATCTTCGTTTCGTCGTGAAAAATTTGTGCCGAAAGGCGGACCCGATGGCGGAGACGGCGGCAGAGGTGCAAATATTGTTCTGCTTGTTGACGAAAATGTTAATACGCTTTTAAATTTCCGCTATAATAAAAAATTTGTCGGCAAGAATGGCGAAAACGGCGAAACTAAAAATCAGTACGGAAAATGCGCTGAAGATTGTATCATAAAAGTTCCGCGCGGTACTTTGGTGAAAGATGCCGTAACCGGTGAAATTCTTGCCGATTTAACTTTTCCGAATCAACGCGTTATCGTCGCTAAAGGCGGTCGCGGCGGTCGCGGTAATGCAAAATTTAAATCTTCATCGCGTCGCGCTCCGACTTTCGCTGAACTCGGTGAACCCGGGCAAAATCGCGAATTACTTTTGGAATTAAAACTTTTGGCGGATGTCGGACTTGTCGGCTATCCAAGCGTCGGAAAATCCAGTTTAATCGCCGCCGTAAGTGAAGCTCGTCCTGAAATTGCAGATTATCATTTTACAACTTTAATTCCGGTTTTGGGCGTCGTTAAGCTCGATTATGAAAAAAATTTTGTTATGGCGGACATTCCCGGCTTAATCGAAGGTGCGGCTGAAGGAGTCGGACTCGGTCACGAATTTTTGCGCCACGTCGAACGTACTAAATTAATTTTGCATATCGTTGACGCCGCCGCAGTTGAGGGCAGAGACCCTGTAGAAGATTTCCATAAAATTAATTTTGAATTGGAAAAATATAATAAAAATCTCGCCAATCGTACACAAATTTTAGTCGCTAATAAAATTGATTTACCTCAAGCCGCTGAAAATCTTCCCAAACTTCAAAAACTCGCTGAAGATAAAAATTTAAAATTTTTCCCAATTTCCGCAGTTACTCGCCAAAATCTTAAGGAACTTATTAATTTTATCGGTGAATGGCTTGATAAAAATCCTAATAATTTTGATGAAATTTCTTCTGAAAATGACGTAAAAATTTTTGATTTAGATAAAAATGACGACGAAGTTACGATTACTCGCAACGATGCCGCCGATTTTATTATTCACAATAAAAATCTTGAAAAAATTGTCGCTATGACTAATTTTGATAATTCCGAAGGTTTACGCCGTTTTCAATTTATTTGGCGTATGAAAAATCTTGACGCAAAATTAAAAGAACGCGGAATTAAAGAAGGTATGACTGTTCATATCGGCAAAATGGAATTTGAATGGCGCGAATAATAATTAGAGCGTGTTGATTGAAAATTTAAATTGTTCGTGTACAATTAAGACGAGAAATTGGATAAAATTAAAACATATTTTGAAAGCAAGATTTAAGGAAAAGTCACGGCGGAAATACTGCCAAAATTCATACACTTGTAGACGCATTAGGTACCCCGTTAAAGATAATGGACAGAAACACGATGTAGTAGCCTTATGGCTCAATGAAATTCAGAGAAAATTATTTGGTTAAATTGAGTTATTCAACATCACCTAAATATAGCTATGTTTTGAAAAGGGGTACTTTTATGAAATAAAAATTTTACAGGAGGAATGGAAATGGAAACAATTTGCATCGTAGTAGGAATTGTAGGATTAATGACATTTGCATATCGCGGCTGGTCAATAATTTTAATCGCGCCGTTTTTCGCGATAGTGACGGCGATTTTAAGCGAATTTGGAATTTTGCCGACATACAGCGAACTTTATATGACGCGGCTTGCGGAATACACAAAAACTTATTACCCGATATTTTTATTTGGAGCAGTATTTGCAAGATTAATGGAAAAAGGTGGCTTGGCGTCGGCGATCGCAGGAAAAATAATTTCAATTCTCGGAGAAAAACGCGCAATCGCGGCAGTACTTTTAGGATGCGCGGCATTAACTTACGGCGGCTTAAGCGTTTTTGTCGTAGCTTTTGTAATGTATCCTTTTGGCGCAGAAATTTTCCGAAAAGCGGACATACCTAAAAAACTTTTGCCCGCGACGTTATGGATGGGAATTTTTTCTTTCGCAATGGTAGCGTTGCCGGGAACTCCGCAAATTCAAAATATTATTCCTTCGTCGTATTTCGGCACATCAACTTGGGCAGGAGTCGGAATCGGTTTATTTGCGTCAATAATTTTTATTTTGATGAGTATGGGCTGGTTGACGTTCCGAACAAAAACTTTGCAAGCGAAGGGCGAAGGTTACGGACAAGAAGCCGAAACAAAACAAAAACGCGACAGAACAATTCCTTCGTGGCAGTTGTCATTAATTCCGCTGTTAATGGTCATAATCATCAACGTAATTTTAAGCAATCCTTTTCATTGGGACTGGGGCTTTCATTGGGACGAAAAAAGTTTGGAAGCATTTTTACCGCTTAACTTAGCATTATTGGCGGCGAGCGTCGGAAAAGTTCAAGCAATTTGGTCAATCAGCGTGGCATTAATTTTAAGCAGTATAGCGGCGGCGTACATTGGGCGAAGAAGATTTATCAGTAAACGCGAAAATTTTTTACAAACAATAAATTTTGGGGCGGCGTCCTCCTGCGCGGCAGTTTTAAATGTTGCGTCGGGATTTGCATTCGGCAGCGTAATAATCAGTATGCCGGGATTTTTGCCGGTAAAAGCAATTTTATTGGGAATTGCGGACAGCGCGGGTACATTAGTTTCGGCAGTCGTCACAACAAATATCATGTGCGGTTTAACGGGCTCGGCATCGGGCGGCTTGACAATCGCGCTTTCAATGCTCGGCGAACAATGGGCAATAATGGCGCAGGCACAAGGTATTCCGCTTGAGGCACTTCACAGAATCGTTGCAATATCTTCAGTCGGTATCGACCCCGTACCACATTGCGGCGCGTTGGTAACTTTGCTTGCAATTTGCGGACTCACTCACAAAGAAGCGTATTTCGACATAGTAGTTTTAATGATTTTAAAATTTTTCGTACCGTTCCTCTGCATTTTATTCTTTATGTTGACGGGCATAGCATAACGTGAAGGAATAGTTTTCAAAACGTAGAATTATTGAAAAAACGTAACGGAGGAATTTTTTATGGAAAACAAAAAATTATTGAGACGGCTAAAAGAATTTGATCCTGAATTGTGGGAATTGCTGAAAGAAAATACCGAGCGTCAAAAATCAATGTTATCATTAATTCCGACTGACAGTGCGGCGTCACCTTTTTCAAGCTATCTCAAGGGAAGTACTCTTGGAAACGATTTTATAGGGCATTATTCGGTTGAACATCGCAGCAGAGCGGAAATTTTAGCGGTTAATCGTGCTTGCAAACTTTTTAAAGCGGAGCATGCGATTGTACGCACGGGAAATTTAATTGCGGCATCGCGCGTTGTTTTGCAAGGTTTGATGAAAAACGGCGATACAATTATGTCGTTTAATCTTCGCAAGCAAGAACATTGCACGGGCGAATTGATGAATTATAATTTTGTAAAATTTTCGATTGAACCCGATACTTTTATGATTGACGTTGAAAAAGTTCGTAAAATTGCGCGGTTGCGTCGTCCGAAGATGATAATTTATTCGCCGGTAAATTATCCGCATAATATTGATTATAAAAAGCTGCGCGGAATTGCTGATGAAGTCGGCGCAATTTTATGGGTTGACATCGGACAAAATTCAGGACTTGTAGCGGCGGGAGAAATTCCTTCGCCGGTAAATTATGCGGATATTGTAACTTTTGCGGCTAGTGATGCCTTGCACGGACCTCAAAGCGGAATTATTCTTTGCAAGAAAAAATTTGCCGACATTTTAGAAAAAGCCGTTGTCGATACGGGTCACGCGTCTTTGAAAAAAAATGTACTCGCCGCACTTGCCGTAACTTTTCGTGAGGCAAATTGCGATGAGTACAAAGATTATGCGCGACAGATTATTTTAAATGCACGCGCCCTTGAAAAAGGTTTGAAGAGTGCCAACGCAGATGTAATTTGTAGTCCGACGGAAAATCATTTGGTTTTGGTGAGATTAAATTCAAGACAAAATCCCAAAGTTATCGTCGAAAAATTAGCGCAGGGGCGTTTACTCGTCAAGGAAGAAATTTTGATGACTTCCAATGAAAAAATTTCCTATCCTGTGTTGAGATTATCAAGTTTAGACCCGACAACCCGCGCTTTATACGAAGAAGATATGTTCACAGTCGGACGAACTTTGGGAGAATTTTTAAAGTCGTCGCAAGATTCGCAAGCAATTAAAGCAGTCGGCGCGATTATAAAAGAATTGGTGGACACTTTGCCAATTTTTTCTGAAGAATGGTTGCCGGGCGCGGAAGTTGCTCACGAAGTCGATTCAGATTTAATGTTGAAGGCTATGATTTACGGCACGATTTAATAAAATTTTCAGCGGCATTCGGACAGCCCGCAAAATGTATGTGCAAATACGACGCGACAATATTTTTATCAGCATAACCCGCAAAATATTTTTCGCCCGTCCGAAGTTTTTCGCAACTGAAAATATTTTCTGCTAAATTTCCAATTTCTTTTGAAAAGTGAAATTCATGCGCGTGAATTTTTTCTCCGATTTTGCCAAGTATGCAATTTTTTTTAATCGTCGCGTCAACGTAACCGACCATTTGAAGTTTTTCAGTCATAATTGCTTGAGTCGGAATAATCCCGCACATTTCAAAAATTTTTCCTTCAAAGTCAGTCAAAAAATTCATCAGGTACATATAACCGCCGCATTCAGCGTAAATCGGCAAATTATTTTCAGCCGCCCGTTTAATTTCGGAGCGGATTTTTTTATTGCCTTCCAACTGCGCGGCAAAAAGTTCAGGATAACCGCCGCCAAAAATTATTCCGTCAACTTTCGGCAAATTTTCATCATGCAACGGACTGAAAAAAATTATTTCAGCTCCTAATTTTTCCAATTCGCGCAGACTTTCATCATAATAAAAACTGAACGCTTCATCTTTTGCTACGCCGATTTTTAGGGAATAGTTATTAGGGATTAGGGAGTAGATTTTTTTAGATTCGGAAAATTTTTCAGCAAGATTTAAAATTTCATCAAGATTAATCTGCGCGGAAATTTTTTCAGAAATTTTATCTAAAACGTCAGCAAAATTATTTTCAGTCGCCTGTATCAATCCCAAATGTCGTGAAGGCAAAATAATTTCTTCATTGCGCCGAATCGCCCCAAAACTTTTTATATTTATTTTATTAAGCGCATCGACAATCATTTTTTCGTGACTATCTGAACCGATGCGATTAAGAATCACTCCCGCAACATTTAAATTTTTATCAAATTCACGAAATCCCAACGCCGTTGCCGCAACTGAAATTCCCGCACTTTTCGCATCAATCACCAAAATTACCGGCGCATTCAAAATTTTTGCAATCTCAGCCGTCGAACTTATTCCGCCGCGTCCGCCGTCGTAAAGTCCCATAACGCCTTCGATAATCGCAATATCAGCGTCGCCAATCGAATTATAAAAAATTTCTTCAAGTTTATCTTTGCCGACAAGCCAACTGTCAAGATTTTTCGCAGGACGACCCGTCGCAATTTCGTGAAAGCCCGTGTCAATATAATCGGGACCGACTTTGTAAGATTGAACTTTCAAGCCGCGCTTACGAAGTGCAGAAATTATCCCGCAAGTTATCGTAGTTTTTCCAGCTCCGCTGTGAGTCGCCGCTATCACGATTCGCGGAATTTTTTTCACTTAAATCACCTCAAAATTTTTTATCGCGTCAACAAGTCCGTCAATCGTAAATTTTTCGGCAACAATTTCTGCGTCAATCCCCAAATTTTTCAAAGTCTGCGCGGTTATCGGTCCAATCGCGGCAGTTTTTGTTTTACGTAAAATCTCTGCGCCCATTGCCTTAACAAAATTTTCTACAGTCGATGAACTTGTAAAAGTCACAAAATCTATCGCTCCTTCATTCAGCAAATTTTTTACCTCTTCAACATTTTCAACTGCAGAAACAGTTTTGTAAGCAGGAATTACTTTGACTTCCGCGCCAAATTTTTTTAATTCTTCAGGTAAAATATCGCGGGCAACTTCTGCGCGAATTATTAAAATATTTTTCGGAGAAATTTTTTTAAGAGATTCTACTAAACTTTCCGCATAAAATTCTTTCGGCACTAAGTCAGCGATAATCCCAAATTTTTCAAGACGTTCAGCCGTCGCACTTCCTATAGCCGCAACTTTTGAATTTCCAATCGCCCGCGCATCCAATTTAAAATTTTTCAGCCGTTCAAAAAATTTTTCTACGCCATTTACGCTCGTGAAAATTATCCAATCATACCCGCGCAGATTTTTTATTTCCGCGTCCAAATTCAAAAAATTATCAGTCGGCGCAGTAATTTTTATCGTAGGAAATTCTATGACTTCGGCACCAAGATTTTCCAATTTTTTTGTAAGTTTTGACGCTTGAGACCTTGCACGCGTATTTAAAATTTTTTTACCGAACAAAATTTTATTATCAAACCAATTCAATTTTCCGCGCAGATTTACAACCTCACCGACAATAAAAATCGCTGGCGGCTTAAAATTTTTCGCTAAAACATCTTCAGCGGCATTTTCAAGCGTCGTAATTAAAACTTTTTGTGAAAATTTTGTACCGTTTTGAATAATTGCGGCGGGAGTTTTTTTATTTTTGCCGTTTTCAATAAGTTTTTCAGTAATTTTTTTAAGATTTGCCATTCCCATTAAAAAAATCAGCGTATCAACGCCGGTAGACAAATTTTTCCAATTAATTGTAGATTCAGGCTTAGTCGGGTCTTCGTGTCCGGTTACAACCGCAAATGAAGTCGCAACGCCGCGATGAGTTACGGGAATCCCAGCGTAAGCAGGCACGGCAACGGCACTTGTCACACCGGAAATTATTTCGTAATCCAAATTATTTTCGCGCAAATATAAAGCCTCTTCGCCGCCGCGTCCGAATACAAAAGGATCTCCGCCCTTCAGCCGCGCAACAATTTTATTATTTTTTCCTTCTGCGACGAGCAATTTATTAATTTCGTCCTGCGTCAAAGTATGTTGTCCTGCAGATTTTCCTACATAAATTTTTTTGGCATTCGGCGAAAAGTTTAAAATTTTTTCGTCCGCTAACCTGTCATAAATCACAACGTCCGCAATTTCTAAAATCTCGCGAGCTTTTATCGTCAAAAGTCCGACATCGCCCGCGCCTGCCCCAATTAAATAAATCATTTTTTTCACCTCAAAAATAAATTTCCATACAAAATAAAAAATTCCCCCTAAATCAGAGGGAAAACTATCTCATGAAATTTTTTTATAAAATATAATTAATTAAGCCGCCGAGTGCCGAATAATCGGGCGTTAATGAAGAATTTCCCGTGTAAAGCGGCGAAGAATAATTTAAATAATTTGCCAAAACTTTGCCGACATTTTTGTTGTCGGTAATTTTTTTGTCGTATTCTTCGAGAGATTTTTTCACATTTTCTGAAGTCGAATTACTTTTCGTGTTAATGTAATTTGAAAAAACTTTGCGCGTCAACGAAGGATTTTTCGTGCTGAGATTGGACAACAAATTTGTCGCATAACTTTGTCCCGTCGAACGGAAAATTCGCCCGTTAATAAAACTCGTCCGATAAAACGGGTTGCCGAAACTTGAAATTCTTGCCATAATTTTCACTCCTTAAATCAAAACGTCTATAGAAAAATTTTCTTCAGGATTTTCATCAACTTTGCTCAAAAGTTTTTCAGCTTCTTCAAGCATTTTTTGAACTTTTTTAACCTCATCTTCGTCGCACATTAAATTTTTTACGCCGTCTTCGCACTGTTTTAAATCAATTTGCAACAAATTTATCAGCGAACGAACTTGATTTTTGGAATTTGCGGCTGAAAGTTGCCGAGCACGTTTTTCGGCATTAAAAGCAACTTTGCCGGTAGATTTTTTATTTTTTTGAAGTTTTTCAAGCATTTGCGCCCACCAAGATTTTTTATCTTCGCGCTTAAGCGGAATTTTTTCACGATTATTATCAGAAATGCTCCACATACTTAAGCCGCCGTCTTTGCCGATAATCACGCCTTGCGATTTTACATTAGAATTTTTTGGAAGATTTAAATTCGCAACATCGTAGAGTAAAGCCTCATATTCCAACTTTTTTTCGGGATTTTGTTCCATTTCTCGCAAAATATTTGGTGCAATGGCGACATTATTTAAACCGTTTCCAGAAAAAGGCGCAGTTCCTACTGAAAATTTAAGATTAGGGAGTTTCTCCGACAAATTTTTTAAAGTTTCGCCATCATCGACTTGATTTTTTGCAAATTCATAAGCCGCCTCAGAAACGTAGCTGTTTCCAACTTTCACGGGCATTTTCATCACTCCTTTCAAAAAATTTATCGATACAGTTTTTTTTACGATAAAAATTTTGGCGCGAATAACTAAATTTTTGGAGTGAATGATTATGCTAAAAATTTTGCCACTAATAATTTTAATCGCGGGATTTATTTTATTCAGACCGATTGAAGATTTTCCAAAAACTTTTCCAAAATTTGAAACGGTTGACTTGGACGGAAATATTTTTACTGAAAAAATTTTCGACAGAAAAATTACGGCGATTGTACTTTGGACGACTGACAGCGAGCCTTGCCTTGAAATTGTTAAAAATTTGGACGAAGATTTACCAAAAAATTTTCAGATAATCGGCTTAATCGGCAATAAAAATTTTGATTCCGAGATTGTAAAAAAATTTTCTAAGATAAAAAATTTGCAAGTCAATGATGATTTTTATCCGATTTTGAGTAAAATAAAAACCGTGCCGACAGTAATTTTCATAGATCGACACGGAAATTTAATTGAACCACCGCAATTTGTCTCCAATGCAAAATTTATTCGCGAAGAATTAATTAGAATTTCAGAAATAAATTCGCCGAAAAATAAATTAAAAAATTCTCTTCAAAAAATTTTTTGGTAAAGCATAACCGTCAATTTAAAAATATTTCCGGAAATTTTTATGTCAATGTCGCCCAAATATTTTTGCGCACAACGTCGAATGTTTTTCAAGCCCAGTCCGTGCAAAGTTTTATCAGCCTTCGTCGTGGCAAAATCTTTTGAATTGCCTTCTTAAAATTTATGAAACGCTCGTTCAGCTTTTAAATAAATTCTTGCAAGTAATATTAACTTTGTGATAAAATACCCAAGCTATGAGAATCATAACTGGAAAGGTAAAAGGTTTAAAGTTAAAAGCTCCAAGTGGATTTTCAACGCGCCCGACTTCAGACCGCGTGAAAGAATCTGTCTTTAACGTGCTAAACGGTATGCTTGACTTTTCGGAAGTCGAATCTGTGCTAGACGTTTTTGCAGGGACGGGCTCTCTCGGACTTGAGGCACTTTCACGCGGCGCAAGCTCGGCAACCTTCATAGATTTTGCAACTACAGAAATTATTTTGGAAAATATACGTCGCGCTAAGTTTGAAAAAGTTACAACGATTCTGCGCGGAGATTATCAGAAAATGTTACGCAAAATCTCTCAACAGCAAAAAACTTTCGATTTAATTTTCATCGACCCGCCGTATAAAAAAAATTTAGCGGAAACTACTCTTGAACTCATCAGCGAATTGGAACTTTTGAAAAGCGACGGCTTGATAATCGTTGAATATGGCGCGGACGAAATTTTGGATACGAAAAATTTTAAGTCAATCAGGAAAATTATTTACGGACGTACAACCGCCGTTGAATTTTTAGTGGTGAAAAGTGATTAGAAAAGGAATTTGTACGGGAAGTTTTGACCCCGTAACTAACGGACATATAAATATTTTTGAACGGGCGGCTAAGCTCGTCGACGAATTGACTGTTTGCGTATTCGTCAATAAACGCAAAAATTATCTCTTCGACGTGGAGGAACGCGTTAAACTTCTGCGCGAATCGACAAAACATATTGCAAATATCAAAGTTGATTCTTTTGACGGACTTGTAGCAGATTATGTAAAGTTGCACGGTATTAATACGATAATTCGCGGGCTACGCTCGGCGGCAGATTTTGAAACAGAATTTAATCAAGCCCAATTCACTAAGCATTTAACATCGGAAGTTGAAATTATTTTTTTGTTGACAGAAATAAAATTTTCGTTTATAAGTTCTTCGGGAGTTCGTGAACTTGCAAAATTTCACGGGGACATTGGCGGACTAGTTCCAAAATGTGTGGAAGTTGCATTGAAAGAAAAAATCGAGGAGTTGTAAACCCAAAAGGAGCCGTTACTGAATATGACTGTAAGCGAAACGCTTAGTAAAATCGAAGAGCTTGTTTTTAATGCAATGCGTTTTCCGTTGACGGGCAGAGTTTTGATTGATGACGAAGAATTAATGGATTTGATAAAAGACCTTAAGCGGGATTTGCCGCAGGAACTTGAACGCGCTGAAAAAATTCTTCAAGATAAAGACGAGTTGATAAAAAACGCGCAGGAACAAGCCGATGGCATTATAAAAGAGGCAAAACTTGAGGCGGAACGTCTGACTGATGAAAATGATGTCGTAGTTAGGGCGCGTGAAAAATCGCGTATGGTTAT
>FLNU01001236.1_pt1 | contig 34593 bp, 36 predicted proteins | sample 1140361 | NCBI WGS metagenome assembly FLNU01 (sample SAMEA3878206, study PRJEB12797) | bioreactor metagenome | biome: Moose rumen | place: Sweden | collected 2011-10 | reverse complement strand
CGGCGCGTCTTTACGGACAATGAAATAAATTATTGCGAAAGTCGCGGACAAAGTGCCGCCGCCTCCTACGCCGCAAGGTTTGCCGCAAAGGAGGCTTTTTTCAAGGCATTGGGCACGGGCATTGTTACGGCGTTGAAGGAAGTCGAAGTCGTCAACAATCTGCGCGGACAGCCGGAAATTTTTTTGTATGGCGAAACGAAAATTTTAGCGCAGGAAAAATATGTTGACAAAATTTTTTTATCGCTAAGTCATTCACGCGAATATGCAACGGCTAATGTCGTACTTGAGGAAAGGAAGTATAACAATGATTGAAAAATTATTACAATCCTATACAGGGGGGGGGTATGGCATATGAACTTTTGACGGAGCGGCGTTTAGAAAATCCCAAATGTCTTGAACGCTACGGTTTCAAAGTTTATTCGCAAAATGACGAAGACGGTATCATTGAGGAAATTTTTAATCGCATCGGCACGACGAATAAAATTTTTGTGGAGTTCGGCGTTGAAAACGGCTTGGAGTGCAACAGCCATTATCTTTTGCACAAGGGTTGGCATGGACTTTGGCTTGAAGGCAATGAAGATTCCTGCAAAGAAATTGTTGCAAGATTTTATCCTTTGATTCAAAACGGACAGCTGAAAATTGGACACGCTTTTATTACAAGGGATAACATAAATGAGCTGATAAAAGCGTGCGGCATTGAAGGCGAAATTGATTTACTCAGCATAGATATTGACGGCAACGATTGGCACGTATGGCAAGCTATAAACGTCGTTCAGCCCCGCGCAGTTATCATTGAATACAATGCAAAATTTCCGCCGAATCACGCTTGGGTTATGCCTTATAATGAAAAATATTCTTGGGACACTTCAGATTGTCATGGTGCATCTTTGAAGGCGTTGGAACTTTTAGGCGAAAAGTTAGGCTATCAGCTTGTCGGCACAAACTTAAACGGTGTAAATGCGTTTTTCGTAAAAAAGGAACTCGCTAAGAAGTTATTTATTAAGCCTGCCACTGCCGAAGAGTTGTACAACCCTTTCAGAATCGGCACAGGTCATCATTATAAGAACGGGCATCCGGCAAGATATTTTCTGATGAATTATTTATCATAATAAATTTTTGGAGGTTAAATTTAATGAAGTTAAAAATTTTTTCGACCGCAATGTTAATCTGCGCGGTTATTTTTCTTTCAAGTGCAAAAAGTTTTGCCGCAGAGTTTGAGCTTGTCTCCTACTCCGCACAGGTTAAATTGCAATGGCTTGCAAATACCGGTATGCCGGAAGCTAAGAAAATTTTAAATGAAATTGGCACGGCAAATATTTACAACAAAAAAAATCTCAAAGACTATGCACGCCTTGAGAAATTAAACGGAATTTATCAGGAACTTTGCTACGCATCGACTGCCCAATATGTTCAGACTAACGATTACAAAAATATTATGGACATAGGCGGCGGCTATACTCCCCGCGCAGTTGTGTTTGTAAATGAAGGACGTAAATATATCGGCGCGGAACTTACTGCCGTTGCTCTCAGCGCAACACACATCATGCCCAAATTTATCAACGCAAAATATAAAAATAATCTTTCCTATGAAGATGTCCCCGTTGAAGATAGAAATATGATGATTACGACGGCGAATCAGTTTAGCGGTAAACTTTGCATTATCGAAGACGGCTTGCAAATTTATTTGACGCGTGAACGTACCGACGCTATGTTTACGCTGATTCACGAAATTTTGAAGAATCACGGCGGTTGCTTTATCACTTCTGATTTTGTCTTGAAGGATATGTTTAAGGAACTCGCCGCCGCTTTATATGATGAAAAATCCGCGCAGGGTCTCTTCAACGAAACTAAGGCAATGTATGAAAATCTTTTCGGCGAATCACTTTATCTTGATACATTTAAATCAAAAGCCGACGCAATTCAATTTCTTAAGTCGAAGGGTTTAAAAGTTCAGCAAGTGCCGCTTGTAGCCGATACATCAAAACTTTACAGCTTAAAAAATTTGACTCCTCAACAAGCCGCGAAGGTTAAGCAGCTCTGCGCGAAAAATTATCTGTGGGTTATCACTGCTGAATAATGCGCGAAGTTAAACTGAATAAAACTGTTGCCGTCAATCGTCTTGAAATTTTTGGATTTAGAAAATTTGCGGACGGTTGGATTTATCAGAAAAATATTTGCGACGGACAACTTTTGATGACGTTAAAAATTATTGGCGGGAAAATTTTTTCAAGCGTTGAAGATTCGGCGGGCGATGAATATACTTTGCACTTGGTTGAAAGTTCAGTAGGAAATTTTGTCGGCAATGTTCGCGCAGATTACGAAAATATTTTGGCGGCATTTATTGAAAATTGTTGTGAGGAAAATATTTTCTGCGCGGAGTTGACAAAAAATCTTATAGCATATGTCCGCGAAAAGTACGGCGACGAATTAGAATTTTTGTGGGAGAAATTTCCTAAAGATGCTATATGGCGACGAAGTGATACTAAAAAATGGTATGCCGTGATTATGGAAATTTCCGAGCGCAAGTTAAATTTGGATTCGGATAATATTGTTGAAGTTATAGATTTACGCGGGCGGGAGATTGAAAATTTTGTTGACGGCGAAAAATATTTTCCGGGCTATCATATGAATAAAAAAAGTTGGTATACGATTCGGCTTGACGGTTCGGTTACTTTTGAGGAAATTTGTAAACGCCTTGACGAAAGTTATCAATTAGCAACTAAGTAAAAAATAATTCATAATTCTTAATTCTAAATTCTTAATTAAAATTGGTGGTGGTTTAAATTTGAAAGTTGCATTGGCTAAACAAATGCACGATATTGACGACACGACGATTAGGGATTTTGGATTGCCGGAACTTTCACTTATGGAAAGCGCAGGGCATAGAGTAGCACAATTTACTGAAAAAATTTTAGGCGGCGTCGATAAAAAGACGATTTGCATTTTGGCGGGGAGCGGCAATAACGGCGGGGATGCATTAGTTGCGGCGCGGTATCTTTCCAATCTCGGCGCAAGGTTGAAAATTTTTTTGACGGGAAATAAAGATCATCGTACCGACTCGCTTAATGTTCAAATTGCGATTATGCGGGCAATGGGCGTTGAAATTCAGCAACTGGAAAATGACAGGGCTTGGGAACGTCTGCAAGTTAATTTGAGATTTACCGACGCGATAATTGACGGGATTTTAGGCACGGGATTCAGCGGGGAACTTCGCCCAAACGCGCTTAAACTGATTCGCATTGCCAACGCGACGAATAAGCCGATAATTGCGATTGATATTCCTTCGGGCGTTGAGGCTGATACGGGCGTTGTCGGCGAGGCGGCGATTAATGCGATTGGAACTGTTGCGTTGGGCTTGCCGAAAGTTGCACATTATCTTTGTCCGGGCGCGTCATATGTCGGGAAACTTTTCATTGATGATATTGGCATACCCAAAAAACTTTTGACGGAAAATATTCATCAGACTTTGCTTGACGATGAACTTGCCGTAACGCTTTTACCTGCGCGGAGTCGTGACGCATACAAAGGGACTTGCGGAAAAATTTTAGTGATAGCAGGTTCTCGCGGTATGACGGGGGCGGCTTGTCTTGCGTCAATGTCTGCACTCAAAATCGGCGCGGGAATTGTGACTTTGGCAGCTCCCGAAAGTTTAAATGATTTATACGAAGTCAAACTTACTGAAGTAATGACGGCTTCAATTTCAGAATTTAAAAGCGGGATTATCGGCGGCGGAAATTCTCTTGAAACATTATTAAAGCTGGCTGAAAAATTTGACGGCGTATTAATCGGCTCGGGATTGGGTCGCGCAGATGAAACGCTTGACTTTGTAAGAAATTTTGTTGCCAATGTCGATAAACCTTTAGTATTGGACGCGGACGCCATTTTCGCCTTCAACACGCAGGCTGAGGAATTAAAAAATTGTAAGCAAGTGCCGATATTAACGCCGCATATGGGGGAACTTGCCGCACTTTTAAATATTTCGGTAACTCAACTGCGACAAAATTTAATTGAGACCGTAAGACAAGCCGCGCAGGAATTTCGTACAATTCTCGTGGCAAAAAGTGAATGTACCGTTGTTGCATATCCAAACGGAGAAATTTTTATATCGCCTTTAGGAAATTCGGCAATGGCTACTGCGGGAAGTGGCGACGTTTTAGCGGGGACTATTGCGGGACTTATGAAGTTGACACCTTTTGCACCGCTTGCAGGAGTTTATCTTCATGGGACTGCGGGAGACATTGCCGCCGAAACTAAATCTGAAGGTTTAATCGCCTCTGATATTATGAATAATTTGCCGTCTGCTATTAATAAACTGCGCGGATTGCAAGCTAATCCATAAGAAATTCACCTTGCAGGAATTTGATAAATTTTCGTAGAATATTTGCCGAAATTTTTATCATATAAATGTTAGTAATAAAGGAGGGAAATTTTGTGGATAGAAATGCACGCACAGCAGCAAAAATTGTTGCAATAATTGTCGTGACAGCCATTGTTACCTTGCTATCCTACTATATTTGTTCGGCATTGGCAGGACATCAATTAGCGACGGCGTCGAATCAAATGAATTATTCTCAATGGCAAGATAAATTTTTTTCGATAGTGACGGCAACAGGCATAGTCACAGGAATTTGCTCGTTGGTATGGTTCATATTGGCGCGATGGGTTTTCAAAATTAATATGGCAATCGGCGTAGGAAAGCGAACAATTTGGGCAATACTCGCCGCCGTAAGTCTTATTGCTTGCATAATTATTCCAAGAACTTATTCAGTTACATTGGGCATAAAAATTAACGGTATGATAATTGCATTGATGATAGTATTTTTGATGGTGCTGGGGTACTGGGTTTTAAGCATATTTACTACACCGAAGGCTTTTAAGTACACGCCGGTTGGTGCGCTCTTACTTGCAAAAAAAATTTAAATTTAGTGAATAGTTAATAGTATCTGTTAGAAACTTAAAAATAATAGAGGCGCGCAAGGACGCGCGCCCGCCCGCGTAAATCGCAGGACGCGATTTCAGCGGGCATGTTTCTCTTTTGTTACTTTTCTCTTTGCGCCAAAGAGAAAAGTAATTTACATATAAAAAAAAACTTTATCGACACGCTCCATTAAAAAGTGAAGAATGAACTTAAATTCTCTATTAACTATTCACTTTAATTTTTCTTTAGATACGAAGGAGTTTTTACATGGGATATTATTTTATTTCGTTAGGCGGCAGTGGCGCAAAGACTATGGAGGCGTTGAATCATTTTTGTATCGCGGGAATTATGCCTGAAAGAGAAACTCTAAATATTTTGGCGATTGATCCCGACATCGGCAACGGCAATCTTGAAAGAAGTAGTTCAGCTCTTAACAATTACGACGTTTTTCAAAAAATTAATGTCGGTAATGATACACCGCTTTTTAAAACTAAAATTTCTATGATAAAGCCGTTCCCTTGGAATCCTACGGATCACGATAAAACTTTGGATGACTTAATGGGCTATCAAACTTACAGAGGAACTCCAATCGGCAGTCTTTACGAATTTTTGTACACGCGCGTTGAGCGTTCAACGGGACTTAATGAAGGTTTTCGCGGACACCCTTCGATAGGCGCGGCTGTTTTGGCAAAAAAATATTCTGTTCGCAATGAAGGTTCTTAACAGTGGACGGAATTTATTGATAAAGTTAAACAGGATATTGGCGGCGGCGGCAACATAAAAATTTTTCTTGCGGGTTCAGTATTCGGCGGAACAGGCGCGGCAGGTATACCGACTATAGCGCGACTTTTGCGAAACAGTCTTTCGGGTTACGGTAACAGAGTTTTGATAGGCGGCGTGTTGATTCTGCCGTATTTTAATTTCACTGCGCCGGACGACGAAAGTAAACTTTTTGCCAAATCGGAAAATTTTTTGACAAACTCAAAGGCGGCACTGAAATATTATTCGCTGAAAGAAAATGTTTTTAACCAACTTTATTTCACAGGCGATTCTACAATGACGCCCGTTAAAGAATTTAGTTCCGGTGCATCTTCGCAGAAAAATGATGCGCATATTGTTGAACTTTACGCCGCACTTGCCGCAGTAGATTTTTTCAAGCAACCTGCGGACGGATCCCGCGACTTCAAATATATTTGTCACAGCGAAGAAAATAAAATTGCTTGGAATGATTTTCCAAAACTTTGGGACGCTGAAAATGGCGGGAGCGAATTTAAATTAAGTGACAGGTTTACGCAATTCACGCGTTTTATTTTTGCGTATATTCACTTGATTAAGCCTGTGTTGAAAGATTTAATTGCGGGTAAACGTCAAGCGTATCAATATCCTTGGTATGTAGATTTTTTGCAGGGTACTGAATTGGATCAGACGGCGTTAAAAAATTTTGACGACTACACGGAAGCTTTTGTTACGTGGCTCAAGCAGATTGAAACAGTGCAGGACAGGAATATTTCTTTGATAAAATCTTCTATGTTTTCTGATTCGCCTGCGCGGCTTATTAATCCTGAGGAATTTCAATCTTGCGACGGTACGAATACAAATTTAACTCTGCATGAACTTTGGTATAGGATGACGGAAAATCTGGAAATTGATTCTTCCGTACAAGACTTTGGAAAATTTTTGCGCCGTCTTTATGAGGCTTGCAAAGTTTAGCTTTTAAAATCCTAAAAGCTGATACGAAGGGAGATTTTTATGGCTGAAGAATATTTTCCTATGCTCCCCAAAATTGACGATAAAAAAAGTCGCATTCAACGCGATCAAGCGGGCATATGGAAATCCGGAATTAATACATTTATGTCGGACTTGGTAACGAGTCTTGCGGAAGGTCAAATAGTCACCAACACTGAAAATATTGATTCTATTCCGGACATTTGGGCGCGTCCATTGCTTTTTAAAATGGCGTTATTCGATCTCAATTCTGCGCGGGAATTTGTATCGGGCTTGCATGATCGCGTAGTTGGTGAATGGCGGTCGCTGTTGGCAATGTTTGCACTAAAAAACGTCAAGCATATAAATTTGAAAGCCTTGCCGGTAGATTTATCTCAAGACAACAGCTAGAAGTTTTTAAATCGCTAATCCCTCACGAATCTTTAGACGGCAACGCGGACGCTTGGCTTACTGATATTTACGTAATTTTCTATGAAGATTTTCCGATAGCAATGACTTCCCCCTCAACGCTTATTGCGAGTGCGGCAGATTATTCTTTGACTTTTCGCGGAAAATTAAGTGTGCCGTGGAGCAGTGACGGAAAAACTTTGACAGACCCCATTAAACATTTATCAAAAAATGAACTGCTTGATTTAAAGTCGTGGTTGAAAAATCTTTACGGCAAATTGCAAAACTTAAGCCGCAATTTAATTTCTTCCAACGACAATGACACCGCAATTAATCTTATGAAATGTCTTGAACTTTACCAAAAAGACATTGAATTTTCACTGGGCTCGGCTAATGCTGATATTGCGGCTAATTTTGAGTCGTCGCAATTAAATCTTCATATGGGTGTATCGCGTTTGCTGGACGAAACGGTTAGAGGACGCGCCGCCGCCATAAGTGATTCTCATGTAAAATTGCTTGTGGATACTTCACGAACCAATAAAAAATTAATTCTCGTATCTCCCACAATGGCTCGCGCCTTTGCACAACAGGAAGGCATAGACCCTGCGCGACTGGTTATTTGGCAGGGTATCAATGCAAATAACGTGACTGACTCCGATTTACAGGGCGAAAAAAATAAAATCGGCAGAATAAATTTAGATAAAGTAGAGTTTCGCCGACCTGAAGATTTTTTCTATGAAAAAATGGCATTCGTTGAACCCGGCAATGTATTTCCCAGCTCTTTGGAAATTTCCGTTAACGATGTACTTGCTAATGCCGGTCTGACACCAATTTTGCCGATTAAGCGCGAATTGGCTGAACTTTTTCCTCCGCAGGAAATTGCAAAACGTCTTTCCATAGAGGAAGACTCCGAAAATTTTTTGATTTACTTTAACTTTCCGCTTAGCGGTATTGACGGCGTTGGAACTGATTATCGATTTACTAAAAAGTATCCTAAGGATGTCAAGGACTTTATTATTTATATTCCGCAGGAAGTGCCGGTCGTCGAAATTTGGCCCAATATTCGTATGCAGAATTGGAATAAATATTATTTGTACTACGAAAATTATCAAGCACAGGGCGAATCAGATATTCTTGCTGATGACATGTACTACGTCGAGCCGTGGACTTTAGGCAAAACTTTGAGTAAAGATTTTCCCGCGCAGGGGCTTAGAAATCGTTTCACTGCGAAGTTGGATAATTTCCCCGAAGCTCTTATCATAAACTACAAAACTGCAATGCATTCTTCAGCCGCCAGTGAAGTCGGAATGATTCTCCTTAAAACTCCAAAACTTATTCAGCGTCAATCGGGATTTAAATGGAAAATCGGCGTTGACTTCGGTACAAGTTCGACAATGCTTTACTACAGCGAAAATAATAAGCAACCGACGCCGCTTGATTTTGAATCGCGTCTTTTCAAGGTTACTGAAAGTCTTGGTGCACGCGCTCAAGCATTTGTAAATTTTATTGCATCTAATCTTAATTCTCATCCTGACGCTCCTAAGCATCCCAACGGCTCATTCCTTAGCATTTTCCATTTGCTTAATCTGCGAGATAAAGATTCGGTAATTCGTCCTCTGCAAGATGGTCACGTTTTGAGTTTTGTCAATTCGCAAATTTTTGAACAGCTTGGACACCGCGTCGATACCAATTTGAAATGGAAAAATGATCCCTTAGGCAGGCGTAAAGTTGCCGCGTATGTTCAGCAAATTTGTTTACAAGCGTTGATTGAGGCGGCGGCGCGTGGCGTTGATGAAATTCAGTGGAATTTTTCATACCCTACCGCATTTTCGCAGGAACAAAAACTTGCATTTGAGGCGACTTGCCGCGAAGGTTTAAATAACGCTTACGACAACAGCGGATTTAATATCGATACGAACAATGACGTTGAAATTTGGTCTGAAAGTAAGGCGTCGGCATTTTACTTTAATAAACTTAATAACAGCGGCACTAACTTTACTAACGGCGCAATTTGTATCGACATTGGCGCGGGGACGACGGACATTTCTATAATCAGCGGTCAGCCCGGACGAATCATTTATCACACTTCCGTACAATATGCGGGGCGTTATATGTTCAAGCCGATTTATGATAACTACGCACTTTTCGCAGGCGACGAAAAAGCCGAAAGTGTTAAACGTAATGACGTAGAACAGCGCAACGCCTTGATTGATACCGATATGCGTCGTAATAGTGAAAATTATATAAAAGATTTGTCGTTTAAGACGGGACAAGAATCTATCAAGGACGTTTTGCAAGGTACTCAATTTGCAACGGCGGGACTTTTCTACTATCTCGGACAAATTCTTAATATTCTTCACGAGACGGGGCATTACGAAGAAGATAATTTGCCGGATGTTTTTGTCGGCGGTAACGGTTCAAGGGTTTTCAGCTGGATTACCGGCGGCGCGGCTACTAATGATAATCCATACTTAAATGTTTTGGAAAAAATGCTTGCCGATGCGTCGGGATTGAAACGCGGCAAAAAATTCAGATTGAATTTCAGCCACTATCCTAAAGTCGAAGTTGCAAGCGGTATGATTATGAGCAAGCCGAATAATGCCGACGTATTTTTTGACGAAGAAAAAATTAACAGAGATTTATTCCAAGAAAAGGCGAAAGATGCATTTATTTGCAATTCAGTTTTGGCGGGCGGCGAATTTTTTGAAGGCAAGCGGACAATGGACGCCTTAACGTTTATCAGTGTTCACGATGTCAGCGCGGGTATCAATATTCAAAGTCTTGTCGAATTTACAAACTTTATTCAAAGTTTCAATGACGCCTCAAAACTTTGGGCGGACGGCATACCTTTGGACGATGAGGCGGCTGATGATCTTATAAGAAATGTCAACAGTTTATATGTGTCGTGGAAGGGCGAATCTGAAAAAACAATTTTCCTTGAGCCGGTCTTTATCGTCGAATTGAAAGCTTTAATGGAGATGCTGAATTACAATGAATAACGCAGAAAATTTTGTTTTAATTGAAAGCGAGGTGTATTGAATTGGCTGTGGAAAATATAAAAAACGGTCTCACTGAAATTAGCACAAACATTAATGAAATAAAAAATACAATCAATTCGATACAGGTCTTTGCTCCTGAAGACGTAGAAAAACTGTCAACGTCTCTGACAAATATAGATGCAAATCTCACTGACATTCAAAAAAATATTGATACGATTATTCCGAAGGCAGAAGACCTTCAGGCGTTACAAAGCCTTAAGTCAATACAAGACTTTATCGCCATGCCGTTGGGATTGTCCGTTGGAGATGTTGCTTTAGGCAGTATTGTTTTGGCGATAATTTTATTGCTTATTTTGATATGGACTTTGATACGGCTTTTCAGTGCTTTTAACAAAATCGACACTTTAGAAAGCCGTCTGGAAAATCAAAGTAATAAATTTCAAGATACGTCCAAAAAAATTTCCAGCCTTGAAAATGAACTGCAAAAACTTAAAACCAATAACGAAAATCAACGGCGTATGAATGAGCAAAATTTTTTGGAGATTCAAAGCGTAAATAGATTTCCGCAACCTCAAACTTCAATGTCAAATTCATATGCGCCGCCGTCTACTCCGTCCGAAAAATTCCAAGACTTTGTAGACAACTTCAACAGATTAGTTCAGCAAATTTCTTCAAGCGGTGATCCCTTTGAGGCAAAAAGAATCAGCAATGAATTTATGCGCCGTTATGAAATTAAAGAATTTAGTTGCGTGAATTTTGAAGCGCGTGTAAGTGAACCTGTTCCGCCGCCGCAATTCAATCTTTCAAAAAACGGCGACTTTTGGGCTTACGAATATGAGCCGGGAATTTTTGCGGTAGTGCCGAGCATTACCGTCAGAAATTACAGGGACAATTACCACAATCAACGCGCTATGGGAGATGTATTTAACTCCAACTTTGAGACGGGCAGAACTTACGGCAGAATTTTTGTTAATCGCCCCGCCATTTTCAAGGGTATGTGGAATTTGTCTAAAAAAGGCAGTTTGGAGCTTAGTTGATGAATGTCGAGGAAGAATTTCAAAAATTAAAAAATTTTATAGCAGAGTTTAAGGAAGAAATAAAATCTCAACAGCTGGAGCTTGACGCGCTTAAGAGAAACTTGGATAATCAGCAGAGGGAACTTGACGATAAAAAGCGGTACATTGATTTACTTGACAGAAAATTGGAGCGGATTGCGTCAACCATGATTAACAAAAATTCTCAAGTTTTGACGACTTCCGCGCAGATTAGAAGTTCAACTTCCGGCAAGTCTGATAATGTAACGGAAGAATTTAACGCGCTGGCTAATGTGCAGGATAGATTTAATTTGAAAATTTAGCGAATCTGAAAATATTATTTCAAGCGAATATTGGGCGATAAATAATAAAGGAAATATTTTTTAGTCTTTCCGAATGTGCGTCAATACACGAATAATCATCATACGGCGCGAGCTATGGGCGAAATTTTTTCATCAAACTTTATGGTAGGCAAAACTTACACAAAAATTTTTATTCAACGTCCCGCCATTTTTGAATGTATCGGAAATGTTTGGAAATTGAAAGTTAAGGGCATGTTAAGATTGGAGTGATAAATTTGGAAAATCTTCTACGCGAAATTTTATCTCAAGACAAAGCAATTTTAAGCCGCCGTGATGAATTACTTTCCGAGCTTGACAAAAAAGTTACAGGCGATTTAAGCCGCAGTTATGCTCCGATTAAACGCGCCATAAATTCAAACGTCGGAGAAATTTTTTTTGTAGGCGAATCAGATAAAGAGGCGACCAAAGAAAAAGTCAGAGAAATTTTAAAGTCTTCAGGTATGCAGGAAGCGCGGATAAATTTTGTTATCGAAACTTTTACAAATGCGTTGGATTGGGATAAACCGCAATCTCCTGTTCCAACTCCTGAACCTGAACCGCCGACGCCTAATCCTCCTAATCCTCCGCCTGTTTCAACTCCTACACAAAATGAAATCAGAATCAACAAAAATACTTTATTTGCGATAATCGGAATATTTATAGTGACTGTGGCGATTATTTGGAATAACGTTAAAAATGATAGTCGTTCCAATACTCCCGCGCAGTCTAATCAAATTGAACAAAATCAACCGGAACCCCAAATTATACTTCCTGCCGATGAACCCGACAGTTACAAAAGAGGACGCTCTGAATTAAGTTTTAATGGTATGGACGTTGGCATTACGACGGCGGAACTTGAAAGAAATCTCGGTAAGCCTGACAGAATTGAAAATCTTGACGGCGGTTATGTGCGCTATTGGTACGGGAATTTTTACGCCGCCATTAAAGACGGAATTATAGATGCCTTTGTAAGCAGAGAGTCAAGATTTCAAACCCTGCGCGGAATAAGTACAGGCGCAAATTATAGTGATGTGATTGATAAATATGGCAAAAATTACACTACTACGAAACTTGACGACTTGATATTGTACGAATATGATTGCCGCTCAATTGATGATAAACGCGGGCTTTTACGTTTTGCAGTTGACAGAAATAACCGCGTTGAGTATATTGGGGCGAGAATTGTTGAAGAACCTGAACCAGAACCGACACCTAAGGTTAGTGAAAATGTTCGGCAAGCGGAAGCGGCTCTTTCAGGTTATTACGAGGCCATGACCAATAAAGATTATTATGCGGCGTTTAATATGTTCACTGCTGAACACAAAGGAAGAATGGGAGGTACCGTCAGCAAATTTTCACAAGGTTACAGAAATACAATCAGTTGTAAAATTGTGGACATCCAACTTGTTTCAGAATCCGATAACGTTGTAGTGTTAAATTACGTTTTGGACTCCAGAGACAGAGCCGACGGAGGAATTTTGTATCAGCAATTTAGCGGGCAAGCTGAAATGGTACGTTATGGTGGCGAATGGAAAATTAACTTTGCACGCTCCACAAGAACTAAACGATTTATGGAAAGGTAAATTTAGCTTAGAAAATTTTTAATTACGCATTAAAAAGGAGGGTTGATTCGTTGAAGAAAAAATTTTTTAATCTGACATTGTTAGCATTTATTCTTATGCTGACAATTTTTTCTGCAGGTTGTGAAGGAATTTTTGATGGCGGCGAAGAAAATTCCGGTTTAGTTTTACCTCAAGATTATGTTTAGTCGACAAAACCGATTAATGAAAAAGTAGCCGTTGACGTTTACTTTGATGCAACCGTATCAATGCGCGGCTATACGACTTTAGCGGCAGGAAATGTTTATCGTACACTCCCTGATATTCTTACGGATGTCGGAAGTTCGATGGGCGAAATAAAATTTTATCAATTTGGTGCGGAAATTAAATTGCTTGAAAATCGCGATTACAGAAAATTTAGCTCGCCCGATCCTTATGTTGAACCTATTACTGCCGTTCAAAATGTTGTAGACCGCGCAGATACTTCCCACCTTTCGATTATTGTCACTGACCTTTTTGAAAGTGATTCGGATTGGAGTAACATTTCCCGCAAGATTCGTGAGAAATTTTTTGCGAATCATTTTGCGGTTGCCGTCGTAGGGATTAGAAATTCTTTTGAAGGATATATTTTTGACGTTGGACTTAATGCGGCAAAATTCAATTATACTTCCTACGATTACCCGTACAAATTCCGTCCGTTTTATATGTTGGTTATGGGAAATGAAAATGACGTAGAAAGATTTTTGGGGAAATTTAAAGAGCGTCAAACTTTGCCGAATGAAACGAATTACCTTTTACTTTCCGAAAATTTAGCTACTGAGTCAAATGATTTTTCAAGCTTGCCGATTTTGGACTTGCAAAATTTCTTCAATAACGATCGCTTAGACATTGCCGACAAGAGCGTTAAAGAATTTGGATTGGATACATTTTCTGCGCCCGCGTCATATACGGTACAGTTTGATTATAAGCCGCAATTCGGAGCTTGTCCGTTGAATTTTAATGAAATTGTTCCTGATGTAAAAGTTTTTTCGTTGGAGGATAATGAATGGCAACCGATTGATTCCAATGACGTAAAAATTGACATAAAGCAGTTGGAAGGCAACGCAAATTCTTTTGCCGTAACATTGACATTGACGCCTGAACGCAGTTTGAAGGAAGGCAGATTAAATTTTGTACACGCGGCTTTGACTCCTTCTGAAAATGGTTATTTATTGCCTGAATGGGTACGCGCTTGGAATATGCCTAACGTTGACGTTGATGCGGCAAATTTTGAAGGCTCAAAAACTATAAATTTAATTCACGTTATCGGCTCGATGAAAGATTCTGTATTTGCGGTAGCGCGTCCGACTCTTGTAAATATGAATTTTCTGATTGATGTGCGATAAATAAATTTAGGGCTTAGGGAAGAGTAACAACATTATTAGATAATAAGAGGGTTTTTTAATGAAGAAAAAAATTTTAGCAGGGATTTTTGCGGGATTAATGGCGTTAAATATTTTTTCAGATGTCAATGCGGCAACGCGGGCTGAAATTGCCGCAATTAATGTTAAACGTCCTGCCGATTTTAATTATTGGGAAAAAAATTCGTCCGTCAAGAATCAAATTGTAAATTACGTTAAAGACGTGACTAATAAAAATAGTAAAAATTTTATTCCGGTCGAGGACAGAATAGCGGTCTTTGATATGGACGGGACTTTTTATTGTGAAACCGCTCCCGAAGCTACGGGATATATGTTTGTTTTGTCAACCATTTTGAAAAATCCTCCGCCCACGATTACGCAAGAATATCGCGATAAGGCAAAAATTTGGTTTGAAGATATACTGAAAAAAAACATTGACGAAGATTTTAAAAAATATTCTTGGACAATTTATGAAGGTATGACTGACGAAGAATTAGAAACACGTTTGAAACATTTTATGACTACGCAAAATGTTTACGGTCTTAGTAATTTGAAATACGGCGAAAGTTTTTATCTGCCAATGGTTGAAATGATTTCATACCTCAAAGCAAATAATTTTACCGTTTACGTTATCACAGGCAGTCACGTAACTCTTGCCAGAATCTTGTGTAACGATGCTGTTGACGTGCAGCCCAATAATATTATAGGCGCATATATTCCCTACACCTTTGAAAATAACGTTGGCGAAAAATATTTCGTGAAGGGCGACAGATTGTTATTAAGCGGTAATTCTGCGGGCAGTAACACGCACATTAACAAAATTTATTCGATAAAGCGAGAAATTGGCAAGCGACCTGTTTTAGCCTTTGGAAACAGTATGGGCGATGCTGATATGTTGAACTACACTTTAGCTGATAACAAATATAAATCTGCCGCCTTTGTGGTAATTTGCGACGATTTTCACCGCGAACTCGGCAACCAAAAATTAGCTGATACAATGCTTTCTGCCGCGCAGAAAAATAATTGGAAGACCATTTCAATGAAAAATGATTGGAAAACTATTTACGGCGACAACGTTAAATTAGTTCAATAAAGGAGGGTTTTTTAATGAAGAAAAAAATTTTAGCAGGGATTTTCGCGGGATTAATGGCGTTAAATATTTTTTCAGATGTTAATGCGGCAACGCGGGCTGAAATTGCCGCAATTAATGTTAAACGTCCAGCCGATTTTAATTATTGGGAAAAAAATTCGTCCGTCAAGAATCAAATTGTAAATTACGTTAAAGATGTCACAAATCCGCGCAGTAAAAATTTTATTCCGGTCGAAGATAGAATAGCAGTCTTTGATATGGACGGCACGATACTTTACGAAAATTCGCCAGCCTCAATGGATTGGTTTTTCCCGATTTATACTGTGTTTGAAAATCCTACAAAAAATGTTACTCCTGAACTTCGACAACGCACACAAATTTGGCTTGACGCAATTAAAAATAAAAATATTACTGATGAAATTACAGCCGACCGCAGAAAAATTGTAGTTGAACTTTTTGCAGGCTTGACTGAGGAAGAATATATCCCGCGCATTAAAAATTTTATGGATCAAAACATTGATTCGTTTACCAATTTGAAATACGGCGAAGCATTTTACCTGCCGATGATTGAAATTATTTCCTACCTCAACGCCAATGATTTTACGGTCTACATTGTCACCGGCAGCGAAAGAATTTTAACACGAACTTTGCTTGGCGATGCGGTTAAAGTTCAACCTAATCATGTTATCGGCGGAGGAATTTCTTACACGTGGGAAAGTTCTCATAATGAAAAATATTACGTCAAAGGCGATAAAATTCTTTTCGGCGGAGACAAGCGCACTCATAACACGAATATCAACAAAATTTATTCGATAAAGCGAGAAATTGGCAAGCAACCTGTTTTAGCCTTTGGAAACAGTATGGGCGATGCTGATATGCTGAATTACACTTTGGCTGACAATAAATATAAATCTGCCGCCTTCGTTGTAATTTGCGACGATTTTCACCGCGAACTCGGCAACCAAAAATTAGCTGATACAATGCTTGCCGCCGCGCAGAAAAATAATTGGAAGACCATTTCAATGAAAAATGATTTCAAGACAATTTACGGAAATAGTGTTAAACTTAGCGGCAAGTAGATATGTCAACTTTTATTTAACTATTAAAATTTTAACGCGTGAATAGCGCGTTTTTTGTTTGACAAAATAAACACCTAATTCAGGCGTTTCAGACCGTAGATAAAGTCCGCTCAAAGATAAAATTTTCTTTTCAGGGTTAAGCAAGTGAAAATCAAAGCGAATTTAATTCAAATGAAAAAGTTATCTGGACATTGCCGATATTTTGTTTCCGAAAATTTTTCACAATATGAAGGAACTTTGCTAAGTCGGGCGAATATTTAATTGATTTAAATTCGGTAAAACGCATAAAGCATTGTAAATTTGTGAAAAAGATTTTTTAGCAGTCGTAAAAAATTTCTACGAGGATAAGGCGCGAAAAAAGGAGTGACGCTTAATGATTCGTGTATTGATTGCTGACGATTCGGCGTTTATGCGGAAAGTGCTTTCAGATTTATTTTCTAAACAAAGTGACTTTCAAGTTATAGGCACAGCAATCAATGGGAAAGATACTGTTGATAAGGTAAAAAAACTTAAGCCGGACTTGCTGACTTTAGATGTATTGATGCCGGTAATGAACGGACTCGATGCATTGGCAATAATCATGGACAATAACCCTTTGCCCGTCGTAATGGTAAGCAGTATGACGCAGGAAGGTGCGGACGCTACAATACGTGCGCTAGCCTTAGGGGCAGTAGATTTTGTCGGCAAAGCAGGCGGACCTATTTCAAAAATCGACACAATAGAAGATGAAATTCTTAGAAAATGTCGCGAAGCCGCGCAGGCGCATGTTTCTAAAACCAGTCCATTAACAGATTCAAAACCCATTGTATACACTCAGCCTAAACAACCCGACCCGCCCGTTATGCGAAGGATTGAAGTTAAAAGGCGTACAGGTTATGTACCCGGTAAAAAGCCGGAGATTGTCAGAATACCCGCCGCCAATGTTCCCAAGCCAGCTTATGCTCCAAGTGTCAGCGGAAAAAAATTGGTTGCCATAGGAACTTCGACGGGAGGTCCACAAGCCCTTCAATCCGTAATTACACGTTTGCCCGGTAATCTTCCCTGCGGTGTCGTAATTGTTCAACATATGCCCGCCGGTTTTACTAAATCTCTTGCTGAGCGTCTTGACTCAATCAGCGAAATTGCCGTAAAGGAAGCTGAACACGAAGAAATTATCCGCGCAGGTCAAGTTTACATAGCTCCGGGAAATTATCATTTAAGGGTTGCCAATGTTGCAGGCGGCGGTAAAAAAATTTTGCTCAGTCAAGAACCGCCCGTAGGTAACCATCGCCCTGCCGTCAATGTTATGTTTGATTCGGTTGCGCAATTCGGCAGTGATTTAGTTTCCGTGATTATGACGGGTATGGGGGCTGACGGTTGCGAGGGCATGAAAAAAATTAAGGCTAACGGCGGCTATTCAATCGCGCAGGATGAAAAAAGTTGCGTCGTTTACGGTATGCCGAAAGCGGTTGTCGACGCGGGACTTGCTGACGAAATACGCCCCCTTAATAAAATCGCTGAGGCTATTGTTGAGGCTGTCAAGCGTTAATTGATTGGGCTTACAAATATATAAATTATTCGAGTTGTAAGGAGGTGAACTCCGTTACTGATAAATTTTTATGTTGACTTATCTAATAAACACCGTATAATTTAGTATAATTTTTATACGGTACATATTTTCACATTGAACTAACTTAAATTTTAAGCTTAAAAAAATTTTTTCAGTAACGGTATTTGAATGGAAACTAATCAATATATGGAGATGTTTCTGGACGAATCGCACGAACATTTGCAGTCCCTTAACGACGGTCTTCTGGGATTGGAAGATAACGCCGAAGATTTATCCGTACTCAATGAAATTTTCAGAAACGCTCATACTTTGAAGGGTATGTCGGCGACAATGGGTTATAACAAAATCGCCGAACTTACGCACGAAATGGAAGACGTGCTCGATATGCTTCGCAAGGAACAGCTGAAGGTTAGCGAAGACATTATTGACACTCTTTTTAAATGCGTTGACTCCCTTGAACAGATGATTGACAATGTAGGCAACGGTGAACCCGAAGATTTAATCGACGTTTCGGGACTGGTTGCAAAATTGTCGGCAATTTTACATGGCGAATCAGCACCTGCACCCGCTGCGCCTGCCACTGATGCACCTGCCGCGCCCGCCGCATCAACTCCTGCACCTGCCGCCGCGCCTGCAAAAACTTTTGATTTAACGGAATCTGAAAAATCCGTTATCCAAGAGGCAACAAGCAGCGGTTTACGCGGTATTCATTTAACCGTAACTTTGGCGGAAACTTGCTTGCTGAAATCTGCGCGGTCTTACATGGTTATGAATGCCCTCGACGAAGTCGGCGAAGTCATTAAAACTATCCCGCCCGCCGAAGATTTAGAGCAAGAAAAATTTGAACGCAGTTTTGAAGTCATTTTAGTTTCCCCTGCCGAAGAACAGGCGATTCAAGAAGCGGTTATGAACATTTCCGAAATTGAAAAGGCAGAGACTGAAATTATTGATTTAAGTGCTAAACCTGAACCTGCCCCCGCTCCTAAACCTGCAACTCCCGCACCGGCTCCTGCTCCAGCGGCTTCAGCTCCTGCCAATGCTCCCGCTCCTGTAGCACATAAAGCTCCTGCCGCAAGTAAAGCCGCCGCCCCCGCTCAACCTTCAGGCGGTGCAGGTGCATCCAAAAAAGCTCATGCAAGTCAATCTGTCCGCGTCGACATTGATAAACTTGATACACTGATGAACTTAATGGGAGAGCTTGTCGTCAATAAAGTTCGTCTTGAACAGATCGGACAAACTCACAGACTTTCTGAACTTACTGAAACACTTGAACAGATGGACAGGGTTACTACCGACCTTCAAAATATCGTTATGAAAGTCCGCATGGTTCCCGTCAGTCAAGTGTTTAACCGTTTCCCGCGTATGGTTCGCGACGTTACGAAGGAACTCAATAAAGAAATTAACTTGACTATCGAAGGTGAAGAAACAGAGCTTGACCGTACCGTTATTGATGAAATCGGCGATCCGATTATGCACTTGCTTAGAAATTCGCTGGATCACGGCGTTGAAATGCCGGAAGACCGCGTTAAAAAGGGCAAGCCGCGTGTAGGTGAAGTTAAGCTGATAGCGCGTCATGAAGGTAACAACGTTGTCATAATGGTTACCGACGACGGCAAGGGCATTGACGCTGATGTTATTCGTCGCAAGGCTGTTGAAAAGGGACTGTTTACGCAGGACGAAGTTGAACGCATGGACGACGCGGACGCAGTCAGAATTATTTTCCTGCCCGGTTTTTCGACGGCTGAAAAGATCAGTGATATTTCAGGGCGCGGCGTCGGTATGGACGTTGTAAGAAGTAAAATTGAGTCTTTAAGCGGACATGTTGACGTTGAGACGCATGTTAATGAAGGTTCAATTTTCAAGATTAAATTGCCGCTGACTTTGGCGATTATTCAAGCAATGCTGGTTAAAGTTCAGGAAGAAGTTTACGCAGTACCGCTCGGCTCAATCGACAGTACAATTAATATTCAACCGGAAGAAATTAAGACGGTACAGAATCACGAAGTAATTGTCCTGCGCGGTGAAATTATTCCTATAATTCGTATGGAACAAACTTTATTTGTGCCGCATGTCAAAGATTCGGAGGAACTCTTTGTAGTTGTCGTACACGCGGGCGAATCAAAGGCTGGTATCGTCGTAGATAAATTGATTGGGCAGCAGGAAATCGTTATAAAGACGTTGGGCAATTTGTTTATGGGTCTGAAAATGTTCTCCGGCGCAACGGTACTTGGTGACGGACGTATTGCGCTGATCCTCGACGTTGCTACAATGCTGAACTAATTCGTAATTAGGAATGCGTAATGCGTAATGTTTTTTCAATTCCTAATTACGCATTACGAATTACGCATTAAAAAAGGGGGCTTAAAAGTTTTATGGCAAAAGATAAAGTGACTAATGATCTTGGCGATGATCAAGCCATAGATGCGGGAATACAAGTCGTTGCCTTCAAATTGCGCGACGAAGAATACGGAGTAAATATCTTTCAAGTACAGGAAATTCGTAATTTGGTAGACATTACGCGCGTACCTTTTTCCGCCAACTACATTAAAGGCGTTATCAATCTGCGCGGGAGTGTTTTGCCGGTTATCGACTTGAAAAAACGTTTGGGGCTTGAACAAACTCCCTACACGGACAAAACCAGAATCGTAACAGTAAAAGTCGGCGATTTGCCCGTAGGTATGCTCGTTGATGCCGTCACGGAAGTTTTGACGATTACCACAAAGTTGGTTGATACGAAAAAAGCTATCAGCGAAAAAGATATTGGAAAATTTGTAAGCGGCATAGGAAATATGGACGGGCGTCTTGTAATTATGCTGAACTTGGAAGAAATAGTAGGGTTGCCCGGTTGAGCGACCGACCCCTAGATAGGAGGTCTTTATATGATTGATGAATTTGCACTGACGCCGATACAAATGGACGCGCTCAGGGAAATTGGTAATATTGGCGCGGGAAATTCGGCGACGGCACTTTCGCAAATCATTAACAAAAGAATTGATATGAATGTGCCGAAAGTTGCACTTGTGCCGATTGAAAATGTACCCGATCTTGTCGGCGGTCCCGATACGATTGTAGTAGGAATTTTTTTAAGAGTTTACGGCAAAGCTCCAAGTAATATTCTCTTTCTTATGCCGCAGAAAAGTGCGTTTTATCTCGTCGATACGCTTATGGGCAGAGAACACGGCACAACAAAAAAATTGGACTTCATGGACGAATCCGCGTTAATGGAAATTGGAAATATCCTTTCCGGCGCGTACTTAAATGCTTTCTTTAACTTTACGCATATATCAATGCTGCCGTCAATTCCCGCTCTGGCAATGGATATGGCGGGCGCAATTTTAAATATCGTCTTGGTACAGCTTGGTCAAATGGGAGATCAAGCAATGGTAATAGAAACAGAATTTTTAGCTGAAGACGACGGAATTAACGGACACTTTTTCTTAGTGCCTGACCCGGGTTCACTTGGGACGTTGATTAAGGCAGTGGGAGTTGAATAATTATGGCAGACCTTATAAAAGTCGGCATGGCTGACTACAAGGTCGGTCGCAGTCCGTCCACTCTTATAAGCTATGGCTTGGGTTCTTGTATCGGTGTATCTTTGTATGATCCGCAAAAAAAAGTTGGCGGCTTACTTCATATTATGTTGCCGGACAGCACTCAAGCAAGGGCTAGCGATAATCCCGCGAAATTTGCAGATACAGGTATACCGCTTATGCTTAGTGAAGTTATGGCGTTGGGAGCGTCGAAAAGTCGCCTTGTAGCCAAACTTGCGGGCGGTGCGCAGATGTTCGCCTTTGCCAATGCTACGGATATTATGCGCGTCGGTACACGTAATGCTGAGGCGGTTAAAAATATTTTGCGGCGTAACGGCATAAAAGTTATTGCGGAGGATACGGGCGGAAATTACGGACGCACTGTCCAAATCGACCTTAACACGGGTGCTTACAAAGTTAAAACCATTGATCGCGGCGAAAAGGAAATTTAATTTAATTAGGAATGCGTAATGCGTAATGAAAAATTCTTAATTCTTCATTCTTAATTCTTAATTATTTTTGCATTGCGTATTCAAATTTTTAGCCAATATCTGAAGGTGATAACCTTGACTAATGCAACGATAATGTTTGCGGCGTTTATAGTGAGTGCCGTTTCAGTGATAATAGTTTTTGTGTCAGGTATGATGAGCGGCGTTGTGCGGACAACGACTTTGTTGACGAGGACTTTTTATGCGTTTTTAATGTCGGGTGCGGCAAGCTACTTACTGCTTATGATATTTGATTGGTATTACGAAAGACAACATAAAAAATTTTCTGCGGAGCAACCTTCGCAAGATAAACCTGCTGAAGAAAATAAACAGGAAGGTTTTCAACCGATTAATGCTAACGAATTACCTAAGGCTTAAGAAAAAAATTCTTAATTCTTCATTCTTAATTCTTAATTAATAAAGGTGGTGACGACTATGGAAAGCAACGGAAAAAATATTGATGTGACAGAACTTTGGAAACAATATAAAGTAAACAAAACAGTAGCGTTAAGAAACAGATTGGCGGAAATATATCTGCCGTTGGTAAAAATCGTCTGCGGGAGGCTTGCCGTAAGTCTGCCGCCCCATTTGGACAGAGACGACCTTTTAAGCAGCGGATTTTTCGGACTCCTTGACGCAATAGACAGATTCGACATAGACCGCAATGTAAAATTTGAAACTTATGCAGGCGTGAGAATACGCGGTTCAATGCTTGACTATCTGCGCTCCAAAGATTGGATACCCGTAACCATGCGCCAAAAAATTCGACGCTACGAACAAACTGTCTACAAACTTGAAACGGAACTCGGCAGGAGCGCGACTGATAAAGAATTGGCGGCAGAATTAGGCATTACCATTGAGGAATTGCAAACGCTGGTAAGTCAATGCAACGCGGCAACCGTTATCCCGCTTGAAGAATATTTAAAAGCCGATGCGCCCGACGCTGTAGATACCAATCCTTCAAACACGGCAGAATTTTTAGAACTTAAGGATACACTTGCCAAAGCCATTGACCGCTTGCCGGAAAAAGAAAAAATTGTCGTCTCTCTTTACTACTACGAAGAATTGACTTTAAAAGAAATCAGCTTGATTCTAAAACTTAGTGAAGCAAGAATTTCACAACTTCATACAAAGGCAATTTTCAGAATGCGCGGATATTTGGCGCGTTCAAAAGAAAATTTAATTTGATAAAAAATAAATTTTTCGATAAATTTTAACGATAAATCTAAAGGAAAGGTGGGACGCAAAGTGGGGGATACAAACGCTTATCCCAGATTAGGCGGGAAGGACGCAGGATATTTATTTGAATTCAAGGAAGACGGCGTATATTTGACGATATACCCCAACACGGCGGATTCTCTCCTTTTTGAGCTTTCGGATATGCGCCAAATTTTGAGAGAAAGCGGCGTAGCAAATTACGATGTTGCAACTTTGTCAAGAACAGTTCGTGAAGCATCAGGTAATGCTCAAAAAATTGCTGATCCCGTCGCTGTCAATTTGGAACAGCTCGAAAAAGTCGGTACTGAATATGCGGAAGCGTCTAGGGCGGGCATGGACGGCGCGGAGGAAACTTTTGCTAAAGTTATCGTCGACGTAAGCCGCGATAAAATGAAAGCTACCGTAAGATACGATACAAAGTACGGCACAAAAATTCCTACTTTTGAAATGATTATGGAAGCTCTGCAGGCAATGAAAATTACTGTCGGCATTGATGAAGATGAAATACGCAGGAATTACACGCGCTTAAAGCCTTTTGTAGCCGCAAATGGTATCCCGCCCGTTGCCGGTGAAAATGCTTACATTGACAGAAAATTTGACTTGAGCGAAAAAGGGCGTCCCGTTGTCGACGAATATGACCGCGTCAACTACAAGGATATGAACTTATTCGTACTCGTCAAGGCTAATGAAACTTTAGCGATTAGGATACCGCAGACTAAAGGCAAGCCCGGCAAAAATATTTTTGGTGATACCGTCCCCGCGCAGAATGGGCGTCCCATACCAATTCCCGCCGGTAAAAATACAAAAGTTATCGGCGAAAATCAACTTGTAGCGACGATTAACGGGCAGATTGTCGACACCGGAAATAAAATCAGTGTTGATCCGCGCTTGGAAATTCAAGGCTCGGTTGGCGTAGGTACGGGCAACATTGATTTTGACGGCACTGTTACGATTACGGGCGACGTGACGCAGGGATTTTACGTTAAAGCAACGGGCGACATTGAGGTTAAAGGAAGTATCAACGGCGCGGAAGTTATTGGGCGAAATATCGTTGTAGGCGGCGGATTGACTGGAGCTGAACGCGGTAAAATTCAATCTCAGGAAAATGTAACTCTTTCCTTCGCTGAAAATGCTATCATTGAGGCGGGCGGTAACATTACGATTATGAAATTTGCCTTACACTCAACATTACGCGCCGGTCAACGTATTATTCTTGAAGGCAGGCAGGGACAACTTACAGGCGGGATTGCTACTGCCGGTGAGGAAGTTTCTGCGCGGTATATCGGAAATAATGCTCACGTTGTCACGCGCGTTGCAGTCGGTGTTGACCCTAATCTTCAGAAAGAATATCACGAAGTTTGTAAAAATTATAAAGAAGGTAAGAAAAAACTTTTGCACATTACACAGACGCTGAATACTCTTGCGAAGATTGACATTAACACTCTGCCGCAAAGCCGCGTTGACCAGATTAACGCCTTGACTCGTTCACAATTCCCCATTGCCGGACAACTTAAACGCGATGAGAAAAAAATTAAAGAGCTTGAAGAAAAATTAGCAGAAATGAAACACGGTAAAGTGCGTGCCGATGATACGATTTTTCCGGGCGTACGTCTTTCGATAAATAATGTGGTTAAGAATGTGCAGGAAGTCTATCGACATTGTACGATGTACCTTGATTCAAACGGAGAAGTTTCTTTAGGCCCTTTTTAATTAACTTATAAAATACATGGAGGTGTTTTAAATGGCAGATTTTGCGCCTGTCGGAGTACAGATGACTTTTGCAAATTCAAGCAATGTAAGTCAGGTACACCAAAATTTGAATAACGCTATTGCATTGCAATCAGATATTGAAATGGGGCGTCAGAAAAAAGACGACGAGCTTAAACAGTCGCAGGTTCGCAACAAAGACCAAGAAGAAGGCGGAGTCATTAAAGACGATCCCGACCGCAGAAGTCGCAACGGTTATTATTATCGTGCGTCTCAACGTCAAGAGGAAGATGAGGAAGAATCTTTTGCTGTCGATCCTAAAAGAGGACGTTTTCTGGACTTTTCAATTTAAAATGTTACAAAAAATTTTTAAAATGTTTTGTCGCCGGAAATTTAGCGGCGGCTTTTTTAATTCGTAATTAGAAATGCGTAATTCGTAATTATTTAAAAAAAAAATTGGGGACTACATCAAATGCAATTCCCAAATAAATATTTGAGAAAGAATTTAATGGAAAAATTTATTTTGTGACAGGAACTTACAAAGAAATTTACAAGCAGTTGATGAAAAATCCTAAAATTGAAATTTGTACGTCAAACGGTGGAACTTTTCTGAGATATTACAGCGACGCAGTTTTTGTTGATGCTGAAAAACTTGTTGAAGTTGCATTAAATGATATGCCTTATTTGAAAAAAGTTCACATTGATTCAGGAGCAGTTGTAGAGATTCGCACGCCTTTTTATATTAAAGGAACTTTCAATTTGTAAAAAAAATATTTTTTCTCCTGCGACGGAGATTTTTTTTTGTAAAAAATTTTAAGTTTACTTTTCATCAAAATAGTAAATTGACAAAAAAATTTTCAATGTTAAAATTTAAAAAAATTTAGGAGGTTAGTTTATGAAAAAAGTTTTAATTATTTGCGGGCATCCTGATTACAAAAATTCTCTCGCTAACAAAACTATTTTGTCAGAAATTGAAAAAAATTGTCCGCAAGTCGAAATTCGTAAAATTTCAGAACTTTATCCAGATTGCAAAATTGACGTGAAAGTCGAACAAAACGCGCTTGAAAGTGCCGACGTAATTATTTTCCAATTTCCGACGCATTGGTACAACGTGCCCGGTATTTTGAAAATTTATATTGATACGGTTATGGAACACGGCTGGGCTTACGGCTCGAAAGGTACTGCGTTGAAAGGAAAAATTTTTATAATTTCGACGACTGCCGGTGCGCCTGAAGTTGCTTATTCTGAAAACGGCGTTATGAAACACAAACTTGAAGATTTTTATTTCAATATCGCTCAATATGCGGCTCTTTGTGGTATGGATTGTAAGAAATTTTTCGGAATTTACGGCGCGATGTGCATTCCGGGCGTTACGACTTACGAACAAAAAGCAAATTTAATTGAAAAATTGCAAAAACACGCTGATGAAATTATTGATTTCTTGAAAACTTTGTAAAATTTTTATAAAAATTTTTGTAAGCCTTCGGGCTTATTTTTTTTAAGTTTACTTTTCAGCAAAATAGTAAATTGACAAAAAAATTTTCAATGTTAAAATTTAAAAAATTTAGGAGGTTTTATATGTTTCACGAAATTATAAAAAAAGTTCCGATAAAAGATTTCGGACTTGACGGCTTGGAAGTTCACAGTGATCACACTTCGACAGGAACAATTTATTTTGTAAAAGCTGAAAAAGAAGTAATTTTCCCTGAACATTCTCACGCGGCACAGTGGACGATTGTAGTAAGCGGTTCTTGTACTTTTGTTGCAAATGGCGAAGAAAAAATTTATAAAGCCGGTGAAACTTATTTTATTCCTGCAAATTTGAAACATCAAATTACTTTGCACGAAGGATATTCAGAAGTTGATTACGTTGATGATCCTTTTGACGGCGAGGAAGGAGAAAAAAATATGGAAAAAATTATTGAGGGTTTGCAAATGATAGTAACGCAACTTTCACAGCAAGCGGACGGACATTTAATTCAGTCGAGAATTTTTGCGTCACAGGGCTTGACGAAACTTGCAAAAAATTATGAAGAACATGCGGAAGAAGAGCGCGGCTACGTCGTGAAATGTATCGACAGAATTATTGATTTGGGTGGCGAAGTCAAACTTGAGGACAAAAAAAGTTCGCAGATTTGCAAAGATGCGGTAGAATATTTGAAATATGATTTGCAAGTGTCGAAAGACGGCTTGAAATGGCTTGCGGAACTTGTAAAAAATGCGCAGTGCGACATTACGACTTTTGGAATTTTGAGCGAATATTACAAAGACGAAGAAAAAGATATGTACGAAACGGAACAGCAGCTTGAATTGATTGAAATGATTGGCAAGCAAAATTGGTTGGCGAAACAAATTTAAAATAAAAAAATTTTTTAGGAGAGATTAAGATGAGCATTTACGGATTGACGAAAGGAACGGAGCTTGAGCCGCTGATAAAAAATATTATGCAGGCAGAAGCAAACGGCACGATGATGTATTACGCGCTTGCGAGATTGGCGGAAGAGCAGGGACTTGAAGAAGTAGCGAAAATTTTTATAGAGTCAGGGAATCAAGAGGCGGTACACGCAGGATTTTACGCGATTTTGAACGGGAAATATCCGCAAGATTTTTGGAAAATGGCAGAAACAGTAATGAAAGCGGAATATGCTGGAGAAGATCAAGTAAAAGCAATGGCGCAAAAAGTACGTTCGGCAGGATTTACGGACGCGGCGGCTCAAATGGAAATTTTTGCGAAACAGGAAGGACATCACGGCGAAGTTATCGAAGAAATTTTGAAAAAATATCGTCCTGAAAAAGTTGAAAAAAATTCTGCAAAAAAAATTTATATTTGTCCGATTTGCGGCTACGAATATGAAGGCGAAATTTCCGAAGAAGCGGACGATTGGACTTGCCCTTTGTGCGGTCAGCCTAAATCAGTTTTTGTAGAAAAAAAATAAACTTTAGGAGAGATTTTTATGGAAATTAAAGCCGTAAAATTTTTTGAAAATGGGTTTATGACTCAACCTTTTGCTTGCGGGCTTGAAGACGGCGTAGAAAAATTTGACGCAAATGTAAAATATCGTTCAAGTTTGCAAAATTTTGTTATCGACACGGGCAAAGAAATTATTTTGGTCGACACGGGAACGCCTGAAGAATTTCCCGAACAAATTCCCGACGAAAAAACGCAAATTTATATCGGAGAAAAAATTACAAATTACGTCGACGCGCTGAAAAATTTGGGATATGAGCCTGAAAATGTTTCAAAAATTTTAATTACGCACAAACACCCGGATCATACCGGCGCATTGAAATATTTTCCGAATGCAAAAATTTATGCGTCTCGCGAAGAATGCAAAGCTGAAGAATTAAATTTAAAAAATATTGTTCCGGTCGATTTTACGGACGGTGCATACAAAAATTTTGAAAAATCGCAGAAAATTTCTGAAGGAATTTATTATATTTTTGCGCCCGGTCACACGACAGGCACAAGCATTGTAATTGTTGAGGCTGGCGACGTAAATTATTTGATTCACGGCGATGTTACTTACACAGATGAAGCGCTTTATATGAATAAACTTTCGATTGCGACGGAAGATAAAATTTCTGCGCGTGACACTTTGAATAAAGTTCGCGAATTTATCAAAAATAATCCAACAATTTATGTTTCGACGCACACGCCGCTCGGCTATGAAAATATTGAAAATAAAAAAATTGTGGATTTAGATAAAATGCCTGAGCCGATTCCGCCGAAAAAAATTGTTGCGAAACAGGCGACAGGAAAATATATTTGTGGAATTTGCGGATATGTTTACGATCCTGCGGAAAATAACGGCGTAAAATTTGAAGATTTGCCTGCAGATTGGAAATGTCCGCGTTGCAAACAGTCGAAAGAAAATTTTAATAAGGCGTGAAAATTTTTGAAGATAAATTTTATGTAACCACACAAATTTTGACAAGTAGCAATGTGATTACAATTTTTGTGAACATTTCCACCGATCAAGTACATTTCAGTGAGATAACTTTTTCATATCACCACTTATTAAATTTATGAAGGATATTTTCAATTTTTCACCGTACTCCAATCGCATTAAATACGGTGCGATGGCTAGCGGTGAATTTTTTATTCCAAAAATCGCGACCTACGGGCGAACGTGTACGGGCTTTTTGGATAAAAATAAGACTTACTGAAAATATATTTTGGGCAAAAAAAATAAGCCCGAAGGCTTGAAGAAAAATTTTTCAAATTAACTTTCGATAGCTTTTTTGAAAGTTTCAAGAGTATTATCAGCCGCTTGTGTCAAGAAAAAAGTATCTCCGCCGAGTGCCAAGAAAGTTACGCCCAAATCTGCAAAATGTTTCGCTTGTTCAGGCGTTAAAGCGATTGTGCCGACAGGTTTACCGAAATTTTTAATTCTGATAATCATATCGTCCATCGCGTTTGTGAAAATATATTTTGGACAAAAAAAATAAGCCCGAAGGCTTGAAGAAAAATTTTTTAAATTAACTTTCGATAGCTTTTTTGAAAGTTTCAAGAGTATTATCAGCCGCTTGTGTCAAGAAAAAAGTATCTCCGCCGAGTGCCAAGAAAGTTACGCCCAAATCTGCAAAATGTTTCGCTTGTTCAGGCGTTAAAGCAATTGTGCCGACAGGTTTACCGAGATTTTTAATTCTGATAATCATATCGTCCATCGCGTTTGCAACTTCTTCGTGGAAAATATTTAAACCGTGTCCCATATCGACAGCCAAATCAATCGGACCCAAGAAAATTGCGCCAACGCCCGGAACTTTTACAATTTCATCAAGATTTTTGTAGCCGAGTTTGCTTTCAATTTGCGGAATTATACAAATTTCTTGAGTTTCGCGTTCAAGATAATCAGCGTGACGACCGAAACGCCCTGCACGAACCGCACTTGCACCGAATCCGCGATTTCCACGCGGCGGATAACTCGCCCAATACATAATTTTTTCAACATCTTCAGCATAATCAACTTTCGGAATAATAATATTTTGAATGCCGCCGTCCAAAAGTTGTTTAAAAATTCCGGTGCCTGCTTGAGGAATGCGCACAACAGGAGTCATATCGTAAGCCGCAACAGCTCGCGCAATTTCAAAAATTGATTGAACGCTGTGGCTTCCGTGTTCTCCGTCAACAAAAAGCCAATCAAAATTTGAAGTCGCCAAAACTTCCGCAACTTCCGCCGATGCAATTTCTTGACCAACGCCGTATTGCAAAATTCCCGCGTCAATTCCGTGTTTAAATGCGTTATGCAAATAATCTTTCACCATTGCCATAAAATTTTTCCTCCAATCAAAAAAATCATCACTAAATTTTTTAGCAATGATTTTATCAAAAAAATTTTTTTATTTCAATTTACAATTTTGCTGAAAAGTAAAGTCAGTACAAAAATTTTTTAAGCGGTTCGGGCAAAGCATTTTCCAATAATTTTACAAAATTTTCTACAGGAATAGGAATATCTTTAATCAACATTTCGCAAATAGTGCAGACCGTGCCGTAACAATAAATTTTTATTGAAATTTCAATGTCTGTTGGTAAATTTTTGAGATTATGAACTTTTTTAATGTAATCGGACAGAATTTTTACGTTAAAATTTGCGACGTAATTTATAAAAGAATCTTGTCCTTTTGTATTCAGCATAAGATTTTTCAAAAAAATTCTGTTGTCGAAGAAATAATTTATCCCGTCAGTCAAAGAATCTTTCCACGAATAATTTTTAGAAATAATTTTATTCATAATTTTTTCTGCGGAAGTCGAATAAATCCACGCCGCCAAGTCGAATTTATCGCGAAAATGATTATAAAAAGTAGTTTTTGTAAGCCCGCAATCATTGACAATATCTTTGACTGAAATTTTTTCGATAGATTTTTTATTGGAAAGTTTTTTCAAAGATTTAGCAAAAATTTCTTTAGTTTCAATTTGAGAAATTTTAATCACCTCCGAAAAAATTTTTCCGTACAAAAAACCTCGCCGACTTCGATGGAGATTTTTTTCTGTTCAACTTAATTTTACAATTTACATATATAATTTGTAAATATTTGAAGGAAATTTTTTTTGCGCGTAGAAAATGAATTTGGGATTTTTTATAGCGAAATTATTTAAGGAAGGTGATTCTATGCTTGAGCAATTATTTAATTCGCCGAATTTCAACTACCTGCCGCGCGGAATGACTGCCGCGACAATGCGTCAAGAAGTTATTTCGCACAATATCGCCAACGTCAACACGCCGAATTACCGTAAAAGTGCCGTTGAGTTTGAAGATATTTTGGCGAAGGAAATTTACGGCGAAGATACCGGAGATAAACTTCAAATGGTGCGTACCAATGATGCACATTTACCGGCGGAACATTTACCGATACACGCAACGCCGACAATGGTTCAGGACAACACTACGATTATGCGCGAAGATAATAATAACGTTGATATTGATATTGAAATGGCGACGCTTTTAAAGAATCAGTTATATTTCAATGCGCTTGCCAATCAAATGCGCGGTCACGTTACCAAACTTCGTAACGTCATAACCAGTAACACATAAGGACAGGTAAAAATTTATGAGTATGTTTATGGGAATTGATACGGCGGCTAGCGGATTGACTGCCGAACGTCTCAGAATGGATGTAATTTCAAACAATATCGCCAATGCCAATACTACCCGCACTGAAAACGGCGGGGCTTATCACAGGCGTTTTGTCGTATTCAGTCCTCGTGACAGGCAGCCCGAATCTTTTGAACAAACTTTGTTGAAGGCGACGGGCGGTAAAAAAACTGTTGGTGAAGGCGTCCGCGCAGTTGCGATTATGGAAGATAATCAGCAAGGTCCGCTTGTCTACGATCCCGGTCACCCCGATGCTAATGCCGACGGCTACGTTGAAAAGCCAAATGTTAATATCGTTTCCGAAATGGTCGATATGATAACGGCACATCGCGCTTACGAGGCAAATACAACGACGATTAACGCCGCTAAGTCTATGATTTCTAAGGCGTTGGAGATTAGCAGTTAATTTAAAAAAATTTTCTGTGCAATTATAAAAATTCTTGACGCTGATTGTTTTTATGGCGTATAATTCTTTCATATTATTTACAGATTTCTACTCAGTACAAAAATTTTTTGCAGAAATAAAATTTTGGGTAGAAATTATTTTGCCAAGTGTTATAATATCCATTGGTATAGGTAAACGGATTAGAATTTTTTAGCGAAGAGGTGAGGTAATGGAGATAACACCGCTGGAAATGACGCCCGTAAAAATGAGCGCACATAGCCATTTGGGCGAAAAACAGGTAGAAGAGCCGGTTAAAAGTTTCGGCGAAATTTTAACAGACGCACTAAAGAAAACCAATGAACTGCAGTTGGAATCAGACAAAATGAATGCCGCGTTGGCGGCTGGCAGGATTGAAGATGTGTCTCAAGTCATAGTTGCATCACAAAAGGCAGACCTTTCAATGCAACTTGTACTTCAATTAAGAAACCGCGCTACTTCCGCATACCAGGAAATTATGCGAATGCAGGTTTAATCTACAGTTAAGGCTTCAGGTATCTACGCAGGGAAGGGAAAAACCTGAAAGCTGAGCACAGGCTGTTCCGAAAGGACTGAGTTTATTTGGCAGCTTGGAAAGAGCGATTCCTGGAACTGTGGAACAGGTATTCAAAAACACAAAGAGCAATCGCAGTAGGCGCGATTGTGGCAATCTTAGCAGCAATTTTAGGGATCAGTTTTTGGTACGGCAGTAAGCCGGATATGGTGCCGCTTTATACGAATCTTGAAACAAAAGACGCCGGCGATGTAGTAAATAATCTGCGCGAGGCGGGAGTTCAATATACGGTTGAGGAAAATCGACTTGGCACAACGGTTTATGTCCCCGCTACTCAAGTGCATGATGTACGTTTGGAGCTTGCGTCGGCAGGTCTCCCGCGCGGCAATAAAGGCTTTGAACTCTTTGACGACAGCAAATTGGGCGTTACCGAATTTCAAAACAGAATTAATTATATTCAAGCGTTGCAGGGCGAATTGACGCGGACGATTGAACAAATTGCCGCAGTCCAAAAGGCGCGTGTCCATATTGTTTTGCCGGAGGATAGCCTTTACAAGAAAAATGAAAAGCCCGCAACTGCCTCAATTATGCTGATGTTGGGTAGGGATTCTCAACTTACCTCCGCAGAAGTCAAAGGCATTGTCAACTTAGTTGCGCACAGTGTTCAAGGGCTTACTCCGGAAAATATTACGGTTGTCGACGAAGCGGGGAATATCCTCAACGAAAATTTATCTGATAACGAAAACAGAGAGCGTGAGTCGAATCAACGCGCATTGAATCAGATTGAAATTACTAATCGTGTTCGTGACAGTATCCAGCAAAATATTCAAACTTTACTTGATAATTCTTTGGGGCGCGGAAATGCTTTTGTACGCGTGAGTGTCGAGCTTGACTTCGACGAAAGAAAGGTTGACAGACAAACTTTTACGCCGGTTGTTGACGAATCGGGTATAATCCGCAGTCAACAGGACGTTAGCGAAACTTACAACGGGCGTTCAAATATGCCGGGCGGTCCCGCAGGTGTTCAAGGTAATGTGCCCGGTTATGTCGCCGAAGATAGAAACGCTAATGCCGAATATGAGCGCAAAGAGTCTACGAAAAATTATGAAGTCAATGAGGAAAATCAGCAAATTGTTTCTTCGCCCGGTTCGATTAGTCGTTTAACCGTTGCCGTCTTAGTCAACGATACAATGACTGCGGAGCAACAGGAAAATCTTATGCGAGTTGTAAGATCGGCGGCAGGCATTAACGACGCACGCGGTGACGTGATTTCAGTTGAACCTTTGCCGTTTAGTACAGAAATACGCGACAGACAGGCGGCTGAAGAAGCGGCTGAACAAAAACGTCAAGACAGGATTCTTTACATGGAATTTGGAGCATTGATTTTATTTACCGCTCTGTTGCTTGGCGGATTCTTGATGTACCGCCGTAAAAAACAGCAGGAGCGTGCGGCAGAGGAAGCTGCTATACGTGCTGAAGAAGAGGCGCGTAAGGCTGAAGAAGAGAGACAACGGCGTATTGAAGAAGAGCAACGCGCTATTGATATTGATGAAGGAACTATTGAAGATGAAGGTTTGACGCCACAAGAAAGACAGCAACGCGATGAGAAACAGGCAATTCTCAAGATGATTGATGAAAAGCCTGCAGATGTCGCTATGCTTATAAAAACTTGGTTGGCGGAAGATGAGTAGTAAATTTTTTAAGGGGGTTAGGGACGCTAATGTTTCCTGCCCCTATTAAATTTTTTTAAACATATATTTATAGCGTTTTGATAAATTCCAATTGGAAAAAAATATTTTTTATATTTTAAATCTACTTTTCTTTGGCGCAAAGAAAAGTAGCAAAAGAAACATTCCCGCTGAAATCGCATCCGGCGATTTGCGCGGGCGGGCGCGCGTCCTTGCGCGCCTCTTGCTACTAACAATTTTTTAAAATGGAGGTTGATTATATGCCGGCAATGCCTGATATGTACGGTGAGCCGCGTGAAATGACTGCACATGAAAAAGCGGCAGTATTTTTTATAGCGATTGGCGGAGAATAT
>FLNU01000549.1_pt1 | contig 34620 bp, 26 predicted proteins | sample 1140361 | NCBI WGS metagenome assembly FLNU01 (sample SAMEA3878206, study PRJEB12797) | bioreactor metagenome | biome: Moose rumen | place: Sweden | collected 2011-10 | reverse complement strand
TGCCATACGCTTCAGTTCTTCTTCAGAAAAGAGCGATGTATCTTGGTCGCTTGGCAGGCGGTCAAGAATCACCTTCTCGGCATTGGTAATGGCCACCAGTCCCTTCAGGTCTTCAAACGGCTGATGGTTGTTAATCTTTTGGGCATTGGGGTTCTTGATGCGGTTGCTCTTGTTAGCCGTTTTCTGCTCATCAAGAATCTCGAACTTGATGAGCCGTCGCAGTTCCGTGGCGGCAGGTTCCGGGATAATCCACGAGGGGTCGAACTCCTTGATGTGCTTCAGACTGGGAATGATGGATGACTTCAAGCCCGACGGAGCCATCATCATGAAGTTGTGGGCAAAGGCGGGATTGTCTGGCTCGTTCTGGGCGAAGTAGAGGTCGAGGTAGATGAACGCCGCCATCAGGTAGGTCTTGCCGGCTCCCATGGGCAGGCTGAAGAGGTAGTCGGTATAGGTGACGCCGTAGAATATCTTCTGGAACGTGGCCTCATAGTCTATCTCATCGGCATGCTGCTTGATATAATGCTCCAACTCCGGAGCCAGTTGCTTCCCTTTCTTGTCGTGTAGGCGCGAATACTGGAAGAGTGCCACAGCCGCCTTGTTGGTCGTGAATATCTGGCGGGCCGTCTCCGTAAGTTCCACCTGCCCGAGGTCGGTATCGTTGAACTCACCCTCGACAAAGAGGTGCCACAGCGGCCGGTTCTTGCAGGCTATCTTCAGAAACAGGTATGTCTTGATGGCCTCCAACTGAGCGTCGCGCATCATGCCTCGCTGCGCAATATACTGCAGCAGGTCCTTGATGGTGCATTCGTCAGACGCCAGCCACTCGTTGCGTTTCTTTTCTATCAGTCTATAGAACATTGTTTCAATATCCTTGTCTGTAGCGGTCTTCGTCCTTGTCGTCAAGCATGGAGAGGTAGGAGTTGTAGCGGCTTTCGCTGATGTCGTGACGGCTCAGGGCCTCGAGCACGGCACAGCCGGGTTCGTGGGTGTGGGTGCAGTTGTTGAAGCGGCAGTCGGCTGAGAAGCGGAAGATTTCGCGGAAATAATGTCCCACTTCCTCTCGTTCCATGTCAAATGTGCCGAATCCTTTGATGCCGGGTGTGTCGATGATGCACGAAGGGCGACGGTCGGGGCCGTTGTCCTGGATGAACATTTCGGAAAAGGTGGTGGTGTGCTTACCTGTGTCGTAGGCATCCGACACCTCGGCTGTCTTCAGGTTCAGTCCCGGGAAAAGACGGTTGATGAGGGTCGATTTGCCCACTCCGCTGTTGCCACTCAGCAGCGTGACACGTCCTTCGAGCAGGCGGTGAAGTTCGTCCACTCCCTCCCCCGTCTCAGCCGACACGGGACGGCAGTCGTAGCCCACGGTCTTGTACAGTTGGCAGACGGCTTCGAGACAGTCGCGGTCGTCCGCGTCGGTCAGCAGGTCGGTCTTGTTCACCACCAGCACCACTGGTATGCGGTAGGCCTCGGCCGAGGCCAGGAAGCGGTCGATGAAGGTGGTGGATGTCTCGGGATGTTTCAGGGTGACGATGAGGAAGCACTGGTCCACGTTGGCAGCGATGATGTGCGACTGTTTCGACAGGTTGGTCGCCTTGCGAATCACATAGTTTTTCCTGTCGTCGATGGACGAGATGAGTCCGGTTCCGTCGCCTTGGGGCACAAACTCGACCTTGTCGCCGATGGCCACGGGGTTGGTAGAGCGAATACCGCGGAGACGAAAGTTTCCTTTCACTTTCGTCTCCCACGTTCCACCCTCGTCAGCCAGTACGGTGTACCAACTGCCGGTATTGCGAATCACCAGTCCGTGCATTTACACGGTCATGATTTCCTTGTTCTTGGCGTCCAGCATGGCATCCAGTTTCTTGATATACTTGTCATGCAGTTTCTGTACATCTTCCTCAGCGTCTTTTTCCATGTCCTCGGGCACACCGTTCTTCACGCTCTTCTTCAGTTTCTCGATGCATTCGCGACGGGCGTTGCGCACGCTCACCTTGGCGGTTTCCGTCTCCTTCGAGCACTGTTTCGTCAGGTCGCGGCGGCGTTCCTCGGTCAGGGCGGGGATGCCCAGGCGGATGACTTCGCCGTTGTTTTCGGGCATGATGCCCACCGACGAGTCGATGATGGCCTTTTCAATCACCTTGAACATCGACTTGTCCCAAGGCTTGATGGTGATGCTGCGTGCATCGGGCGTAGCCAGGCTGGCCACGTTCGACAGCGGAACCATGCTGCCGTAACTGTCCACACGCACACCGTCCAGGATGTGAATGTTTGCCTTGCCTGCACGGATGCGGCTCAGCGACTCTTCCAGGTGCATGGCTGCCATCTCCATGCCCTCTTCTGCATCACTCAGAAATTTCTTTACGTCTTCCATGTCTTTTTTTCGTGAAGGGTGAAGGGTGAAGCGACAACTCAGGCTTCCTGCTCCACCCTCTCTCTTGTTTTGGGGTTTTTCAATATAATTATACAAATTCTTTGGTCATACGATTGAGACGAGGCACGCCCGCGTCTCTACGAGCAGGTGTTTTCTTACGTTCCACACTTTGAGACGGGCAGGTGTTTTCTTTAGGCTTCACGACAAAATCCTACACCCTTCGCAGGGCCGCAGTTGCTTGAAGAAGTCGTTGCCCTTGTCGTCGACGAGGATGAAGGCGGGGAAGTCTACCACGTCGATTTTCCAGATGGCCTCCATGCCCAGTTCGGGATATTCCACACATTCGATGCTCTTGATGTTCTCCTGGGCAAGGATGGCAGCGGGGCCTCCGATGCTGCCCAGGTAGAAGCCGCCGTGTTTCTTGCAGGCATCCGTCACCTGCTGCGTGCGGTTGCCCTTGGCCAGCATGATGAGCGAGGCACCGTGGTCCTGGAATTCGTCCACGTAGGGGTCCATGCGGTTGGCCGTCGTCGGGCCCATCGAGCCGCAGGGCATGCCTGCCGGCGTCTTGGCCGGACCAGCGTAGTAGACAGGATGGTCCTTCATGTACTGCGGCATGCCTTCGCCTGCGTCCAGACGGGCTTTCAACTTGGCATGGGCTATGTCGCGGCCCACGATGATGGTGCCGTTGAGCGACAGGCGGGTCGAGACCGGATACTGGCTCAGTTGCTTGCATACTTCCTTCATCGGGCGGTTCAGGTCAACGCGCACCACGTCGCCCTCGCCGGCACGTCGCAGTTCCTCCGGAATGAGTTCTGCCGGATGGGTGTCCATCTTCTCAATCCAGATGCCGTCCTTGTTGATTTTCGCCTTGATGTTGCGGTCGGCAGAACACGACACGCCCAGTCCGATGGGGCAACTGGCACCGTGGCGGGGCAGCCGGACGACGCGCACGTCGTGGGCCATGTATTTTCCGCCGAACTGTGCACCGAGCCCAATCTTGTAGGCCTCTTTCAGCAGTTCCTGCTCCAGTTCCACGTCGCGGAAGGCGCGTCCCGTCCCGTCGCCCGTGGTGGGCAGCGAGTCGTAGTAGTGGGTCGAGGCCAGTTTCACCGTCAGCAGGTTCTTCTCCGCACTCGTACCGCCTATGACAAACGCGATGTGGTAGGGCGGACAGGCAGCCGTGCCCAGGCTCTTCATCTTCTCGACCAGGAAGGGTACCAGCGTGCCCGGGTTCTGGATGCGGGCCTTCGTCTCCTGGTACAGATAGGTCTTGTTGGCACTGCCGCCTCCCTTCGTCACGCACAGGAACCGGTACTCCATGCCCTCCGTGGCCTCCAGGTCAATCTGGGCCGGCAGGTTGCACTTCGTGTTCACCTCCTCGTACATCGACAGCGGCGCGTTCTGGCTGTAGCGCAGGTTGCACTCCGTATACGTGTCGTACACACCCTTCGACAGCCACTCCTCGTCGCAGAACCCCGTCCAGACCTGCTGTCCCTTCTCACCGTGCACGATGGCCGTGCCCGTGTCCTGACAAAGCGGCAACTGACCCATCGCACTCACCTCCGCATTGCGCAGGAAGGTAAGGGCCACATACTTGTCGTTGGCCGAGGCCTCGGGGTCGCGCAGAATCTTGGCCACCTGCCGATTGTGGCTGCGGCGCAGGAAGAAACTCACGTCGTGGAACGCCTCCCTTGCCAGCAGTTCCAGGGCCTCGGGAGCCACCTTCAGGATGGGCTTCCCCTCAAACTCACTCACGCTGACATAATCCTTCGTCAGCAGTCGGTACTCCGTCTCGTCCTGTCCCAACTGGAACATCGGAGCATACTTGAAATCAGGTGCTTTTGCCATAGTCTATATCTTATTTGCCTTAACAGTATTCTCGTCTTCACACCGTCTCACCTCAGTCTTCACACAGTCTCACCTCACCCATCACACCGTCTCACCTCAGACAACGCCAGCCCGCTCCCGCGACGACATTCCCCGTCTCCCTACCGTCCGGCACGACCATCCGGCAAATGGAGTCCAGACGTGAGGCCGCACCACGACAGGCGTACTGACTCACTTATCTTGCAAAGATACAGATAAAGCCGAAATAACAAAAACGAAACGCAAAAAAACGGAAGAAGCAAGACAAATTTCAACGCCTCCACAGTGAAAATTTATTTCGTCTTAACACAAAATCTGAAAACGAAGGTTCGTTTATCTGAAAACGAAAGTTCGTTTTAGAGAAAACGAAGGTTCATTTTAGTAAAAACGAAGGTTCGTTTTGTGGAAAACGAAGGTTCGTTTTTTCAGAAACGAAAGTTCGTTTTTGCAAGAACGAAGGTTCGTTTTTTCTGAAACGAAGGTTCGTTTTGAAATCGGAAGTTAAGACGAAATAAATTTTCACTGCGGAGGGGTTGAAATTTCGGTGCAGAGAGGGGAAGTGGCCTATTTTATTACGCGTGCGCGCGTATTAAAATAAGGAAAAGGAATTGCAGGCATTGAAGGGGGGGGAAGCAGGTGTTGAAAGGGAGGAAGCAGGACGGCATGGAAGAAGATACCAGGCATGATGGGGGAAGAGACCGGGTATGATGGAGGAAGAGACCGGGCATGATGGGGGAAGAGACCGGGCATGATGGGGGAGGAAGCAGGACGGCATGGAGGGAAAAACCGGGCTGAAATTGGCAAGATGTTGCTTTTTCTGAGAAAAAAAGTGGGTTTTCAATTTGATTTTACTATTTTTGCAACGATTTGGTTATTTTGGTGAATTGTACCCGATAACACCTATGGCAAGTTACGACCAGGAAATCCAGGAGATGCTGGCGCGGATGAATCCCATCACGCTGGCCGAGATGTCGTCCATCAAGTTGATGAACCGCATCGACACGAAGTTCGTGTGCTCGAAGCGGCAACTGGTGGCGTTGCTGCGGCTGGCGGAATCGAAGTACTACGTGCAGGAGGTGAGCGGCGACCGCATCAGTCCGTACCGGACGACCTACCTGGACACGGCGGAGTACACACAATACATGCAGCACCACAGTGGTCATGCGGGCCGGACGAAGGTGCGCGTGCGCACGTACCTGAGTTCGGGCGACCTGACGTTTCTCGAGGTGAAGAAGAAGAACAACCACGCCCGCACGAAGAAGAAGCGCATCGAGGTGGCGAGTCTGGAGCAGGCGAAGCAGACGGAGGGGGCCGACACCCTGGTGAGGGAGCGGACGGGGCTGGACCTGCAGTCGATGCATCCCATCGTGCAGAACCACTTCGAACGCATCACGCTGGTGAACTATGGCAAGACGGAGCGGCTGACGATTGACTTCAACGTGCGTTTCCACAACTACGAGACGCTGCTCGACCGCGACACGGGCAACATCGTCATTGTCGAACTGAAGCGCGACGGCAACATCTACTCGCCCATCCTCAGCATCCTGCGCGACCTGCACATCCACCCCACCGGCTTCTCGAAGTGCTGCATCGGCATGGCCATGACCGACCCGGCACTGAAACAGAACAACTTCAAAGAGAAGTTGCGGCTGCTCAGGAAAATCAACGCCGACGACACCTACCTGCTGCGCCCGCCCGAGGACGACATTGTGTGATTGAAAATTGAAAAATGAAAATTGAAAATTTTCGCTTCACGAATCACGAATCTTGAATCACGAAACAACCATCACTTTGACAATCAATAAAATAGAATTATGGATACCTTGAACGAATTTCTGTCGACACTCTCGAGCGATACCTGCCGCATCGTCGACCTCTTCCTGCGACTCATCGTCAACACGGCGTTCTGCTTTGTCATTGCACGTGTGCTCTACTTCCCCAAGAGCCGCCGTAAGGACTTCTTCTTCACCTACCTGCTCATGGGATTCGCCATCTTCATGCTCATCCACCTCATGGGCGACTCGAAAATCAAGACAGGCATTGCCATGGGACTGTTCGCCATCTTCAGCATCATGCGCTACCGCACCGAGTCGGTACCCATCCGCGAGATGACCTACCTGTTCCTCACCATCGCCATGGCCACCATCAACGCCGTGGCCTGGGAAGCAGACATCAGCGGCAAGCATCCCGACTTCCTCGGACCGGAACTGACCAGTGCCGGCGAACTCATCCTGACCGACCTGCTCTTCATCCTCGCTATCTGGGCCACCGAACACATCAACTTCGCCAAGGGACTCTCGTCGAAGTACGTGCGCTACGACAAGATTGACCTCATCACACCCGAACACTACGACGACCTGATTGCCGACCTGAAGAAGCGCACCGGGCTGGATGTCACCAAGGTGGACATCGGCTCCATCGACTTCCTCAAGGACATGGCACTGCTCAAAATCTTCTACAACAGCGAGACAGACGACAGCGAGGTGCTGGACAAACTGCCTAAACTCTTCCAATAGACACAACATGAAACGACAAATCATCGTGGCAGCCACCCTCCTGATGGCTGCACAGACGGCCAGCACACAGACACTGCCTGCCCTCGAAGGCTACCAGACATTCCCCACCACACAGGCCGACAACGACTTCGGCACAGACCTCTCGCTCGAGGTGGAAAAGAAACTGGCCCCCGGACTGGAACTCTCGCTCGAAGCCAACTACCGCACACAGGACAACTCGAAGCGCACCGAATTCTGGCAGTTGGGCACCGGCCTAAGTTACCGCCTGCTGCGCACCGCCGACAAACGCTTCTCGCTCAAGGCCAACGCCGGATTCGAGTACCGCTGGAAACAGATACTCGACCAGATGGTAGAGAAGTACGAAACCGTCGACCTGGAGGACGAGGGCATCATCACCTACCAAGAAGGATACAACTGGACACAGCGACACTGGCGCCAGCGACACCGCACCTCAGCCGGACTCTCGGCCAGTTACAGCCCCTCGAAACGTTGGACGTTCTCGCTCAAGGAGACCTTCCAGTACAACCACTATTGCCGCATCGACTCCGTGGCACGCATCAAATACCGCTGGCGCGAGAACGGCGACAGCGACGAAATGACATACCGCGAACTCGTCCGCAAGGAATACAAGGCAAAGGACAAGACCGTCCTGCGCTCCAAACTGACCGTGGAGTACAACATCAAGGGCCTGCCACTCAACCCCTATGCCTCCGTCGACTACGGCGTGGGACTCAACTACGGAGCCCACAAGTGGAAATACACCGTCGGCACCGACTACAAAGTCAACAAGCAGCAGAAACTCACCCTCTTCTACCGCTTCCAGCACGAGGACGACGACGACGAACCCAACGGACACCTCATCGGACTCGGCTACAAATTCTCGTTCTGACAGAACCTAAACAACACATAGCAAAACATGAAAAAACTGATTGTCGCAACCATCGCCCTGGCTGCATCCATCGCAGCCCATGCCGACGACCTCAACCTCTACGTCTACGGCACGGCTGGGACTACGACCTACGCGTTCAACGACCTCTACAAACTCACGTTCTCGAACGGCAACCTAGTCATCACCACCAAGACAGGCACCAGCACCACCGTCGCCCTCAACAGCATCCAGCAGATGCACTTCAACACGGCTGAGGCAGAAAGCGTGGAACTGACTCCTGCCGACCAGCAGAAGGAGGAACTCTACGACATGGCCGGACGCAAGGTCAACACCACCGCCGCGACAGCCGCACCCGGCCTCTACATCGTGAAGAAAGGAAACAAAACCCAGAAAATGCTGAAAAGATGAAAAGACTATATTTCACCGTACTGAGTCTTGCCTGCTGCCTGATGGCAGGGGCACAGAACAAGGTCTACGTCTGCGACGGATACGACCAGGAAGGCGTGCAGGTGGAAGCCGGGACAGCCTTCAAGTACTCCAGCGACGGCACCCAGGTGACCATCGGCCAGGAAACCTTCGACATCGCCGACATCGACTCCATCACCTTCAGCGAGCCACAGTTTGAAGCCGTGAAGGTGACCTGGACCGAGAGCGGCGCAAAGGTCGACATACCCAGCACCATCACCGGTGTGACGGCAACCGTCAACGGTGGACACGTGAAAGTAACCTCGACCAACACGACCAAGGAACTGCTCTACGTGCTGGAAGGCACCTCGTCCAAAGGGTCCTTCAACCTCTACGGTACGTACAAACTGCGCATCCACCTGAATGGCGTGAGCCTGACCAACCCCGACAGTGCGGCCATGAACATCCAGTGCGGCAAGCGCGTCGAGGTGAAACTGATGAAAGGCACTGTCAACACCTTTGCCGACGGCACAAACGGCAAGCAGAAGGCAGCCTTCTACACCAAAGGCCACCTGGAAATCAAGGGCAAGGGAACCCTCAACGTGACGGGCAACACCAAGCATGCCCTCTGTGCAAAAGAATACTTGCAATTCAAGGCGTCGACAGGCGAGGTGAACATTCTCGGAGCCGTGAACGACGGCATCCACTGCGGCGAAGGCGACAAGGCTGATTACGAGAACCTGCGCTTCATCATGAACGGCGGAACCGTCAACATCTCCGGTTGCCAAAAGGACTGTATTGACTCGGACGACTACGGCTCAGCCTATATCAACGGAGGAACCATCAATCTGAACATCACTCAGAAGGACGGCTCCGGAGTGGTTGTCGACTCGCTCTTCTACATGAACGGCGGCGAAATCAACATCAACAACTCCGGAACCATCTGCCAAGGCATCAAATTCTGTTATAACGGCTACTTCAACGGAGGAACCATCAAGGGAACCATGTCGGGAGAAGGCACGAAAGGCATCAAGGCCAAGAAGGTGACAGCCATCACGGGCACTGTGAAAAATGGCGGCAACGCCTTCTTCAACGGCACCAACGTCGAGTTCGTACTCAACTCAGGCACCTACACGGTAGACAGCACGAAGTGCGGCGGGTTGCGCATAGACAACAACCTGACGCAGACCGACGGAGACATACACATCACCGTCAAGAACAGTGATGCCGTGGCCATAGAGGTGAAAGGCACCGACACCAAGACCGGCGGCACACGCACTATAGACTGACAAGCATGGAAAAACAAGCAGAATACATCAGCAGCATAGACATCAAGGCTCTGTGGAAAGGCGGACGACACATCACATGGCAGTTGCGCCCCGACGTCAACATCCTGAGCGGCATCAACGGAGTGGGCAAATCGACCATCATCAACCACTCCGTGCGTGGACTTCACCTCATCGACTCAGGCGAGTTGCGCCCGGGAGACATCGGCGCAGGCATCACCATCACCCTCTATCCGGAGGATGCCACCAGCATAAAGTATGACGTGATACGTTCGTTCGACCGCCCCCTGCTCCACTCCGACCTGCTGGAGAAACTGGCTGACTCACGCGTGAAGACCGAACTCGACTGGCAAATCTACAAACTGCAGAAGCGCTACCTTGACTATCAGGTGAACATCGGCAACCGAATCATCGAACTGCTGACCAGCGGAGACCCACAGGACGCACAGCAGGCTGCCGAAGTGTCGCGACCCAAAGCCATGTTCCAGGACATGATAGACGAACTCTTCAGCGACACCAGGAAAACCATCGACAGGAAGAGTAACGAGATTCAGTTCGACCAAAAGGGAGACACCCTCACACCTTACCAACTCTCGTCAGGCGAGAAACAACTGCTTGTCATCCTCATGACCGTGCTCGTCGAAAACGGAGAGCACTATGCCCTGCTCATGGACGAGCCGGAAATCAGCCTTCACATCGAATGGCAACAAAAACTCATCACCCTCATCCGCCGACTCAATCCCAACACACAAATCATTCTCTCTACCCACTCCCCAGCACTCATCATGGACGGATGGACCGACGTGGTGACCGAAGTTGAAGAAATCACCAATGCCTAAGCAACTGATTCAGAACATCAATTCGCGCTACCTCGATGCTGCCAACCGACTACGACCCGGTGGAAAGAAAAAAAAACGCATCATCGCCTACGTCGAAAGTTATGATGACATCTTCTTCTGGCGCAGCGTGCTGAGTGAGTATGAGAACGATGAGCGCGAATTTCAGGTGCTGCTGCCATCACGCACCAACCTTACACGTGGAAAGAAACAGGCACTGACCAACCAACTGGGCGAAGGACTGGGACGCAGCATGATTGCCTGCGTGGACGCCGATTACGACTACCTGATGCAGGGACATACGCCCTACTCAAAGTTCATGCTCGATAATCCCTACGTGTTCCACACCTACGTCTATGCGATAGAAAACTACCAATGCTTTGCACCTTCGCTGCACAACGTGTGCGTCATGACCACACTGAACGACCGTCGCATCTTCGATTTCGAGCAATACCTGAAAGAGTACAGCGAAATCGTCTACGAACTGTTCGTTTGGACCGTCTGGCTCTACCGCCGACAGCGCTACCACGACTTTCCGCTCAGCACTTTCTGCAATATTGCGACGGTGAACAAACTCAACATTTACAGTCCGGAAAAGGCTCTTGACGACATGCGCCATGCCGTCAATCGCAAGGTGGCATGGATGCAGCGCAAGTTTCCCGAGGCCAAGAACTCCTTCAAGCCCCTCAAGGCAGAGTTGCAGCAATTAGGCCTGAGACCCGACAACACCTACCTCTTCGTCCAAGGCCACCACATTATGGAGAACATCTGCATGCCCGCCCTCGAACCCTCCTGCACCATCCTGCGGCGTGAACGCGAAAAGGAAATCAAGATGCTGGCCGGCAGCCATAAACAACAGATGGACAACGAACTGAGCAGTTACCAGCACAGTCAGTGCCCCGTCAACCAAATGTTGCGACGCAACACAGATTTCCACGACTGCGAGCCTTACCAACGACTACGCCAGGACATCATGCAGTTCCTGGGCATCGGAAAAGAAGAACACAGTGAGCCAGCAGAATCGGCCTGATTCCGCTGGCTCACTGCTTTGGCCAAACTACCCCTCATTTATTTTGGGATTCTACCAAAAAAGACGTAACTTTGTATTCAATTTACGAAAAATCAACACATTAAATGACTATAGAACAGAAATTGACCGAGGGTGTCATCCTCGGCGTAAAGACGCTCTACGGAGCCGATGTTGCTACCGATCAGGTGCAATGGCAGAAAACAAGAAGCGAGTTTGAGGGAAACCTGACCGTCGTGGTGTTTCCATTCGTCAAGATGGCACGCAAGAGTCCCGAGGCATGTGCGCAGGAACTGGGGCAATACCTGAAAGAAAGTGTACACGATGTTGTGTCAGACTTCAACGTGGTCAAGGGTTTCCTGAACATCGTGGTAAGCCCGTCGGCATGGGTCAGCCTGCTCAACGACATCAGTTCCGATGCCCGGTTCGGCTTACAAACAGCCACCGAGGAAAGTCCGCTTGTGATGATTGAATATTCGTCGCCCAACACCAACAAGCCGCTGCACCTTGGCCACGTGCGCAACAATCTCCTGGGTTCAGCCCTGGCACGCATCGTTGCCGCCAACGGCAATCGCGTGGTGAAGACCAACATCGTCAACGACCGCGGCATTCACATCTGCAAATCCATGTTGGCTTGGCAGAAATGGGGCAACGGAGCCACACCCGAATCCACCGGTAAGAAGGGCGACCACCTCATCGGCGACTTCTATGTCCTTTTCGACAAGCACTACAAGCAGGAGTGTGACCTGTTGAGCCGCCAGTACGAGGCAGAGGGCATGGCACCGGAGGCTGCCAAGGAAAAGGCCAAGCAGGAGGCACCCCTCATCAAGGAAGCCCATGAGATGTTGGTCAAGTGGGAACAAGGCGATACCGAGGTTCGCAGCCTGTGGAAGATGATGAATGAATGGGTTTATGCAGGCTTTGACGAGACCTACCGCATGATGGGCGTATCGTTCGACAAAATCTACTACGAATCCGACACCTACTTGGAAGGCAAGGAGAAAGTCTTGGAAGGTCTGCAGAAAGGACTTTTCTACCGCCGCGACGATGGCTCAGTATGGGCCAACCTCGAGGCTGAAGGACTTGATGAGAAACTGCTGCTGCGCAGTGACGGCACTTCCGTCTACATGACCCAGGACATCGGCACGGCCAAACTTCGTTACGAAGACTATCCCATCGACAAGATGATTTACGTCGTGGGCAATGAGCAGAACTACCACTTCCAGGTGCTCTCCATCCTGCTTGACAAGTTGGGATTCAGTTGGGGCAAGGACCTCGTCCACTTTTCCTACGGTATGGTTGAATTGCCCAACGGCAAGATGAAATCCAGAGAGGGAACCGTGGTCGATGCCGACGACTTGATGCAACAAATGATAGAAGACGCCTATCGCGTTTCGCAGGAGATGACAAAAAAATTGCAACTGCCTGAGGACGAAGCGCGAGAGGTGGCAAGAAAAGTCGGACTTGGAGCACTGAAATATTTCATCCTGAAGGTCGACGCGCGCAAAAACATGCTCTTCAATCCCGAAGAGTCAATCGACTTCAATGGCAACACAGGCCCCTTCATCCAGTACACTTATGCACGCATCGCTTCCATCCTGCGCAAAGCCCAGGATGCAGGCATCCAGACTCCGGACGTGTTGCCGCTCGACATCAACATCGATGCCAAAGAAGCAGAACTCATCCAAAAACTCAATGCCTTCCAGCAGGCAGTACGTCAGGCTGGCATCGACTACAGTCCATCGGGCATAGCCAACTATTGCTACGAACTCACCAAACAATACAACCAGTTCTACCACGATTTCAGCATCCTTGGCGAGGCCGAAGAGGCCAAGCGTGCCTTCCGCCTCACACTATCCAAGGCAGTTGCCAAGGTGCTCAGTCTCGGTATGGGCCTGCTTGGCATCGAGATGCCCGAACGTATGTAGTTTATTCACATTTCCACCATCTGCGATGTACGATTCAGAGAGGTCTGCCATAGCCGTCGATGCCGCATGCAGCGGAAATCCCGGACCCATGGAGTACCGTGGAGTCTACCTGCCCACAGGACAGGAAATCTTCCACTTTGGTCCCGTCATGGGCACCAACAACATTGGTGAGTTTCTCGCCATTGTCCACGCACTTGCCCTTCTCAAGAAGAAAAATTCATCCATGCCCATCTACAGCGACAGCCGTACGGCACAGATTTGGGTAGGGAAGCGCAAGTGTAAGACCACGCTGAAGCGTACTCCAGAGACAGAGCCACTGTTCGCCATCATCGCACGCGCCGAACATTGGCTGCAGACTAACACGTATTCCAATCCCATCATCAAGTGGGACACGGCCCAATACGGTGAAATTCCCGCCGATTTTGGGCGAAAAAAATGACCGTTCACCTTTCGCATGAGAGAATTCTTCCGAATCATGGGCAAGTATTTTGCCCCATACAAAGGCTACATCACAGCGACATTGGTACTCAACCTGCTTTCCGCATTGCTCAATGTCGTCTCCTTTGTCCTTCTTATCCCTATTCTCAACATTCTCTTCCAGATTGAGCATGTGCAGTATCAGTACATTCCCCTCAATTGGTCGTCGTTCGGAAATCTCAAGGACATAGCCATCAACAATCTTTATTACACCTCCCAACAACTTTTGCAGACTTACGGACCCTCCACCACGATGCTCTTGCTTGGTGTGGGACTGGCCCTCATGACTCTCCTCAAGACGACGGCCTATTTCGGAGGGTCGGCCACGCTCATGCCCATCAAGACCGGCATTGTGCGCGACATCCGCAATACCATCTACAACAAGATACTCCACTTGCCGCTCTCCTTCTTTTCCGAAGAACGCAAGGGCGACATCCTGGCCCGTGTGAGCACAGATGTCAACGAAGTCGACTCCTCCATCGGCTCGTCGCTCGACATGGTCATCAAAAATCCCATCCTGCTCCTTGTCTATCTGTCTACACTCGTGGCGGTCAGTTGGCAACTCACGATTTTCACGCTGCTGGTCGTGCCTCTCATGGCGTTCGGCATCGGACGCATCGGCAAGTCGCTCAAGAAGAAGTCGCTCTACGCACAGTCCAAATGGAGCGACAGCCTCAGCCTCATAGAAGAGACGCTGGGCGGACTGCGCATCATCAAGGCTTTCATTGCCGAGGACAAGATGGAACAGCGTTTCGTCCGTGTCAACAACGAATACCGCAGGGCCTCCATGCGCGTCAACATCCGCCAGAGTGCCGCCCATCCCGTCAGCGAGTTCCTGGGCACTTGCATGATTGTCGTCGTCCTCTGGTTCGGCGGATACCTCATTTTCTCCGGCAATTCCCCCATCGACGCCTCCACCTTCATCTTCTACCTCACCATCCTCTACTCCACCCTTCAGCCGCTCAAGGAACTGTCCAAGGCCGGCTATTCCATCCAGAAAGGAATGGCCTCCATGGAGCGCATCAACAAAATCCTGAACGCTAAGAACAACATACGCGAGGTGGAGCACCCACAATCCATCGAGACACTGAGCCGCGACATCCAGTTGCGCAACGTCAACTTCTCCTACAATCCGTCGCGTCAAATCCTGCACGACATCAACATCAACGTCAGGAAAGGCGAGACCATCGCCCTCGTCGGACAGTCGGGCAGCGGAAAGTCCACCCTCGTCGACCTCATCCCACGCTACCACGACGTCACAGGCGGACAAATCCTCATCGATGGGCGCGACATCACCCAACTCGGCATACACTCCCTGCGCAGCATCATCGGCAACGTCAATCAGGAAGCCATACTCTTCAACGACACCATCTTCAACAACATCGCCTTCGGCAAGGAGCATGCCACGCACGAGGAGGTAGAAAAGGCCGCACGCATCGCCAACGCCCACGACTTCATCATGGAGATGGAGCAGGGATACGACACCTTCGTGGGCGACCGCGGCTGCCGGCTGTCGGGCGGACAGCGCCAACGCATCAGCATCGCGAGGGCCATCCTCAAGAATCCGCCCATACTCATCCTCGACGAGGCCACCTCCGCACTCGACACCGAGAGCGAGCGACTGGTCCAGGACGCACTCGAGCGACTCATGCATTCGCGCACCACCATCGCCATTGCCCACCGGCTCTCCACCATCAAGAATGCCGACCGCATCTACGTCCTCCACGAAGGGCACATCGTCGAACAGGGCACCCACGACCAACTCATCCAACTGGGCGGCTACTACAAACGCCTCAACGACATGCAGGCACTCTGACAAACGTCTTCCCAAAAATTCACTCCCGATGGCCCGGCCTCCATCTTCCCAAGGTCCGGGAAGAATGGCAGGCCCATCTGCCAGCATCACGCCACGGGGCTGGACAGCGTCTTCTCCGTCCCGTCGAAGGTTGGGCACATCCCTGCACACGAAGAGACCCTGCAAACCGTCTGGCTTGCAGGGTCTCTCACTGCGCTTCAGGATGGGCTTGAACCAACGACCCCATGATTAACAGTCATGTGCTCTAACCAACTGAGCTACTGAAGCAAATGTATTCGCCCCTTGCGAAATGCGAATGCAAAGGTACAAAGAAGAATCTGAAAAACAAAATAAAGTAGGGAGAAAATTCAAAAATTCGTCCAGCACATCCTGTCCGACATGCTCCACGAACCATTGGCCCCAATCCGGTCGCATGGCGGTTCAGTCCTGTTTGCGGTTCACCTTCCTGTAGGCTGAAGGCGAACAATCATGCCTCTGCATAAAGCAGCGTCTAAACGTAGAGAGCGAGTTGAATCCGGACTTCTCGGCAATGACCTCGAGCGTGAAATTAGTATTCAACAACAGGTCGTTAGCGAAATCCAGACGGAGGGAATTGACGTAATCGAAGAACGTTAGATGCAATACTTGATTGATATAATTCGACAAGTACGTACGATTGGTCCCAACTCGCAAAGCCAGTTCGGAAAGCGTGAGTTTTGGATTGAGATAGATTTTCTCCTCGCTCATCAGTTCTCCCAAGCGTTCTGCAAAATGATAACCCATATCGTAGTGAATATTTATAAGTTAATTACTGTGCCTGAAACCGAAAGAATGTGCTAACTCGTTGTGTTTCTTTTCTGCCACACTTGCAAATGTAGTCAAAAAACATTATCGCTATGCCTAAACTTTTATCAAAAAAAAGTCAAAGCGTAAAAACATCCATTTCTTTTACGATATGAGTAGATTATTTGTCTATATGATAGGCAGTTACTCTGCATAGCATAAAAAAACTGACCCTTTTTCCCCATTGTTTTATCCATCCATGATATGTATATTCTTCCATTTTTTTCTATCATTCCGCCACAGACACCCCACCCTTCACACTTTCCACCGCACCAGAGACATTCCGGCGCATCTTAACACAAATTCCGACGCGTCTTAACACAAAATTTATTTCATCTTAACTTCCAATGACAAAACGAAGGTTCGTTTCACAAAAAACGAAGGTTCATTCTTCAGAAAACGAAACTTCATTTATATAAAAACGAAGGTTCGTTTTGTTGAAAACGAAGGTTCGTTTTTACTAAAACGAAGGTTCATTTTTACTAAAACATAGGTTCGTTTTTGCTAAAATGAAGGTTCGTTTTTGCTAAAACGAACCTTCGTTTTGGAATTTTAAGTTAAGATGAAATAAATTTTCACTGTGGATGCGTCGGAATTCCTCTGTGCCACAGGGCCAAGAGCACTTGGCCTGGGAGCGCGGACGTCCCAGTCCGCAGTAATGCTCCTGACTGTTCGAGGGAGAAGAAGGGGCTGGAGGTTTGTGCGGACGGGGACGTCCGCGCTCCCAGGAGGGAAAGGATTCTATTGCTGATTGCAAAAAATTAGGTTTTTGTTTTCTTTTGCGCTCGCTTACTCGTACCGTTGGGCAGGACCGAAGGTACTCACGCTCGGCAGAAGGAAAACAAAAAATTAGGTTTTTGTTTTCTTTTGCGCTCGCTTACTCGTACCGTTGGGCAGGACCGAAGGTACTCACGCTCGGCAGAAGGAAAACAAAAAATTAGGTTTTTGTTTTCTTTTGCGCTCGCTTACTCGTACCGTTGGGCAGGACCGAAGGTACTCACGCTCGGCAGAAGGAAAACAAAAAATTAGGTTTTTGTTTTCTTTTGCGCTCGCTTACTCGTACCTTTGCAGACAAATAGTTGTTTTTTGATGAAAGTACTGTTAATCAATACGTCGGAGCATGTGGGCGGGGCGGCTATTGCTGCCCACCGGCTGATGGAGGCGCTGAAGCACAATGGGGTGAACGCGTCGATGCTGGTGCGCGACCGCCAGTCGCAGCAACTCACGGTGACGGGCATCAAGGCTTCGTGGCGACTGCCGCTGAAGTTCATGTGGGAACGGCTGACGATTCTGCTGTGCAACGGGTTGAGCCGGCGGCTGCTGTGGTCGGTGGACCTGGGCACGACGGGCACGGACGTGACGTGCCTGCCGGAGTTTCAGCAGGCCGACGTGGTGCACCTGCACTGGGTGAACCAGTCGTTCCTGTCGCTGCGCGACGTGGAACGCATTCTGGTGTCGGGCAAGCGGGTGGTGGTGACGATGCATGACATGTGGTATTTCACGGGTGTGTGCCACTACTCGGGGGCGTGTGAACGCTACAAGGTGGCGTGCCACGACTGTCCGCTCATGGGTGGGCACCGGCGGCTGGTGCCCGATTGGTCGGAACGCCAGTTCCGGTATAAATATAAAATGTACGCACGCGCGCGCGTGACGTTCGTCGGCTGCAGCCAGTGGATTGCCGGTCTGGCGTCGGCATCGGCGCTGACGGTGGGCCAGCGGGTTGTGCATGTGCCGAATGCGATCGACACCGAACTGTTCTGTCCTGCCGACATGGACGTGGCCCGCAGTTCGCTGGGACTGCCCGCGGGGAAAAGGCTGGTGCTGTTCTCGTCGCAGCGCATCACCGACCCGCGCAAGGGTTTCCGCCTGCTGGCCTCGGCACTGGACCTGCTGAAGCAGGAGGAGCCGGAACTGTTCGGCCAGTTGGAACTGGTGGTCGTGGGCGGAGATTCGGAGAAGGTGAGGGACGAGGTGTGCCTGCCGGTCCATGCGGTGAGTTACGTGGAGAGTGAGGTGCAGATGGTGCAACTGTACAATGCGGTGGACCTGTACGTGACGCCGTCGCTTCAGGACAACCTGCCGAACACGATTGTCGAGGCACTGGCCTGCGGCACGCCTTGTGTGGGGTTCCGCGTGGGTGGCATACCGGAGATGATTGACCACCAACGGTGTGGCTACGTGGCTACGTACCGCGACGCCCGCGACCTGGCCTGCGGCATTGCCTGGACACTGGACGAAGGGCGGCAGGCTGAACTGTCGGCCAACGCTCGCGACAAGGCACTGACCACGTATAGCGAGAAGCAGGTGGCCAACCGTTACAAGGAAATTTATCAATCGCTCTGAGCGTGCGGGATATGGATTCAGTACTCATCAGCATCATCACCGTCACGTACAATGCGGCACAGGAGTTGCCGCCGACGCTGGCCAGTGTGGAGGCGCAGCGGATGCGCTGCTTCGAGCACATCATTGTCGACGGTGCCTCGACCGACGGCACGGTGGCCCTGGCCAACGACTATGCCCGACGGCAGACGGATGTGCACACGACGGTCGTCTCCGAGCCCGACCGCGGCCTGTACGACGCCATGAACAAGGGACTGCACAGGGCAGTGGGACGGTATGTCGTCTTCCTCAACGCCGGCGACCGACTGCACGACGCAAACACGTTGCAGGCTGTCGCCAATGCCGCGGGGAAAGGCAATGTGGAGGACGGACCAGCCGTGGTCTATGGGCAGACGGACATCGTCGACACCGAAGGTCGCTACCTGCACCCACGCCACCTCAGTGCCCCCGGACGGCTGACTTTCGGCTCGTTCCGACAGGGCATGCTCGTGTGCCATCAGTCGTTCTATGCACGGCGCGACCTTTGCCCCGACTACGACTTGAAGTATCGCTTCTCAGCCGACTACGACTGGTGTGTGCGCATCCTGAGACAGGCAAGCAGGCTTCGACTGGACACAGCCGACACGCACTGCGTGCTGACCGACTACCTGGACGGAGGCATGACGGTGAAAAACCACCGTGCCTCGCTGCGCGAACGCTTCCGCATCATGGCACACCACTATGGCTGGCTCCCGACGGCAGCCATGCATGTATGGTTCGCACTGCGCAACCTGTTCAGAAACGTCAAATGACCGAACCCCATGGTAGAAATCTTAGACACACTGGTCAGCCTCGACCTCTTCCGCGAATGTTTTTGCTGCGATCTGCAACAGTGCCACGGCTGCTGCTGCATTGAAGGAGACGCAGGCGCACCCGTCGATGCCGACGAGATTGCCAATCTGGAAGAAGCCGCCGAAACCGTGTGGGACGAACTCACACCCGAGGCTCGCGAGGTCATCGACTGGCAAGGCGTAGTCGACATCGACCGCGACGGCGAATTCGTCACCAGCATTGTCAACGACCGCGAATGCGTGTTTGCCGTGAAAGCCTACGACGGCACGACCCTCTGCGCCATCGAACGCGCCCAGCGCGAAGGACGCACCACACTGGCCAAGCCTCTCTCCTGCGCCCTCTACCCCGTACGTCTCTCCTACGTGGGCGACATGACTGCCCTCAACTACCACCGCTGGGACATCTGCAAATGTGCCTGTCAGTTGGGCAAAGAAAAGCAGTTGCCGCTCTACCAATTCCTGAAGCAACCACTGATTCGGGCCTTCGGCCAGAAGTGGTACGACGAATGTACACTCGTGGCCTCAGAACTCAAGAAACACGGCTACCTCGACTGAGACACGGCACACACGCCTGCCTCACACGAGGCAAAACCCTGGCATACAAAGGAAAATGTGCACCCGACGACCCGTTGGACGTCAGGTGCACATGGTTTTTAATCAGACTGGCTCCCGCCTGTATCAGAAACCGAAAATGTCCTCGAGCGAAAGGTGCTTCACCGTGCCCAGGCCTTCCAACTTGGGCATGTTGAGTTGCTGTTCGTCGCCCAGCACGGCATAGCGGTACTTCCGCCCGGCCACATGCTGACGGGAGAACGTCACCAGATCCGACAGGCTCATTTGCTTCACCCGCTGCAGGATGTCGCTCGACGGATCGTGGTCGAAGCCATGCTTGCGCAACTGATAATAGTAGTTGAGCGTGGCACTGCCCACCGTGCGCCTGGTGTTCAGGCGCTTCACCACCGCATCCTTGGCCAGGTCGAAACCGTTCTGTGCCACAGGCATGTTCTCAATAATCTCGTGGAACACATCCAGACAGTCGGCCAACTTGTCATTCTGCGAGCCGATGCTGGCTGTGAACACATTGTGCCCGCCCTGGTAGCCTGGTCTGCCGTAGTTGGCACCTGCCGAGTAAGCCAGTCCACGGGCCTCGCGCAACTCCTGGAACACGATGGCATTCATCGAACCACCGAAATATTCATTGAACAGAACGATGTCGGCATCGAGACGCGGGTCATACACCTCACCGTTGTCACTCAACATGGTCAACTTGACAGCCTTGGACTCGTAGGGAGCCAAAAGGACTTCGTCGGCTTGGGTCACCTGCTGCTGATAGCGCTCTTCCAGGGCAGGCATGGCCCATGGGTCGACTTGCTGCGCCTTTTTGTTCAACTTGTGGGTCTTGGCAATCAGTCTCTCCACCTCTTCACGTGTAGAGGGACCATAGTAGGTGATGACCTGCGGATAGTCGGCCAGTTGTTGCAACCTGGCGATGAGTTGCTTGGGAGTCGTGCTGTGCAGTTGGTCAGCCGTGGCCAGGTCGGTCAGGGAGTTGACGGGCCCGTACTGTGCGTAAGCCACGAGGTGCTGCAGGCATGTGTTTTCATTGGTTTTCCCAATCTCGCGTGCCTTGAGGATGTCCTGAACCAATTCGTCGTAGACTTCCTGATTGGGCTGAGCATTCTTCACCCAGTCTTCGAACAGACGCACGGCCTCGGCCTGGTTCTCCGCCAGTCCGCTCACGGTGATGACGGTCTGATACGTGCCTACGAAGAAGTTGATGTCGCAGGCCAGACGGTACATTTCGGCGGCAATCTCTTCCTGGCTTTGCTTCTTAGTGCCGATGTAGTCGATGTAGTCTGCGGCCACGCTCAGGAGGTTGTCCAGTTTGCTGCCGCGCTCGATGCAATAGGACAGTTTGAAACGTCCGTTCTGCGTGTTCTTGTGATAGAGCAGGGTTGCACCGTTGTTAAGCCGCGATTCGTCTACGTCTTTCTTCATGTCGAGGAATACGGGTTCGATGGGCTTCACCTGACGCTGTGTCAGTGCGGTTACGAACGGACTGGTCTTGTCTCGGTTCATTTCGATGGGCGAAATAGCCGGCTTGTCTATCTTCTTTTCACTGGGGTCGGTTCCCTGGTGCTTGTAGACGATGGCGTATGCTGTCGTGGAGAGATACTTGTTGGCAAAGTCGACGATGTCTTGCTTGGTAAGTCGTGCCAGGCGTTCGTTCTGTCTGACATAGTCGTTCCAGTCGCGTCCGTGTATGAAGTGGCTGTACATTTTCGTGGCACGTGCCTGGTTGCTCTCCAACTCCATCATGTCTTGCAGTTTTTTGTTGTTGATGATGGCCTGGAGCATGTTCTCGTCAAATTCGCCGCGCATCAGTTTGCCGATTTCTCCCAACATGAGTTCTTTCACTTCATCGAGCGACTGTCCCTCCTTGGGCAGTCCGAGTGCACAGAAGGCCGTGTAGTCGGTCATTTCCTCTGGGAACACTTCGGTTTCGAGCAGTTTCTGCTGCAGTGTCAGGTTGACGTCGAAAAGTCCGGTCTTTCCGTTTTGCAACACGGAGTTGAGCACCTCGACCAGGTCGCTTTCCTGTGTGCTGAGTCCGGGCATGCGCCAACCCAGGACGACCATTTCCTGCTGGGGTCCGAACACGTCGGCCTTGACGGGCTGTGTCATGGGCTGTTCGGTTATCACGCTGAGGGGTGTCGGGTCGTCTCGGCGCTTCCAGTCGCCGAAGTAGCGGTCGATGATGCGTATGGTCTCGTCCATGTCGAGGTCGCCGCTCATGCAGATGGCCACGTTGTTGGGTACGTAGTACTTGCTGAAGTAGTTCTCGATATTGACGATGGATGGGTTCTTCAGGTGTTCCTGCGTACCGATGGTTGTCTGCTGTCCGTAGGGGTGATGGGGGAAGAGGAGGGCGTTCATCTTCTCGAAAATCTTCCAGAAGTCGTTGGTCAGCCCACGGTTATATTCTTCGTAGACAGCCTCGAGTTCGGTGTGGAAGCCACGGATGACCATGTCCTTGAAGCGGTCACTCTGTACGATGGCCCAGTTCTCCACCTCGTTGGCAGGTATGTCTTCCTGGTAGACGGTCTCGTCCTCGCTGGTGTGTGCGTTGGAGTTTTTCGATCCGATGGCAGCCATCAGTTTGTCATACTCGTTGGCAATGGCGATGGTCGATGCCACGCCCGAAATCGAGTCGATGCGGTGGTAGATGTCGCGCCGCTCGTCTGCGTCGGTCTTGGTGCGGTACACCTCGTAGAGGGCACGTATGCTGTCGAGCAGGGGTCGCTCTGCCTCATAGTCGGTCGTGCCGAAGGACGTGGTTCCCTTGAACAGCAAGTGTTCGAGGTAGTGGGCCAGTCCGGTGGTCTCGGCAGGGTCGTTCTTGCTGCCCGTACGCACGGCGATGTAGGTCTGTATGCGCGGTTCGTCCTTGTTCACGGTCAGGTAGACCTTCAGCCCGTTCTGCAACGTATAGATGCGTGCCTTCATCGGGTCGCCCTCGACGCTCTCATAGCGGTAGGTCTGCTGGGCAGTCGCACTCATGGCCGTCAGCACCAGCACCAAGCCGCAAAGGAATCTTTTCATCATGATGCTTTGTTTTTCAGTCAGGTTTTTCACTTTCCACTTTTCTTTATTGTATGAGACGGGGCAGGCCCGCGTCTCTGCGAGCAATGGTTGTTCATGCTTTCTACTTCACTCCCTCCAGGAATTCGCGCAGGTCTGCCTCGCTCACGTCGCCCAGTTGGAATTCGTGCTCGGCATCGTCGCGCACCATGCGCAGCCAGAGTCTGTTGGCCTGTTCTGCCTCGGCCAGCCAGTTGTCCATCTCGACGAACATCGACTGGCTGAGTTGCTGCAAGAGCGACTGCAGATAGTCGGCGGCGTTGGCACGATAGTCGGCATGCACCTGGTTGAGCACCATCAGCAGTTCGTCGCTCGTCGAGATGTTGCCCGACTCCACGTCGGCCACGATGCGGTCCACTTCGCGCTTCGGAGCCAGCATGCCGGCCAGGTCCACCCATTCGTCGGCCCCCGCCTCGTTGCCACTGTCGTTGCTCTTGTTCATCATTTCGTAGACAAACAGGCGGATGGCCAGGTCGTAGTACTGGATGCCCTTCACCACGGCACTGCGGCGCATCTGGCAGCCCTCGTACATGACGACCTCCTCGGTCGTGTCGGTCAGCAACTGCTCCAGCAGTTTGCGGCCTTCGAGCACCTCCTGAATCACGAACGGATTGGGGAAGGCGAAGTTCACCAAGTCGCGACGGGCCCCGTGCGGACGGTGGTCGCGCTTCGGCCACTTACGCACGTCGCGCCACGTGCCCACCGTGCGTATGTTGATGCCAGGCACCACCCACGCCGTGTCGTCCTTGGCCAGCACATAACTGAACGGCAGGCGGCGCAGGTCCGGATGGCACGTCAGTTTGCCCATCACCATCGTGAAGGCACCAATCTGCGCCGGCCACAGGATGTGGCTGCCCGAGGCCGTCTTCGACCCCCGTTCCAGCGTGCCGTAATGAATGGGCCCCATCTTGTAGGCATGGTTGCTCTGGTTCGTGCCGCTGCCAGCGTTATAGAACGAAAACTCACCGCCGATGAGCAGGGTCGACTTGTGGTGCGAGCACGCAAAGGGGCCGCAGAAGGCCGCACAAGCCTCGCCGTTGTCCATGTGGGCATTGGCAAAAAACAGCGAACTCTCGCCACTGAAGCCACGGCCCACGTGCGCACTCTCGCCCACGAAGCAATTATACAGACGCGCACCATCCGTCACCGTCGCACCCGCAGCCACCACACAGTTCTCCAGCACCACATCGGGACCCACCAGCACCGGCGCCGCGTCGCTGCTCAGGATGGTCGACTCCGTCAGACGGCTCGCACCCTGCACCTCGCAACTCTCGCCCACACGCACATTCATCATCTCCTTCACACCCACAATACGGCTGCCGGCACCAATCATGCCACGCAATCCGCCACTCCTGCGCTCCACCTCGCGGCGGGCCAGCGAGCGCACCGACTCGTGCTCCAGCATCAGCCACGCCGTCTGAGCCGTCAACTTGCCGTAAAGCACAACATTGCCGTCGCCGCCCTCGTTCTTCACAGCCACCACCGTGCCCTCGCCGAACGTCGGCACACCCTGCGTCGTCAGCACACCCACGTTGCTCAAGTACACACGGTCGCCCACATCATAGCACGACACATAACCATGCACATTCTCAATCAGGCAGTCATGCCCCACCGACACATCGTGCAGCACGGCACGCCGCACACCACACGGGCGCACGAAACCCTCCTCCACCTCAACCGAACCCGACAGCCCGCCCAGGCACACATGCCCATGGAAACACACATCCTCAACACGCTCCACACGAAAATCATCCTCGTCCACCTCCACCAGCGACCAGTCGTCGGCACGGCAGCCCTGATTCTCCAACATTCCAATTTCCTTCTCAGTCAGTTTTCTCATAATCCTTCTATAATTAAAGTTAAAAACAATACCTTGCAAACACAAAAACATCCCCTTGCAGACTAAACAATCCACAAATCCACACATTTCAACCTACAAAAATACACAAAAACTGCGATTCCACACCCCATTCCCCCCATTTTTCTTACCCCACGACCCAAAAACCCATCCGTCACGACCACTGTTTCCATCCGTCACGGCCACTGTTTCCACCCGTCACGACCACTGTTCGCACTCGTCACGACCACTGTTTCCACCCGTCTAAACCGGAATTTCAACCCGTCTTAACACAAAATAAAACTCAACTTAACTTTTAATCACAAAACGAAACTTCGTTCTTCAAAAAACGAAACTTCATATACACAAAAACGAAAGTTCGTTTTCTTAAAAACGAAAGTTCGTTTTCTCAAAAACGAAGGTTCGTTTTTACAAAAACGAAGGTTCAAAAATTCATAAACGAAGGTTCGTTTTCCAAAGAACGAACCTTCGTTTTTCGAACAAAACTTAACACAAAAAATATTTTATCTTAACACGCGCCAAAATTACACTTAACCTGCCTTCCGCAACCTCCTCCCCCTCGCCCTGCAAATCCCTTCCGCCCCCTGTACAGACGCCCTGGGAACGCGGACCTCCCCGTCCGCACAAACTTCCACTCCAAGGACAACGGACCAACGTGAGGATATTTCTGCGGACGGGGAGGTCCGCGCTCCCAGGGAAAAGGGAGGGTGCACCTGATAACAAGGAAAGAGGCGGAAGGGTGGTTCCGTCTCTGGGGGGGATGGGGGCTGGCGTGGGGTCAGTCCGGATTGCCTTCCTCGTTGTAGTTCTGGAAGAGGAAGTCGTTGTAGGGATATTTCTGGACGTGGAGTTCGCGCACTTTCTGGTAGAGGAGGGTCTTGAGTTCGGCCAGGTTGGTGCGCAGTCGGGCTGAGATGAAGATGCAGTCGGGCTGTAGGCGTGCCATCCAGGTGTGCATGAGGTCGTCGAGGTTGAGCTTCTCGCGGGTGGCGGGGGTGAGGTCGTCGTGGTCTTTCTCTGTCCAGGTGTAGGCGTCTGTCTTGTTGAAGACGATGATGGTGGGTTTGCCGGCTGCTCCGATGTCGGCGAGGGTGCGTTCGACTACGCTGATTTGTTCTTCAAAGTCGGGGTGTGAGATGTCGACGATGTGGAGGAGCAGGTCGGCTTCGCGCACTTCGTCGAGTGTGGACTTGAAGGAGTCGACGAGGTCGGTGGGGAGTTTTCGGATGAAGCCTACGGTGTCTCCGAGCAGGAAGGGGAGGTTGTCGATGATGACTTTGCGGACGGTGGTGTCAAGTGTTGCGAAGAGTTTGTTCTCGGCGAAGACGTCGCTCTTGCTCAGGAGGTTCATGAGGGTTGACTTGCCTACGTTGGTGTATCCGACGAGTGCTACGCGGATGAGGCGTCCCCGGTTTTTGCGCTGGGTGGTTTTCTGCTGGTCGATGTCGGCGAGCCGCTGTTTGAGCAGTGCCATGCGGTTGCGGATGATGCGCTGGTCCATCTCGAGTTGGGTTTCGCCTGGGCCTCGGAGTCCGACGCTTCCGCCTCGCTGCCGCTCGAGGTGGGTCCACAGTCGGGTGAGTCGTGGGAGCATGTATTTGTATTGTGCGAGTTCGACCTGGGTTTTGGCTGCGGCTGTCTGGGCTCGCATGGCAAAGATGTCGAGGATGAGTGAGGTGCGGTCGAGAATCTTGACTTGCAACTCCTTCTCTATGTTGCGCAGTTGCTTGGCCGAGAGTTCGTCGTCGAAGATGACCATGCCGACGGTCTCGGGCAGTTGCTGCTCCCTGGGGTCGGTGATGCCGAGGGCGAGGCACTGTTCGAGTGCATGGTCGGCGGCGTCCTGCCGCTCCTTGATGAATTGTTTGATTTCGTCCAGTTTTCCTGAGCCGATGTAGGTGACGCTGCTGGGGCCGTTCATTCGCTGTGTGAAGCGACGTATGACCTTTGCTCCTGCGGTGTGTGCGAGGAAGTCAAGTTCGTCAAGATATTCGTTGGTTTTTCTCTCGTTCTGCTGTGGGGTGATGATGCCGACGATGACGGCGGTCTCGACTTTGGCGTCGGTGATGACAAATTCTTTCATCTGCTGAATTGATGTTGTTGCTGGGAAAAACGATGGATTTTATACGCGAAGTTAGTGAATAACTTGTAATTTACGAATTGTAAGGGCGTCGAAATGAGAAAAAAGCACTAACTTTGCACTGCCAAGGGCAGAAAAACCATGACGACCAACATGAAAAAAGCGCTACTGACCGCCCTGGCACTGGCATGGCTGCTGCCGGCCGGTGCGCAGAGGCAAGACCAGGAGGAACACTCGTTCAGCGTGGCAAAGAACCTGGAGGTGTTCAACTCCATCTACCGCCAACTCGACCTCTTCTACGTGGACACGCTCGACGCCACTACACTTCTGACGACCGGCATCGACGCGATGCTCGAGTCGCTCGACCCCTACACGGAATATTATCCCGACGAGGACGAGAACGAACTGAAAATGATGACCACGGGCAAGTATGGCGGCATCGGCTCCATCGTGCGCATGAGGAAGGACTCGACTGTCATCATTGCCGAGCCCTACGCCGGCATGCCTGCGGCGGAAGCAGGGCTGAAGGTGGGCGACGTGCTGCGCCGCATCGACGACGTCGACCTCAAGGGCAAGAGCGTGAGCCAGGTGAGCGACATGCTGCGCGGCGAACCGGGCACGACCTTCAACCTGCGCGTGCAACGCCCGGGCGAGAAGAAAACCCGCGACTTCAAAATCACGCGCCGCAACATCAAGTTGCCCAGCATTCCGTGGAACGGCCTGGTGGACAGCAAGACCGGCTACCTCTGCCTCAACCAGTTCACCGAAGGCTGCTCGACCGACCTGCGCAAGGCCATCATCTCGCTGAAGGAGAAAGGAGCCGAACGCCTCGTGCTCGACCTGCGCGGCAACGGCGGCGGACTGCTGGACGAAGCCGTGAAAATCGTCAACCTCTTTGTACCCGCCGGCCAGCCCATCGTACAGACCAAGGGCAAGGTACAGCAAGCCAACCGCACCTTCATCACACAGGGCGAACCGCTCGACACGGTCATCCCACTGTGCGTGCTCGTCAACGGCACCACCGCCTCGGCAGCCGAAATCGTGAGCGGCTCGCTGCAAGACCTCGACAGGGCCGTGGTCGTCGGCACACGCTCCTACGGCAAAGGCCTGGTGCAGTCGACCCAAAGCCTGCCTTTCAACGGCAACCTGAAACTGACTACGTCGAAATACTACATCCCCAGCGGACGCTGCATCCAGGCCATCGACTACAAGCACCGACGCGAATCGGGCAGCGACGGCCACCGCACCGACAGCCTGGGCACACTGTTCCACACCCGGGCCGGACGTGAAGTGCGCGACGGCGGCGGCATCACTCCCGACATCGAAGTGAAACACGACACGATGGCCAACATCGTCTACTACCTGTCGCTCGACGACGTACTGGTCGACTGGGGAACGCGCTACGAACAAAGTCACCCTACCCTTCCGCCCATCGCCGACTTCAACATAGGCAGCGACGATGTGCAGACCCTCCTGCAAATGGCCAAAGACAGCAACTTCAAATACGACCGACTGTCGGAAAAGCGACTGGGCGACCTGAAGAAAGTGGCTGTGTTTGAAGGCTACTACGACGATGCCAAGGCAGAATTCGACGCCCTCGAACAGAAACTGCAACACAACCTGGACCGCGACTTCGAAAAATTTGACAAGGGAATCAGACAACTCATGGCACAGGAGGTGGTGAAGCGCTACTACTACCAGGAAGGCAGCCTGCAAGAAGCCCTCAAGGGAGACGACGACCTGCAGAAAGCCCTCGAAATCCTGGCCGACCCAGAGCAATACCGCACCATCCTGACACCCTGAAACAACCGTCTCGGTCCACAACCCCACAAAACTTAACCCACAATGAGAAAAGCGCAAAGACTGAACCGCAACATGATGTTCGCAATCATGGCCATGGGCGTCATCGTCATCGCACTGGTCTTCGGCATGCTCTACTACAGCATGCAGTCGCCCTCCAATGCCGACGGACAACAAACAGCCGGCGGCGACTCCATCATCTTCATCCAACAAGACACGGACACACTGACTTCCGCAGACTGATTCCGTCCCATCTCGCAATCAAGCAAACTACAACATGAAACAATTTTTCCTTGCACTGTCCATCCTCTGCACATGCCCGCTACTCAGCGTCAATGCACAGAAGTGGCGCTACGACTTCATAGTGCCCGACAACGGCAACTTCACCCAAGCCATCAATGCGGCCAACCACAGAGCCAACAAAGCCAAACGCTACCGCATCTTCGTGAGGGCCAGCAACTACCGCATTGGCAACACCCGTGCCGTCCTGACGGCTCCCAACACCTCCATCATCGGCGAGCAGCGGCATGGCACACAGATTGAAGCCTGTCCGCAGACCGAAGGCCTTGACAACACAGGCACACTCTGCATCCAGGGAGCCGACAGCACCTACATCCAGGACATCGAGTTCTGGTCAAATTTCCGCGACGACTCCCGCCTCTATGCCAACAGTTCGGTAGCACTCAGCGAGAAGAACAGTCACGGGACCGTGCTGAAGAACATCAGCCTCCTCAGCACAGGCAACACGTACTACAACACCGACGGAAGCACGTCCTATCTGGAAGACTGCCACATAGCAGGCACCGTAGACTTCGTATGCGGTGCAGGCACTGCCTTCTTCAACCATTGCGACTTGCTGCTCATCCCCAGAGGAGACGCCTCGAAGCAGCACATCATAGCAGCACCCACCACGGACGAGCGTGCCAACTACGGATTCATCTTCTCGGATTGCTATATCAACGGCCCACAACATCAGAAAGGGCGCTACCTGCTTGGCCACGCTGGAAGAAACCATAGCAGCGGACTGCGCTCAAAACCTCGCGTGTCTTTCATCAACTGCCAAATGAACATTGCTCCCTCACCACAAGGTTGGGACGACAATGGCGAGGCAGGCGGCTCGCTGACGGAATACGAGAACACCGACAGTCTGTTCCAACCGTTCGACCGTTCGCAGCGGAAAACAGTCATGCTGTCGCCCGAGGAGGCCGAAAAATTGACGCCAACCCAGATTTTCCAGGGTTGGAACCCACGCAACAAGAGCGAGCAGTTGCCTCCGCCCGTGCTGACGATGCAGGGCCGCAACATCACGTGGCAAGACGTGCCAGGTGCCGGCTGCTATGCCGTCTGCAAAGATCGCAAGGTGGTGGCCTTCACGACCGAACCTCGCTACGCCATTCCCGCCGGCACGAAGGAGGGTGCCTGCTTCACGGTGCGTTGTGCCAACCAAATGGGAGGGCTGGGACAGCGCAGTCAGGAAGTGGTTTATCCGCAGTAGACTTTTCACGCCAACACACATTGTCCCTGTGGCAACAGGCCTGCCAACTTTCAACGGCCTGCCTGCTGGCAAACGAGGGGTGCACACCGCCGACGCAGTGTGCACCCCTCGTTTGTCCCGCCTGTCAGCCTCGACCGGCAGGCGTGTAGCCATCAGAATCCCGTGGCCTTCTTTTCCTTGATGCCTGTGGCCTCGACGACATTGATGATGTAGTCGCCCAACTTTTCACACTCGGAAATAATGTCCATATAGAACACGCCCATCTGGTAGTCGTAGAGACGGTTGTTGATGTCGACGATGTTCTGATTCTTGAGTTGCGTGCGGTAGTTGTTCATCTCGTGCTCAAGGTTGTAGCACTTGTTGAGGTCGACATAGCGCTGCTCGCCATACTTGACGACGACGTTCATCTGGGACAACGCGTCTTCGCCGAGGGTCATCATGTTCTGGATGTGTTCGTACTGCTTTTCCGTGAAGTCTGCCGTCGCATACTGACGCTTGCGGCTGATGGTGCGTGCCAGGTTGTAACAGGCGTCGCCGATGCTCTCCAGTTCGCTCACCAGTCGTAGCATGCGCTGTATTTCGGTCTTCGACTCGAGGCTCAGGCGTCCGTCGCTCACCTTGTTCAGGTAGTCTGCAATCTCCACCTCCATGTTGTCCGTGATGCTTTCGTACTTTTCTATGCGCGAGAATAGTTTGTTGAAGTCCTCGCCTTTCTCCGTGTGCAGCAGTTCCTCGACAAATCCGTACATGCGTTGGCAGCGTTCTGCAAACACGGCGATTTCCTTCTTCGCATTGAGGATGGAGAGTTCGGGTGTCTGCATGAGTCCCGCTGTGATGAAACTGAGTCGCGACTCTTCGTCCTCTGCTTCTGGTTTGGGCTTGATAATGCTACAGACTATATTCTCGATGTAGGGCACGAACCATATCATGATGAGCGTGTTGCTGACGTTGAAGGCCGAGTGGAAGGCTGCCAGCACGACGGCGCCGTGGTCCTTGGCATAGGCTACGTCGCTGTTGATGAGGTTCGCGTCCGTTCCCACCAGCGCGCATACCATCTTGAAGAACGGATGGAGCACGCACAGCACCCAGAGCACGCCTACCACGTTGATGAACATGTGGGAGAAGGCCGTGCGTCGTGCCGAGACGTTGGCACCGAGCGCAGCGATGTTCGACGTGATGGTGGTGCCGATGTTCTCACCCAGCACCAGGATGATGCCCAGTTCGATGGGCAGCACACCGGTCGAGCAGAGCGTCATCGTGATGGCCATGATGGCAGCCGACGACTGCACGCACAGGGTCAGCACCGTACCGATGAGCAGGAAGACGATGATGGTCCACACGCTGCCCGGGTCGAACGACTCGAAAAACGAGAGCACGGCAGGGTTCTTGTCCAGTTCCATGTCCATGCCCGTCTTGCGCAGCGTCACCAGTCCGAGGAAGAGGAAGGCCATACCGAACAGGAATTCGCCCAGACTCTTGCGGCTCGGCAGGTAACTCAGGATGATACCCACGAAGGCGGCGATGTAGGCGAACACCCCGATGTCGAAAGTCATACCGAGGCTCATGATCCAGGCCGTGAGCGTGGTACCGATGTGCGCACCAAGAATGATGCTGATGGCCTGGGCCAGCGTGAGCAGGCCGGCGTTGACGAACGACACCGTCATCAGCGTAGTGGCCGTCGACGACTGGATGCTGGCCGTGACGAACATACCGGTCACGGCACCCATGAAGCGGTTGGCCGTCATCTTCTGCAGCACGTTACGCAACTGCGGGCCAGCCATCTTCTGCAAGGCTTCGCTCAGTGTCTTCATACCGAACATGAGCAATGCCAGCGAACCCAAAAGGGTGAAAACAGTAACTATATTCATAGAAGTGAAAGGATATAAGTCCTGCTAAAACAACGAAAAACAAAAAAATAAGCAGCGAAAATGTTTCAACTCAAAACATATTTCCTTAAATTTGTCTGTTGCACCATCCCGGCGGAAGGACACGGGCAGCACAACACCTATTTTCCCATCTCTTTCTCTAACTAAAAAAACTACTATGTTACAAATTTTCTGCAAAAATAATAAAATTTCGTTAAATGCCGAATTCGGAACAACTCTTTTGCAAATTTACGACACAATAAATCTGAATATGCCGCGCAAACCCCTCTGCGCCATCGTCAACAACCAACTCGAGGGACTCCGCCACAGAGTATTCCAGTCAGAACAAGTCGAATTTCTCGACATCACCTCGGCAGCAGGCAGGAAAGTCTACATGCGCTCCATGACCTTCGTCCTCTACAAAGCCGTAGAAGACCTCTTCCCCGGCGCCATCCTCACCATCGAGGCGCCCGTCTCCAAGGGCTACTACTTCCGCATCCACCAGCCCGGCCAGACCGACCAGCCCGTCACACTCGAACAGGCACAGCGGCTCAAACAGCGCATGCAGCAAATCATCGGCGAGGGACACCGTTTCCACCGCATCGAGGCACCCACCACAAACGTAGCACAACTCTTCCGCGAACGCGGCATGGAGAAAAAAGCACAACTCGTCGAGAGCCTGGGACGCCTCTACACCACCTACTACCAGTTGGGACAGACCGTCGACTACTACTACGGACCACTCGTCCCCTCCACCGACTTCCTCGACCAGTTCGACCTCGTCAAGTACTACGACGGACTACTACTGCGCGTGCCACGAGAAAACGGACAGATGCCCGAAATCATCAAACAGGAGAAAATGCTGCAGACCTTCCGCGAAGACCACCAACTCGAGACACTCATAGGCATCACCACCGTCGGCGAACTCAACCAAGCCACACAGACACACCAGGCCGGCGACACCATCAAAGTGGCCGAAGCACTGCAAGAAAAAAAAATCAGCCGCATCGCCGACCACATCGCCAGCCAGCCACAACTGCGCGTCATACTCATCGCAGGACCCTCCTCCAGCGGCAAGACAACCTTCAGCAAGCGACTCGCCGTCGGACTCATGGTCTGCGGACTCAAACCACTCACCATCTCCCTCGACAACTACTTCGTAGACCGCGACAAGACACCCCGCGACCCCGACGGACAATACGACTACGAACACATCGAGGCCGTCAACCTGCCCCTCTTCAACACCCAACTCAACCAGTTGCTCGACCACCAGACCGTCACCCTGCCCCACTACGACTTCCCCACCGGAACCAGCCAACTCCAGGGCGGACCCCAACTCACACTCCAGCCCAACAACATCCTCATCATCGAAGGCATCCATGCCCTCAACCCACAACTCACCACCACCATACCACCCGAGACCATCTACCGCATCTACGTCTCCGCACTCACCACCATCAAACTCGACAACCACAACTACATCCCCACAACCGACAACCGACTGCTGCGCCGCATCGTCCGCGACAACCAGTTCCGGGGCATCAGCGCCGCCGAGACCATAGACCGATGGCCCAGCGTGCGACGCGGCGAAGACCGCTGGATATTCCCCTACCAGGAAAACGCCGACGTCATGTTCAACTCAGCACTCATCTACGAACTCGCCGTCCTGCGCAACCACGCCATCCCCCTCCTCGAGACCGTCACACAAGACCAGCCACAGCACGCCATGGCACATGCCCTCACCACCTTCCTGCGCTACTTCCACCCCATCAGCGACACCGAACTGCCCCCCACCAGCCTCCTGCGCGAATTTCTCGGCGGCAGCAGTTTCCACTACTAAGCCACCCTCATCACCCACACCACATCCACACACAACACCCACACCCGGCACCACCTGGGAGCGCGGTTATCGCGAAGCGCTCCCAGGCACCAACCACCACATCCACACCACATCCACACCCCACCTGTGCCCGCATCCCCCATCCCCAAAAAGCCCATCAGACCCATTGACCCCATTGACCCCATCCTCCCATCCCTCCCCAGCGAACACAAAATCCGACGCATCTTAACACAAATTCCAACGCATCTTAACACAAATTCCAACGCATCTTAACACAAAATTTATTTCAGGTTAACTTTTAATTCCAAAACGAACGTTCATTCTTTTAAAAACGAAGGTTCGTTTTATCAGAAACGAAGGTTCGTTTTTCGGAAAACGAAGGTTCGTTTTTTCGGAAACGAAGGTTCGTTTTGGAATTAAAAGTTAACCTGAAATAAATTTTCACTGCGAAGGCGTCGGATTTTGTGTTAAGATGCGTCGGATTTTGTGTTCGCTGGGGAGGGATGGGAGGATGGGGTCAATGGGGTCAATGGGTCTGATGGGCTTTTTGGGGATGGGGGATGTGGGCAGTTGGGGAAATAATGGGGCGGTCAGGGGGACTAACGGGGACTGTCGGGGGGGA